>MDTB01153851.1_pt1 | contig 34163 bp, 37 predicted proteins | sample 811161 | NCBI WGS metagenome assembly MDTB01 (sample SAMN05326650, study PRJNA326480) | marine metagenome | isolation source: seawater | place: Mediterranean Sea | collected 2009 | reverse complement strand
TTCTCTTTTAAAAACGTTTAAAATCTTAAACTCAAAAAATTTCTTTAATTTATTTGTCACAGAATTAATTTTTTGTCTTTCAGTTATATATAATGGTAAAGTTGCTAGGATGAATCATGTAGATTATATCAAAATGGATAATACAAATCAAAGTTCCAGCTATAATTTCTTTGTTTTCAGACCATTTTCATTAATTAGTAAATCAAAAGAATTTTTTAAAGAAAATAATTTAATCTTAAAATTTATAAATTTTTATAATAAAAAAAATAAGAAAAAATTTATTTTTTTACACAATCAAGCTGTTGAAAATGATAGAGTTTTAAGAATTGAAGAAGAGAATAACAACATCACTTTTTTTAAAAAATTAAGATGGATAATTAAGAATATTTTCATAAAGATGAAATTATATTATTTAATCAAATATTTTTACTTAAAATTATTTAAATCGAATTACTTTTATAAAAGAGTAGTAGTTTTTGATAAAAGAATAATAAAAACTGTAAAAAAAGATATTAATAGTTTTGTTAAAATTGTAGAATTTAACAGAGATTATAAATTTTGATTAATTTTTGATGAAAAAAAAAAAATATTTCAAAAATGTTTATGTTTATGAATTTTTAAAACATAAAGATAATAGAGGTTTCTTTGTGGAATTATTTAATCAAAAAGATTTAAAGAAAAAATTAGATATTAATTTTAATTGTTTACAAACTAGTTTGGCATATTCCAAAAAAAAAGTATTTCGTGGATTCCATATTCAAAATATTAAACCTATTGAGCAATTAATTTCAGTAATTTATGGAAGTGTTTATTATTATTTTTTTGATACTAGAAAAAACTCTAAGACGTTTGGCAAACATCATAAGATACTACTATCTAGCAAAAATCAAAGAATGTTATATTTGCCCGAAGGATTTGCAGGAGGTTATTATTGTGTTGATAAAGAAAATTTCGTTCTTTATCACCAAAATGAATTTTTTTATAAAAAGTTTGATACAGGATTTAATATCAAAAGCAAATCTATTAATATAAAAATTCCTAAAGAAATTATTAGATCAAAAAAGGATTTAAATTTAAAAAGTTTTAGTGAGTTTAAAAATTTTATTATTGAACAATAATTAGAATTTTTTATATTAATTGTTGCGTTAAAAATATTTTATAATAAAAGAGTGAGACTTAAAATTTTGTTTAACTTTGATATGAAAAAAAAAAACTTAAAAAAATTTTCAACCTATATCTGCTGAGTGATAAAAAATTAATTCTGTGACAAATAAATTAAAAAAATTTTTTGAATTTAAAATTTTAAATGTTTTTAAAAGAGAATCTTTTCTGTGCAATCCGTTATAAACTGACAAATGTTTTTTTTTGTAATATTCTATAAGTCTTAAATCTGGAATATTTGAAGATATTGATTTATATTTTTTTTTACCTTCATCTCTTAAAGCTAATCCTAATACTTTATTATTATTTCTTATTAATTCTCCCAAACAATTAATACCTTTCGCACATGAATAATGTTTATTTTGATCTAAAAATCTTACTGATTTAATGATTGAATTTGATAAAATATAATCATCGTCATCAGCAATAAAAATATATTTTGTGTCAATTTTTTTTATAGACTCATAAAATTTTTCATAAAAATGATTAAAATTTTTATAATATTTAAATTTCTTGTATGAAATATAAAGTTTTCTTTTTTTTAAATTAAGTTTTTTTTTAATATTAACAATATTTCCACCATCTGAGATAAAAATTTTAAATGGAATTTTACTTTGCTCTGCAAAATCTAACCATTTATTTATATAATTAACCCTGTTAAAAGTAGTTAAAAGAATTGTTACATTAAAATTTTTTTTCATAAATATACTTGAAATTTCTTAAAACATTTTAAAATATTTAAGTTATATATTTAGAATTTACTATAAAAAGTTAAAATGTATTTAATAAATTTAAAAATATAATCTCTCAACACTTGAACTATATAACTTTTGAAAAAACACTTAAAAAATTAAACATCCGAAATGATGATATTGTTATGTTACATAGTGATTTAACAAATTTTATGCCAACAGCATCATGGTACAAAAAATGTAATACTTTTAATAAATACTTAAATAAATTTTTTGGAACAAAAGGTACGTTGTTAGTACCCACTTTCACATATTCATTTTGCAAAACAGGAATTTATAACAAAAAAACAACAAAATCTGAAGTAGGTATATTCACTGAGTTTTATAGAAATAAAAAAATAGATTTTAGATCGAACCACCCTATTTTCTCTTTTGTATCTTCGGGTAAGTTAAAAAAATTTTTTATAAATAGAAATAGTAATTCTTCTACAGGAAGGGGATCTTTATTTGAAAAATTTTATAAAAAAAATGGAAAAATATTACTGTTTGGAGTTGGCATTCATACATGTACATTCCTTCATTACATCGAACAAATCAATAAAGTTCCATACAGATATTCAAAATATTTTTTTTCAAAAAAAAATAAAAGATCTTTTGAATTTTATGTAAGACGAACAGACACTCACTTTTTTTATAATCCAAATAAATACTCTAAATTGGAAACCACACTTGAAAAATCTGAAATTTTAAAAAAGATAAAGAATAATAAAATTATGGTTAAATCCGTAGTCTCCAAAAGTTTATTTAATTTTATAAAGGAAAAATTAAAGAAAAATATTTTTTTTATAATTGGAAAAAAACCAAAAAAAATTATTTAACAATTTTCAAAATATCTTTTAGTTTAAAAATTGCTAAACTCTGTTCAAAAGATATTTTAATTTTAAATTTTTTTTCGATCTCTGAAATTAATTTTAAATGATTAACAGAGTCCCAATTTTTAGTTGTATTAACTGAGGAGCCTAAGTTTATTTTTTTTTCTTCAAATACTTTTTTAGCAATATCTATAATTATTTTTTCATTATTCTTTTTCACAAACTACCTGTTAGTAAAAGAATATTTTACTTTTCCAGTCAATGTCCGTGGTATTTTATTTATTATGACAAAATCATTAGGTGTTTTAAAATCACCCAAAATATTAATAGCATCATTTTTTATCTTTTTTACACTTATTTTTTTTTTTAATACTAAATATGTTTTTGGAACCTCTCCATGGAATAAATCTTTAACAGGTGTTGTGAAACAATCCTTAATATATTTTATTTTCATTAAGTTTTTATCAATATCATTTGCTGCTATATTTATTCCTGATTTTATTATTATATTTTTTTTTCTTTCTATATAGTATAGGTAACCGTTCTTATCTTTTGTAAAAATATCACCAGTTCTAAAATACGAATTTTTATCAAAGTTTTTTTTTTTATAATAACCACTAAATAAAGCTGGAGTTTTTACACTTAATTCTCCTTGTTCTCCATTTTTGCATGGCTTTCCGGTATTATTTAAAATTTTTATTTTTACTTTATTCATTACTTTTCCTACACTTTGTAATTCAAAGTTTGTTATTTTTTTAAGTGAAGTCATAGATATTGCACAAGTTTCTGATAAGCCATAAATACTTACTAGAGGTATGTGGAAAATATTTTCAAAATTAGAGGCAACTTCTTCTGTCAAATAAGATGATCCAGTTGCAAAAAACTTTATCGTACTTACCTTTTTTTGCAAATTTTTTTCTTTCTTAAATAGAATTGACATCATTGATAAAATTGATGGCACTACCATAACAAATGAAATTTTATTTTTTTCAATAATGTCTAAAATATTATTTTTAATACTCCAAAAATTTTTATAAAGAAAAACAGTTCTTCTATTATATAGACAAAATTTTAGAGTTGATCTAAGTGAAGATGTGTGAGCTAATGGCAAGATACATAAATGATTATTTCCAGACTCCATCAAAATAGACTTTTTTTGGAATTTTTGTGAATTTATTATAGCTTGATTTGACATCTTTATCAGTTTTGGATCACCCGTACTCCCTGAAGAATAATATAAAACTGCTATATTTTTTGAGCTTAAATTTAAATTATTTGTTTTAAATTTATTATCAAATTTTTTGATTTTGCTTAAAAATTTTTCAACACTTGAAACATTAATTATATTTTTTTTTCTTTGAAATTTTTTTTTGTTTTCCTCATTTATAAAAATAATCTTTGGATTAATTTTTTTTGTATGGGTACTAATCTCCTCTGAAGAAACATAATGAGGATTTGGATTAATAATAGAGCCATATCTAATTGATGCAAAATATATTAAAATAAACTCTAATGAGTTGTCTAAATACGTACTTATTATATCTTTTTTATTAATTTTTAATTCTGTAAAATAATTACAAGTAGAATTTACAAGTTCATTAATTAATTTAAAAGAATATTTTTTATTTTCAAAAACAATAAATGTTTTATTTTTATCTTTAGATTTTGCGTGAGTATTTAAAATTTCAAGAATATTCATGATTCTTTAATCTTTTTAATATTGAAACATGTCTTTTTAATCTTTCTTGATTATCACCATGATTAATACCATGAAAATGAAAAACTTTAGATTTTGGTTCGTAGACTATTTTCTTGTTTAATTTTAAAAAATATTTAGCCCATATTAAATCTTCATAACCATTTACATGCTCGTCAAAAATTTTAGTTTTCCATGATTCTTTTCTAATAAAAGATGCTGCATTATTAAAATAAAAATCATCTGATTGAATTAACTTATCTGACCTAAATACTTGAAACAAACTTCTCAAGTCCAAATCGATTGTATCTTTTGTGTGTAGCTGTTTTGAATATATACCAACAACCTCTGGGTTATCAAAATTTTTAATTGCATTGGATATCCAATAATCATCATACGGTACACAATGAGCTGAAATAATTCCAATTATATCACCTTGTGATTTTTTGATCCCAAGGTTAAGGGCTTTTGAGTAATTATATTTTTTTGTGTCGTAATTAATAATTTTACAATGAAATTTTTTAGCAATTTTTACAGTTTTATCAGTAGATCCATTATCAACTAGGATTATTTCTTTATCTTCACATATTTGATTTTTAAGTGCATATAAAGTTTTTTCAATCCAGGTCTCTTCATTTTTTGATCTTACAATTATAGAAATTTTTTTCATAGATTAAAAATATGTGAATAATTTAAAAGTTCATTTATCTTTATCTTCTTTTTTAATTTTTTACCCTTTGTGGATTTGAAAGAAACTCCTCTATCTATAGAAATACATTCCTCAAAATTTTTTTTATTAATTATCTCATTTTTACTTAAATTTTTTTTAGCTCTCAATGATTTGAATATAAAATCATTTTCTTTAATATTAGTTATTGTTTCAATTTTTTGAGATTCAAGACTTTTTGATATTGCCTCAGAAATTGCTACTGATGATAATGAGCTTTCAAATGTAGCTCTAAGATTTTGATCTTTAATTTTACCAATTTTTTTTTTTTTTAAAACATCAAATATAAATTTTTTATATGTATCAATTCCATACCCACTATAAATATTTTTACCATTAATATTAAATTTCTCACTAAAATATGGATTTGGATTTTTTAGACCATCTTTAGAAAAAAAAGATATGCCCCTATTTGTTTGATCACTTTTAATTTTTCCTTGAGTGCCGCAAAAAATTATTCTTTGATCAGAAATGGCATTATTTTTATTTGGGTCAATCCAATTTAAATTAAATGTACTAGTAAATTTTTTTTTATTTTTAGGATCAATCCATTCTATGATTGCTTGAATGCAATCATACGTATTAATTTTTTTTTTATATAAAAATTTTTTTAAGCCAATTGCATAAACCGATATTGGTAAAAAATTTGTTAAAAAGTATATTAAATCTGCATAATGAACGCCTAAATAATTAAAGATATTTGTGTTTTTAGACCAACTTTTAAAAACTTTTAATGGAATATCTTTAGGTTGGCTATATTCAACAGTAGAATATAATAAATCTCCAAGATCATTATTTAAAATTCTATCTTTAATAAATAGATTTGAAGTATCATATCTTTTATGAAAATCAACTTGGCCAATTAAATCATTTTTTTTTTTTAATTCAATTAACTCTAATGCGTTTATAGTTGATAGTACAAATGGTTTTACTGTAATTACGTTAATTTTATTTAGTAATACAATCTTTAAATATTTATAATGCAAATCATCTGGCAAACAAATAATTGCAGCATCAAATGAGTTTTTTAGGATTATTTTTTCGAGATTTTTAAGTTGATCAAAGGACACATTGATCTTTTTATCACAGTTCAAATTATGTATTCTATTTTTAGTTTTTAATTGACCTTTTTTTGAAAAATTTAAAATAAAACACTTATCTATATTTTTATAAACATCATTATCTAATAATGATGGAAATATAGTTCCATTTGTTGCAGAATTTCTACCACACACATACATACCACCACCTAAAATTAATAAATTTATTCTTTTCATTTTACTGAATAATATTTTTTGAACCAAATTATAAACTGTTTTATTCCGTTTTTTAAATCTATTTTATGAGTATACCCATAGTGTTTTTGGAACTTTGATGAATCTGAATATGTTTTTTGCATATCAGCTTTTCTATTCTTTTTTAAAGATACTTTAGCCTTTTTTTTTAGGTTTAACTCTATCAAATTTAAAAAATGTTTCATCATAATCGGTTTTGATGCACCTATATTGAAAACCTCATGTTTTGGTAATTTTTTATTTTTTTTAAATTTTTGTACAATCTTTGAAATAGAATTAATCACATCATCTATGTAGGTGAAATCTCTCACACCTCGGCCAGCATCATATAAATCAATTACATTACCTTTAAGAATATTTTTAACAAAAATAAATGGACTCATATCTGGTCTACCCCATGGGCCATATACAGTAAAAAATCTTAATCCTACAAAATTCATAGAATATAAATTTGAATATACATAACTAATATATTCATCAGTTATTTTTGTTGCTGAGTAAACTGTCAAAGGCGTATCTGTTTTGGCACTTTCGCTAAATGGTAATTTATTACCTTTTCCATAAACTGAACTTGAAGAAGCATAGATTAAATTTTTTACTTCATATTTTTTACTTAACTCCAATATATTTAAATAAGCAATAATATTATTTTCAATATAAGCAAAGGGATTTTCCAATGAATATAAAACACCAGGTTGTGCAGCTAAATGAATTATTAGATCAAATTTATTTTCAGAGAAAAAAATTTCTAAATTTTTTTTATCTAGTAGGTTTAATTGTGTAAATCTAAAGTTTTTATTTTTTACCCATTTTAGCCTATCTAATTTTAATTTTTTTTCATAGTAATCAGATATTGAGTCAATTCCATGAACCCTATAACCTTTTTTTGATAAATGCCTGCTTAAGTGAGAACCTATAAAACCAGCTGAGCCCGTTATGAGAATTTGCATTATATTAATATATTTTTTATCTATAATATTTAAAATGACTAATGCAACTCAATAATTTTATTATTATATACAATTAATATTATAAATTTGATAAAGATATTACATGCATTACTTCAATTTAGAATTAGATTAAAGTAAAAATTTTACATGACTCTAAATAGAAATTTTAAATTTATTTCCAAAGCACAGACTTTAAAAAAGTTAAAAAAAACAGGTAAAAATCAATTTATTATACCTAAATTCATTTTTTTTTCTAAAAAAGATTATTCAGACAAAAAAAAAAAAATTTTTAAAAAAATAAAATCTTATTTCAAAAATGATATAATTTTGAGATCTTCAGCAAATGATGAAGATAAATCAAATAGTTCAAATGCTGGGAAGTATGACTCTTTCAAAATTAAAAATGTATCTGAAAAAAATTTAGAATTATTTATTGATAAAATCTTAAATAAATTTAAGAGCTACAAAGATGAAATATTAGTTCAAGAATATATAATAAATCCTGATTTTTCTGGCGTGGTTTTTACAGCTGATATCGATACAGACGCACCATATTATATTATAAATTATGATAGTTCTGGAAAATCAGATTTAATAACGTCAGGGAAAAAAAATAGTACAGAAAAAACAGTATTTATATACAAAAATCACATTAATTTACCGAATAAATTTTTTAAACTAATTAAAACAATTAAGTATCTAGAAAAAATTACCCACAGTGAAAGATTAGATATTGAATTTATTATCAAGGGGGAAAAAATTTATATCTTACAAGTACGTCCTTTAAAAAAAACAAAGAAATTAGATAAAAAAAAATTTTACAATGCTTTAATAAATATTAAAAAAAAAATATCAAAATTTACAAACGATAAAAATAATCTTTATGGAAATCAAACTGCTTTTAGTAATATGAGTGATTGGAATCCAGCTGAAATGATTGGTGCAAAAGCAAAAAAATTAAGCATATCTTTATACCAAGAATTAATAACCGATTCCGTTTGGGCAAAACAAAGATCTGATTATTTTTACCTTGATGTTCATCCAAATAAATTAATGATAGATTTGGCTGGTTGTCCATATATAAATCTAAAAACGGACTTTAATTCTTTTTTACCAAAAAATTTAAATACTATAACTGCAAACAAACTAATAAATTATTTTATAGAAACTATCAAGAAAAATCCAAATTTACATGACAAAATTGAATTTAATTTAATACCAACATGCTATTCACTGATAAGAGATCAGAAACTTAAAAAAAAAATTTCAGTAAAAGAGTATAAAAAATATGTTGAAGAACTTAGATCGTTAACAAATAAAATTTTTAATTTAAAAGATGGACCTTTCATAAAAGATATAGAATTGATAAACAAACTTGAAAAAGCAATTTTAAAAAAAGAAACAAAAACTTCTAATTATGTAAATAATATTTATTTTTTAATAAATGAGTGCAAAGATTTTGGAACCAAGCCATTTGCTGGCGTTGCAAGAACTGCATTTATAGCCACATCACTACTAAATGATTTAAAAAATTTAAATTTAATCAATAGCAATGAATTAATATACTTTTATTCATCAATAAAAAGTGTTACAAAAAATTTAAATAAAGATCTTAAATTACTTAATCAAAAAATATCTCATAAGAAAACTTTTCTAATTAAATATGGACATTTAAGACCATCTACATATTCAATTTCTTCTAAAAATTATAAAGAGGGATTTAAAGAATATTTCAAACCATCAAAATTATTTAAAGAAAATATTGATAATGAAAGAAAAAAATATTTTTTTAAAAATAAATTAAAAATAAACAAAATATTAAAAAAAAATAAATTAAATTTTAATTTTCAAAGTTTAATCAATATTTCAGAAGAGGCTATTTATATGCGAGAATTTTCTAAATACTTATTCACTAAATACATAGATTTAATTTTTTATAATCTGATCAGTTTATCAAAAACAATGGGTATAAATAGAGATGATTTGAATCATATTTCGATCAGAACAATTTTAGATTCTTACAACAACTTAAGTATTGAGAGACTCGAAAATATTCTAAAAGATGAAATTAAAAAATCAAAAAAAATGTTTTTTATAACAAAAGCTATTAAACTGCCTGAAGTTATCAAAGATGAAGATGATGTTTTTTTATTCGAACAAATTACTAAGAGTGGTAATTTTATCACAGAAAAATCTATTACTAAGACAAAATATTTCCTAAAAAATTTAAATGAAAAAAATATTTTCAAAAATTGTAATGGTAAAATAATATTCATTGAAAATGCAGATCCAGGTTATGATTTTTTATTTAATTTTAATATTTTAGGCCTTGTTACTAAGTATGGGGGTGCAAATTCACACATGGCTATAAGATGTTCTGAGTTAAATATTCCTGCTGTAATAGGTGTAGGTGAAAAAAAATTTGATGAATTAAAAAAATATCAAATTATTGAAATTAATTGTCTTACAAAAAATATCAAGGGTTTATGATAAATAATAATATTTTAATTGTTCCATCAATATTTTTAGACTCCCACAGTAAGGTAAATATCAAACTTGATTTATCTTGGTATGAATACTCAAAAAAAATTGGAATAAATCTATTCCCGATTATAAATACAAAGGAAATAACTCAAATAAAAAATATTAAAGGAATAATATTTACTGGATCAGGTGACATATACCAAATAAAAAAAAATAAAGAAAACTTAATAAGAGATAATTATGAAAAAAAAATAATTAATTATGCAAGAAAAAATAAAATTAAATGTCTATTTGTTTGCAGATCATTTCAGCACTTGTGTTCATTAAATAATATGAAAATAATAAAAAGTAAAAATCATGTTCGACAAAATCACTTAATAATTAATTACAAAAATAAATCAATGAATGTAAATTCATTTCATAATTATGGTATTTCTTTAAATAAAAAAAAATATTTTGATGAACTGTATTTAAGTTCTGATGGTAAGGTTGAATTAATGTTACAAAATATATTCTTGGGTATCATGTTTCATCCTGAAAGAAAAAATTTAGATCAAAATAAAATAGATAAATTAATTAAAAATCATTTTAATATATAATGCATTTTGTTTTATTAGCTGCTGGTAAAAGTTCTAGAATCTATAACCATATACAAAAACATAAATGTTTAATTAATATAAAAAAAAACCAATTATTAATCATTTAATAGATAATGCGTTTAAAAATAAAATTTGTAATGTTTCAGTAATAACTGGTTTCAAAAATATTTTATTAAAAAACAAGATTAATAAAAAAAATATAAATTATATTTATAATAAATATTATGCAAAATATGAAATGGTTTACTCTATATATCTTGCTCTTAAAAATATTGATGATGATATTTTAATTAGTTATTCAGATATTTATTATGATGAAAAAGTATTTAATCTAATAAAAAAGTATAAAAAAAATAATTTATTATTACCAATTAAAAAAAATTGGTTAGAAATATGGAATAAAAGAAAAAAACCAATCTTTGATGACGCTGAAACGTTAAAAGTCAAAAATAAAAAATTAATTGAAATTGGAAAAAAGTTAAAAAAAATATCCGATGCTCAAGGTCAATTTATGGGTGTTTTATATATACCAAAAAAAATGAGGGGGTATTTAATGAAAATAATCAAAAAAAAAAAACTTTATAAAAAACAGACAACCTTCTTACTAGATACTTTAATTAAGAAGAAAATAGATATCGATATTATTTTCACTAATTTATCATGGTATGAATTTGATGATTTAGACGATCTAAACAATTACAATGATTAAAAACTTTATAAATCAGGTTAGAAATCTATACAAATTTTATCAAATCCCAAAAAAAGAAAGAAATATAGTTTTTTTTTCAGAAGGTAAGAATTATTTTAATGTTTTTTTAAGTTATATTGAAAACTTAGAAAAACATAAAAAAATTATTTACATCACATCTGACAGTAATGATCCAATTTATGATTATAAATTTAAAAATATAAAAATTATATATTGTAAAAACATATTTTTGTTAATTATTTTAATGAATAATATTTCCTGCAAAAACTTAATTATGACAATGCCAGATTTAAATACACATGAGATTAAAAAATCTAGAAATGTAATCAACTATATATATCTATTTCATTCGTTAAATAGCACTCACATGAGCTATAAAAGTAATGCTTTTGACTCTTATGATAAAATACTTTGTATTACTCAGAATCAATATGACGAACTTAAACACAGAAGAGAATTAAAAAATTTAAACTATAAACTATACCACTCAAATTACCCAAAATTAAGTATTTTAGAAAAGCAAACTGTAAAATCAAAAAAAAATCAATCAATTACAATTGCTCCTTCGTGGGGTGTGGGTAATATCTTTGAAGATAAAAATTTTGAAATTTTATTAATAGAGTTAGTGAATAGTGGTTTTACAATAATACTTAGACCGCACTCACAAGTACCACATAAAATCTTTACTTTTTTAAACAAATTAAAAAATAAATATAATAAAGATCGTATAATAATTCAAAATAACAACTCCAACTTTCACAATACATTTGAATCAAGTTACCTTATTACAGACTGGTCAGGTATTGCCCTTGAATATTTTATGGTAACAGAAAATCCAGTAATATTTATAGACACTAGAAGGAAAATTCATAATAAAAATTTTAATGAAAAAAAAGATAAGATTCCATTAGAAGTTTCTATAAGAGAAAAAATTGGATTAATTGTTGATCCTATGGATGTTGAGAATATTAACTACCATATCAAGGAACTGGAAAAAATAAATTATAAGAAAGTAATAAATGAAATTAATGACAAAGTACTTTTTTTAGAAGATATGAACGAGAAAAATTTCACTCAGATTTTGGAGTAATTTTTTTTTTAAAAATTTTTTCTTTTATAAACTTTATAATTTGCTTCATATAAAAAAGAATAGTGGTAAAAATACTTACGATAAAAGCAAATACTATTGATAAAGTGCCAGGATCCAAATAAGCATAAGATGGAGTAGAAATGAAAATATAAGTAATTGATAATGAAATAATAAAAAAACTTTTTTTAATCATTTTTTAAATTTAAAACTCCAATTGATCCAGTTGCTTCAGCCCAAAAAAGCAAACCAATATTATCGTAGTATTTTAAGTCTCTAATTCTTTCGCCAATTGGAATAATATCATGAGATTCTTTTTTCCAATAGTTTTTTTTATTAAAGATTATGTTGTGTATAGACATATCCCCTTCTTCCATATCATTACCTAAAGCTCCAACAAAGAAATTTCTTTGATTGTTTAAGATGTCATCAACAAAATCGATTTGCGTTATTGCAATAGAAGGCACAAAGTATGTAAGGGGCTCTATAAAACCGTATTTTTCATGTGACTTATATAAAGGTGCAGCCTTATATTCTTTTGGATTTTTAACTGGATATCCATAATGCTCTCCATATGACGCTATTCCCCAACCATAATTTTTTATGTCTTTTATGTCTGGATTTATATCAATATTTATCTCATCACCTCCTTGGGGCCCATGATCTGTTGAAAATAAAATGTTGTTATCTTTATCATATCGTAATCCCTGTGGATTTCGATGACCTAAAGATAAAATTTCTGGTTTGTTATCTTCAATGGAAAATTTAAGAATTTTTCCTTTATAAGAATTTATCTCTTGAGGCTTGTTATTTCTTAGCCCATCTTCTAAAGTGTATGCATACCAATCTCCAACTGAATATACAAATTCATTATCTTTATAACGCTCAAAGATGCCACCAGTTTGATTACCATAGTATACGCTGCAATCATTTGTATCAAAAAAATCCTCAAAATTAATCTTTTCATAATTAAATTCACCTCTTAAAATTGCGTTGGTATAACAATTTTCATTAATTTCTTTAACATACGAAATAAAAATAAATTTATCTATTATCAAAATACTTTTAACTACCGTTGCTCTATCAGACAGATAATCTACATTAATTCTCTCAAATAGGTTTGTTTTAATCTGTTTAAATTTTATTTTTTCTGAATTAAAATTTTTTGGATCTGAAGAGCTATACAGTATTTGTCCAACACCAGTAACTAAAAAAACATTATTATCATGTAGCTCGAAGTGAGCTCTAGGGGTCAGATAAGAAATTGTATCATTTGAAAATTTTGTAATTTTAATTTTTTTTTGTTAAATGTAAAATGTTCGTCTTTGTCATTTTTAACAAAATTAAACTCAGGATTAGAAGAGGTCATGTCAAATATAATTAAGTCTTTTTCACTAATTTCATTATCTAAGTATTCATTTAATTTTTTTAATTTGTTAACCTCTAATTTTAAATTGTTAATATTTGAATAAACAAAAATATATTCTTTTATAAAATTTTTATAATTTTCTGGAATATATTTTTTAAAAGTAAACAGACTGATAAGAGAAATTACTAAAAATATAAGTATAATTTTTTTATTTACGATAAAATGTTGAATTGTATTCATAAAAATTTAGAGTAGTTTATTATGAAATTGTTAATTGTAAAATATATATCTTTATTATCATTATTCAATTTCTTGTATATTAAAGTTTGGATCGAAACAAGCATTATGAATCCTAAAAATTTTTTTTATTTAGGTGGTGTTCCACAAAAGTTTTTATTTTATAATTTTTTAAGTTTTATAATATTTTTTTCAATTTTTATTTTTTTTCTTAAACTCTCTGAAAAGTTCAAATTTGTAAAAAATTTTGCGAAATTAATACTTATTATTGAAATCTCTTATACTTTAAAAACTTTTTTTCCATATAAATATTTATCTATCTTTATATTTTTTATCTTAATAATATTTTTTACGTTTATATTTTTGAAATTTGACTTTAAAAAAAACTTAAAATTTCTAGGTATCGTGTTCTTGCCACTTTTTTTTCTTACAACTTACAATTTATCATTATTAACTTTTTTTTTAAATCCTATAACACATGAACAATTTAGTACTTCTAAAAAAAATAAAATATCAAGTTCTAGTGAGAAAAAAAAAATAATAGTTTGGATTGTATTTGATGCATTATCGATGGAAAAAATATATGGAAATAAAAAATTTAGAAAATTTCAATACTATAATGCAAACATCAGATATTTATACTAATTATAAAGTTAATATTAATGATACTGGGCATTCAATTCCATCTTTGATCCTTGGAAGAGATGTAAGAAAAATTCAAACTATTTATAAAGATAAAAAAATATCAAGAAATTATTTTGATGAACAGGGAAACTTTATTTCAAATAACTTTGATAATTCTATTTTTGATCAAATTAATGAAGAAGGAAAAAGTATTTATATAAATGGATGGTATTATCCATACTGCAACATGGTCAGAGTATATAATGAATGTTTTTCTAATTTATATTCATGGGATCTATATTATTCATATAATTTTAATTTTTTACTAATATTTAATTTATATAAAATGGTACCGTTTAGAGAATTTTTTTTAAAAAAATATAAAAATATATTTCATGTCGAAAATTTCGGATTTAAAGAAGCTGTGAAATCCCACAAATTTTCACTCGAACATTTCTTAAATGCTTTATATAATAAATTTCAATTCTATTTTTATCACTCCAGCTATCCACACAGACCATACATTTTTGATAGTGAAAAAAATTCATATACAAAAAATTATTTTGATAAAAGTTCTTATGAGGATAATCTAATCATGACTGATTTAGCATTAGGAGAAATTATTAAAACTCTTAAATTAAAAAATAATTTTGAAGGTGCATTAATAATTATATCTTCTGATCATCCCGTAGTTGATGATAAAAATAGTTTAAACAACTATAAGAAACCTGTATTACTAATCAAAAATAGAAATCAAACTAACAAAAAAGTAATTAACAAAGAAGTTTATAATTTTCAGTTAAAGAATATCATTTTGAAGAAAATTTCTAATTCTAATTAATTAATTGATCTATGTTTGTTGAATATTTAAAAAAATTTCTCTTTTTTTTAAAATCTTCAATAAATTCCTTATGTATATGTTCAAATTTCCAGACATTATAAGGAGTACCAAACATCGAACTATTAATCTGAATGTTTAGCAGTATTCTATAGCCTTTTTTAACCACTGAACCTTTATGAAAGCCCTTTGTGTCTTCAATAATTGTAGTCCCCGCCTTTCCTTTTATTTTAATTTCGTTTTTCATCAAATTTTTTATATTTTCATTTTGATCATCAATTCGCACATATCCTCTTGATCTTAAAGAAAATGGAATTGCGTTATTTTTGTGAGTTTTTTTAATAAAACAATGAGGACCATTTGAAAAATCTACATCGTTTACATAAGTTAAAAACTTTAGCCATTTAGGTCTATCTAAATCAAAATGATACAATTGTGCAGCTTCTCCATCAGGATCTTTATTAAAATTTGTACTAATAGATAATGATACATGATCTAATAATGGCTCTGCCCCGAAATACTTGCGTCCTATGTCGTAAATCTCATTCTTAAGTAAAATTTCTTGAATTATCTTTTGATTAATTAAGAAGTTTGAATCAACTGAATACATTACAGCTTTAGGATTCTCTGGATCAAATTTATATCTTTTAGGTTTACTTAATTTTTTTTTTACCTCACCATCCATTTGCCTGAGAGTAAATTTGTAGTTTAAAAGTATTTTTTTAATTTCATCAATTTCATAAGAAGTTAAAAAATTTTTTTTTATAAATAATCCATCTTCATTAATATTTTTTAAAATTTCACTATTTTTTTTATCATTATGATTAATTTTTTTACCTACTCTATTTTTTGTTAAACTATTTATAAATTCTGTAACAATACCACCAAAGATATAAAACAACCTATGCATTGACTTGTATGAGAAATAAGGAGTTTTTTTTGTTATTTTATAAACACAAATACCTAAAAACAATGAGAATAAGTCATAAGGGAACAAAAAAATATACAACAGTGTTTTCATCATAAAATTTATTTTTACAAATAGTTCTTAATAGTCAAATATTTGAATTAAATTAATTCCAATTTTTATAGTAAAATTAAATAAAATACTATAATAGTAATTTTATTATTTTGTAAAATATTGTATTTTAAAAAAATTAAATCTAAAATTATAAATATTAAAAAATAATATTTGTGGAAATCAATTTTACTCAAAGGTAGACTTAGTTTTATGAATGCAAAAAAGTTCTTCAAAAATAAAACAATCTTGATCACTGGTGGGACTGGATCTTTGGGTTCAGAATTGACAAGATATTTATTAAAAAACCTAAATTTAAAAAAAATCATTTTATTTTCAAGAGATGAACAGAAACATTTTCAATTAGAAAAAGAGTTTAACGCTCAAAACTTGCGTTTTCTAATTGGTGATATTAGGGATTTAAGAAGACTAACTCTGGCCTTAAAAGATGTAGATTATGTAATTCATGCTGCGGCTCAAAAACATGTTTTATTATCTGAATATAATCCTCAAGAATGTGTCAATACTAATATTTTAGGAACTCAAAATCTTATAGAAGCTTGTATTAATCAAAAAGTTAAAAAATGTATACTTGTCTCAACTGATAAGTCAGTTAATCCAATCAACCTCTACGGGGCTACTAAACTTGTAGCGGAAAAAATAATACTCAATGGAAATAATTTATCCGGTAAGGTTGGAACTAAATTTGGTGTAGTTAGGTACGGAAATGTTTTAGGTTCAAAAGGGAGTATACTGCCCTATTTTTCTAAACTTAGCAAAGAAGGAAAAAAAATTCCAATCACACATGTTGATATGACTAGATTTTGGATTTCATTTAAAGAATCAATTGAACTTGTACTTTCATCATTAATAAATTCAAGAAGAGGTGATATCTTTGTACCTATATTAAAAAGTCTAAAAATAACGGATTTTGTTAAAATAATAAATCCAAAAGCAAAAACCCATATTATAGGTATTCAAAAAGGTGAAAAAATTCATGAAGAATTAATAACTGAAGAAGAATCTAAATATACTAGAAAATTTAAAAATCATTATGTAATTAACTTCAATTTAAATAAAAAAACCAATAAAATTTTCACTTATACAAGTGAGCATAATTTATTTAACAAAAAAACTCCTCTAAAATCATCTTACATTAAGGTTATCAAAAACTTTCTCTGATTTAGCAAACTCGTTAAATATTTTTTTTATTTTTTTATTGTTTAAACTTTGAATATATTTTTCAAATTTTTTCCCCTTAAATTTTCTTATATCGTAATTGTCAAATCCTAAAATATCTACATTTCTAGTTTTGCCACTATTTTTATCGACAAAATTCATATAATAAAAAATAATTGATTCTTTTTTAAAAATTTTCGATTTTTTAATTTTAAGAATTTTTTTTAATAAAATATATTTATATTCTTTTATATTTCTAGGTTTTATACAAAAACTAAAGGCTGTGTAAGGGTTATCATTACAATAAATAGTTGGTATTGAATAATAAGCAAGCTCAAAACCTATAGTTCCATGTAGGGTTATTCCAGCTACCAAATTTGAATTAATTATCTGTGAATTTAGACATGATTTTTCAAGAATTTTAATATTTTTTATATCTTTGATTAAATTTCTAATAAATATTTCACCCTCAGTTGTTTCATTAGGATGAATCTTAAAACAAATATTAAATTTGTCAGAGATTTTTTCTAAATTTTTTAACGTAAACAAAATCCATTGTCTTTGTTGAAAAAAAATAACATTCTTAAAACCAAAAAGGCTGTCTTGAGTGCAGTGAGCAAACACACATATTGTTTTTTTATTGTTATTAAAAATTTTTTTGTTTGTTTTTAAAAAAAGATTATTTTTAACATAATATAAAGAAAACTTTTTATCCCCATTAAATCTTTTTTTTAAAATATTATCTACAGTCTTAATTTTAGAATTCTTATTAGAGTATTTAAGAAAGTTCACTTTATATTCGTCATAATTTCGTTTATGATATGAGTTATATGACTTTATAAAAGGTCTATCTGTTTCAGATAGATAATATATAGGTATTCGTTTTTTTTCGGCTATTCTCGCGGCTATGCCATGATCTAAATAACCTGAATAATTATTGACAAGTATCTTAATATTTTTTTTTTCAAAAATATTAAAAAAATTCTGAATTAATTGAATTGAATTATAAAAAAAAATATCAAAATTTTTTTCTCTTACTACAGCATTAATATTTTTGTCATATAAAAATTTATGGAAATAATATAAATAAGAGTCTACTATTAAATCTCCAAATACTATACCTTTAAATTTGTATTTAAAAACTTTCATAAAGGAAAGATTTTGTTCTTTTTTTATTGGAAAGAATTTTGGATAATAAGAGTTAAAAACTATTTTATTGCAGAAAGAGTCATACAATTTTTCTAATTTTGAAAAAGAAAAAAAATTATAAGCAAATTTATAATATATTTTTTTAGATATAGATATTAGCTCTCTTAAATTGTTATAATTTGTATAATATAATAATTCATAATTATATTTCTCAGACAAATATTTTCCTACGAGAAAGTTTTTAATCAAAAAAAATTTATCGTCTAGTGGTGCTTCAATTAAAATTGAATTTTTTGATTTTAGCTTGTTATATCTTGAAGCAAAATTAATGAATGATTTGTCACTTTTATCTAAGATATATCTATTTTTAATTTTATTAATAAACATTTATAATTTATAGTTTTGATTTAATTAAATTATATATAAATAAATGACTAAATTTGTAGAAAAATATTTCAAAAAAAGAAACTTTGAAGAAAAAAAGATAAATCTGCAAAGCAAACATTCTAGAACGCTCAAGATAATTAATAAATTACTCACATTTAATAATCTACAAATTATTCAAAGTGGAAAAACGTTTTTAGACATTGGATGCGGTGATGGAAGTCTTGTTGATCATCTAAATAACAAGGGAATTAATGCATTAGGTTGCGATATAAACGATTTAAACTTCGAAAAAGATTTTTTTCCATATAAAGATGCATCGTTTGATTACATTTTAATGTACTCTGTTATTGAACATATAAATAATACCGAACATCTTATGTCAGAAATAAGAAGAATGTTAAAACATTCTGGTATATTAATTATTGTAACTCCAAATTTTAAGTATTGTTTTAATACTTTTTATGATGACCCTACTCATATTAAGCCATTTACAAATATTGGTCTAGAAAATATTCTTAAAATATATGATTTTAAGAATATTCTTGTAAAACCCTGGACAGCCAATCACTTGAACTTTATTTGGAAATTAAAGTTCTGTTTTTTTTATTGTGCTTACTTACTTCCATTTAGAAATGATAAAAAATATTTTATTCCTAAATTTTTAAAAGGTAAAAGTTCAACAATGATATCTGTCTCAAGCAAATAAAATTTTATGCAATCAAATTATAAAAAATTATTAAAAAAATGGGCGAAAGACTTGTTTCCTATGAATAGAAGCTTAACAGGCAAAGGTAATAGACAAACTATTAAATATATTAAAAAAAATATAAACTCTAGATTCATTATAAAAAAAGCTAAATCAGGAGAAAAAGTATACTCTTGGAAAGTTCCAAAAGAATGGAAAATTGAAACCGCAACACTTAAAGATGAACACGGAAATTTAATATGTGATTTTAAAAGAAATAATTTAGAAGTATTAGGATATTCATCTCCGATTAATAAAACATTAACATATAATGAACTTAAGTCTCATTTATATACTTTACCAGATTTGCCAGATGCAATTCCGTATGTAACTAGTTATTATAAAAAAGATTGGGGTTTTTGCCTATCTTATAAAAAATTTTTAAAGTTAAATAAAAATATTAAATATGATGTTTTAATTAAATCAAAGTTATTTAATGGGTATATGAATTATTCAGAATTAGTTATTCCAGGAAAAAGTAAAAAAGAAATTATAATTAGTTCTTATATATGTCATCCTTCAATGGCTAATAATGAGTTATCAGGAATATTGGCTATTAGCTTATTATCTAATATGCTTAAAAAAAGCAAATATAGTATTAGATTATTATTAATACCTGAAACTATAGGAGCAATTTATTACATAAATAAAAATATTGATAAATTAAAAAAAAATTTAGTTGCAGGTTTTAATCTTTCATGTGTAGGCATAAATGCACCTTATACTTTAATTTCATCAGCAAATGAAAATACCTACGCTGATATTATAATTAACCGAATAGGTAAAAAATATAAAAATTTTAAAAAAATATCTTTTTTAAAACGTGGGAGTAATGAAAGACAATTTGGTTGCCAGAATCTTGATATTCCATTTGTAACTATTACTAGAAAAAAATTTGGTGAATATAAACAATATCATACATCAATGGATAATTTAAAAATATTAAATTTTAATACTATTATAGAAACATGTAATTTTATAAAAAAAGCCATAAATGAAATTAATAAAAACCTAATTTTTAAAAAACAGACAATAGGTGAGCCACACTGGTCGAAATATAATCTAGTTTCGTCAAAAGCGACATTGAAAAATATGCTAAACAGAAATAGACATATAACATCTCATATTGCAGCACTAACTAACAAAAACCATGATATAATTTCACTATCAAATAAAATTTCAGCTAATCCAAAAAAAATATTAAAAATTACAAAAATGTTAGAAAAACACAGAATTCTTAAGCAATTTATATAACTCTAAATTTAATAAGTTATTTTTTTTGAAAAACAAATTTTTTTATGCTTTCGAGGATGTAGATAATTTTTTTTTTTTCTAAATATGGATATATGGGTAATGAGAAAGCCGAATTATAAAATTTTTTAGCACCATTAAATTTTTCTTTTTTTTGTAATTGATAATCTAAACCTTTAAAATAATATTGAGGAATATAATGATATTGGATAAAAATATTTTTTTTAAGTAAATATTTAAATAACTTATCCTTTTTTATATTAAATTTTTTAAAATCAATGAAGGCTAAAAATAAATGATGACTAGAGTTAATTTCATTAGGATAGCTCGGTAAAGTTATAAATTTATAATAATTGTATATTTTTGCAGAATAAAAATCGGATATTTCTTTTCTTTTTTTTAAAAAAACTTTAATTTTTTTTAATTGGCTTAAGCCTAATGAGGCATTAATATCGCTTAATCTAAAATTGAAACCCAAGTTTTTAATTGTATATTTCCAATGTTTATTTGTGTTTCTAATAATACCATGTGACTTCATCAAACTTATTTTTTTTGCCAAAGAGTTTTTATTTGTAGTTAAAAAACCTCCCTCTCCAGTTGTAATGGTTTTTAATGGATGAAAAGAAAAACAACAAATATCAGAGTGTTTCGCAGATCCGACTCTGTACCTTTGGTTTTTTATTATATATTCTGCTCCAAAAGCATGACATGCATCCTCTATTAAGTAAAATTTATATTTTTTTTTTAACTTAAAAAAATCTTCAATATGATTTGGGGCACCACCTAAATACATTGTTACTACCGCCTTAATATTTTTAAGATCATTTTTCTTTATACATTCTAATAAATTTTCAGGACACATTTGACCTGTCAATGGAGAGACATCTGCAAAATATATTTTGGCATTCAAGAATGTTGCCATACTTGCTGATGCGATAAAATTAATAGATGGAACTATAATTACATCGTTTTTTTTTAAGTTAATTGCTAAAAAAGCTAAGAGAAGAGCTGATGTACCCGAGTTGCAGCTTAAGCCATAATTACTTTTGCAGTATTTAGCAACACTAGATTCAAATTTTTTAACATAAGTTCCATTACTTATCGATTTAGAGTTTAATGATAAAGATACTGCTTTTTTATCATCTATATCTAAAAAATGTCTACCATAGGGAATGTAATTGACAGATTTATTTATCATAATTTATTATTATAATTTAAAATACGTTTATTCTCCATTTTAATAAAGAAAATACAATATTAAATTTTTTTTTGGGCAAATTCTTAATTACTTTTTGTTCTTAATCCAGATATACAAACCTTGGAATTTAAAAAGTCATTGATATTAGTTTTTCCAGTCTCAACTTCATTTATATTCAAAAATATATCATTCAATATATTAAAATATTTATTTAAAATTTTATCGTCATGTAAAACACAACAATATACTACATTTGAAGCAAAAATATTATTTTTTAACATTTCTTGAGTAATTAATGTTTTGTAAAGTAAATTATTTTTTGATTTGAATGAAAAATTTGGAATTGCATCTATCCCTTTGATGTCAATTTTAATACTGTTAGCATTTGATATAGCTTTCCAATTTTTTTTTATTTTATTACCAACATCAGAAATTATTTTCCATGATTTAATATTTTCCATAATATTTAGTGATTCTAATGCAGCTGTAGGTCCAATTCTTTCTGTCCAAAATGTACTACTTATAAAAGTAGAATTAACTGTTTCCATTACTGATCTTTTACCAATAACAGCATTAATTGCATGACCATTTCCAAGTGCCTTTCCAAAAATAGCTATATCTGGATTGATCTTATAAAACTTATGCAAACCACCAAAAGTCTGTCTAAAACCTGATGTACACTCATCAAAGATCAAAACAATATTTTTTTTTTCAGAAAGTTTTCTTACTTTTTGCAAAAAGTTGTTTTTAGGTTCGTCATTTCTTTTAACTTCCATCTTGATAACACCTATATTATTTTTCTTTACAATAGACTCTAGTTCTTCAAAATTATTGTAAGAAAAAGGAAAAACTGTATTTTTAAGATTTTTTGGCACACCTTTTATAGGTACATCGTTCATTAAATGTTCGTCTAATTGCGATTTATTATTAATATTACTAGCAAGATACCAGTCGTGCCAACCATGATAACCACACACTGCAATCTTGTCTTTCCCTGAAGCAGCCCTTGCAATTCTTACAGCTACTGCATTTGCCTCACCTCCTGAACGTGTAAATCTAGCCATATCCGCCCAAGGATGCATATCAACAAGTTTTTCTGCTAATTTAATCTCCTCTAACGAATTTAGAGTTGTCATATTGCCATACTTTATTGTTTGAAAAACTTTTTTTTCAATTTTTGGGTTAGAGTATCCTAACGTATTAGTGCCAACTCCCATAAACGATAAGTCAGCAAAGCAATTTCCATCTAAATCCCAAACTTTATATCCTTTACTTTTTGAAAAATAAGCCGGCCATTTCTCAGGTAAAAATAAGTCAGGGTTTTTTGAAAAGAGCATAGTGCCCCCTGGTATTATTTTTTGTGCTCTTTTCCAAACTTTTTGTCCAGTATTCAAAGTGCTTCCCTCATTTCTTGATATGTGTTTATTATACAAAAATATTTTTTTATTTTTTTTATAAAGTTTAATTATGTCATTAATAGTAATATTAAATATATTAGAAAAGTTTTTTAACAATAATTTTAATACTTTATGGTCCTCAGGCTCATCGAGGGTTAATCTCAAAAATGAGTAGTTATTCTTAAAATTTATGTTTATTTTACTGAAAAAATTACTATTTCTTATATATGTGGTGACATGTTCCTTTAATTCTGTTTTAGTCCTTGATTCATTCCAAGCTTTCTTTAAAGAATTAAATTTAAAAACTTCGACATCCATTCCATCTGGGAATGTCGGAGGCATTGTATTTGTCGCGTAATCTACTTTTTTTAGAAAAAATTTTTTTATTACTTCGTCAACAATTTTAAAATCAATTAAAGGACAGTCTGCTGTAACTCTAACTATATTTTGAGCTTTAAAAATTTTTGATGCCTGAAAATATCTGTCAATTACATCATTTTCTGAGCCTCTAAAACAAAAAATTTTTAGCTCTTTACAAAGTTCTTCTATTTCGTTGTCAGCAGAATTATGTGTTGCAGCAACAATAATTTTATTTATTTTTTTTGATTTTTGTAATCTTTTTATTAATAACTCTAAATAAGAAATACTTTTATACTTTTTTAAAATTTTTCCTGGAAACCTGGAAGAATTATATCTTGCTTGTATTATTGTTAATAGTTTCATTTAATTTTCCATTTCCTTGGATCAATTAAATTTTTATCATTAATCTTAAAATAATTAGGAACAAAAATTAAATTTTTGTTAAATGAGTTAATTATTTCTTGAAGTTGGGCTGAATTATCGACTCCAACAATAAGATAATCAATTTGTTTTATTTTTTTAATAAAATGTATACAAGCTTCTAATTTTGATATTTGTTTTTTTTGACACCAGTTTAAAAATGAATAAAATGTTTTTTTGCTTTTAAAATTTCCTATTCTAATTTTTTTTTCTAAAAGTACTCCTTGTAAAAAACAAGATCTTGCGTGAAGTTCTATATTTAACTTTTTTAATTTATATAAAAAATTATTATTTAAAAATCTATGGTCAAAAATGTTGACTGGCATTTGTATTATTTCTGGTTTCCAAAATTTTAAAACTCTATTGATTTCACTCACCTCATAGACAGATATACCAAGTTTAAAGATAAGTCTTTTTTTTTGGCAATCTAAAAGAATATTTAAAAATTCCTTATTTTTTCCTAATATATCTGCTGTGTCATGAATTAATAAGCCATATAAGCTTTTAACTTTCAACTTTTTTAAAGATAAATTTAGTTTTTCATCAAACCATTTTTTTAAATCCTTAGGTTTCTTTTTGGGTAATTTAATCTTAGTAGTAACTTTTTTTTTAATATTAAAATTCCCTATAATTTTTTCACTCTCTCCATAATTTATTGCTGTATCAAACTTTTTTAATGATTTTTTTTTTAAGATTTTTTCTATATTTTTTATTTCTAATTTTTTAATTTTTATTTTATTCAAGCCATACTTAAAGCCAAATTGGGCAGTCCCTATAATTAATTTCATTTAATTTAATTTTTTATAAAAATTTTTTTAAGTGGTGTACCAAATGATATAAAATTTCTAGATTTCTTACCTAGTATTTTTTCAAAATACTTTGGGTGCAAACCATTCGCCGGTCTAATAACTTTTATATTTTTTTTAGTAAATTTGTCTCCTTTTTTAATGTCCATAGATGCATAAATTGATCTTCGAGATTTTTTAAAAATCATTTCATTTCTAGTTGGTCCATAAAATACCTTACCTAGCGATTTCCATGATAAATCACATTCTTTTTTTAACATTCTCATTTCACTAACTTCGCTTGAAAATAAACCATCCACTCCAACATTTTTTTTTAAGGTAAAATGTTTTTCAATAATTGTTGCTCCTCGAGCTACAGCAGTTACTGCTGCTCCAATGCCTAGGCTGTGATCTGAAAAACCAATTTCACATTTAAAAATTTTTTTTAAATCATCTATTGTTCTAAGATTTAAGTCATTTGGGTTAGCTGGATATGCGCTTGTACATTTTAATAAAGCTAGTTTTTTACAGCCATTTTTTCTTAAAAAATTTACCGACTCTCTCAGTTCATTTAAAGTAGCCAGACCAGTAGACATAATTATAGGCTTACCTGTCTCTGCTACTTTTTTTAATAATGGATAATGAGTGTTTTCAAAAGAGGCAATTTTGTAAATTGGTATATTTAATTTTTCCAGATAATCAACAGCAGTTTCATCAAATGGACTGCTAAAATAAACTAATTTATGTTTTTTAGCTCTATCAAAGATTTTTTTATGCCAAGACCATGGGGTATGTGCTTTTTTATATAATTGAAATAAATTACGATTTTTTTTCCATGGATTTTTTTTATCTTTTATTAAAAAATCTTTTTTATTTGAATTTAATGTTATTGTTTCAGGTGTGTAGGTTTGCAATTTAATCGCATCTACGCCACTTTTAGCTGCTAGGTCCACTAACTTTAAAGCATTGCTTAACAGTCCATTATGATTACCTGATAATTCCGCGATTATAAAAGGTCTATTCTTTGATGAAATAATTCTAGATTTTATCTTAATCATTATTTTAATAAATAGTTTTTTGGTTTTTCAAAATATTTTGATCTCCTTGTCACCCTTGTAAACTCATCCTTAGGTGGAATTAAATCAAATCCGAGTAATGACTTTTGTTTTTTGGTTAACCTATTAAAAATTTTTTTAGGGGTATTTTCCATATAATCAAAAGACGGTTTTACAAACCACCTCGCGTAACCTAATACTAATGCCCACCTTGAAGATTTATTATTTTTAGCTGATCCACCATGCCATACATTCGCATTAAGTATCAAAACACTTCCTTTTTTAGCTTTAATATAAAGCTGATTTTTAATCTTTTTAGAATTGTCTGCATATCTTAATAATTTATGGCTACCTGGTACTACTATTGTTGTACCATTTTCCTTATTCACATCATCAAAATACCATATTACGTTAGTAACTATATTATAATTTACACCTGGTAAATTGCTATCTAAGTGAATTTGTTGCCCAGGGTTTCCTTGCAAAGGACATCTTGCTGAAATGTTGTTCAAATAATAAGGTTCGGCATTATTATATGATCCTGCTTTAAGAATTTCATCTAAAATTTTAAGCACAGTTTTATGCTCAAAAAGTTTAAACCAACTTAAATTCTTGTTATGAAGATTATATACAACTTTTTCTAAAGATTTATCAGCTAAGCTGCCAACTTCTTTCGAATTAATATATTTATTTGAGTATTTGTCGTATGTTTTTTCTAAAAGCTTTTTATATTTTTTACATTCAGCATTAGAAATCACATTTGGTATTAGCACATAACCATTCTTTATAATCTGGTTTTTATAATTTATAGCCATATGACTATTTAAGTTTACAGAAAACTGATATTTGTCTACCCAGATTTAAATTTGCTAATGCTCTATAAAAATTTTTTAGAGTTTCTGTTTTTCCATTTTTCCTCAGATTTTCTTCAAATTTTACTCTTTTTTTATGACATTGAGAGCCAAGTTTACCGTCTTTTACATAATTTTCTCCAAACAAGAGAAACATTTCTAAAGGGAAAGACGACTCACATATTTCCACAGAAAAACCTATGCTTTCTAAAAAATAAACCAAACTATCTTTAGAAAAATAATTCAAATGATTTGGTGGTGCTACCCACCAATCATTCAAACCATGAACATCTCTTCCTGCAGTTTGAAAATCATTGAATTCATTTGGTACATCGATTGCTAAGATGCCATCTGGTTTTAATATTTTTTTAATTTGTTTAATTGATTTATCTGGATTTGCTAGGTGTTCTAATACATTAAACATTGTAACCATATCAAATTTTTTACCATCAAATACATCCATACCTTCAAGACCTGCATGCTTAATGTTTAATCCTTTTTTACAGCCATATTCTACAGCTTCTATTGCTGGGTCAAAACCATAACAATCGAAACCTTTATTTTTAAAAAATAATAAAGCTTGCGCCCACCCACATCCAATATCTAAAATTGAATCTCCAATTTTGATATTTTTGTTTATTTCTAAAAAGTTATTATAGATATCATTCCACCTACCTTCAAAAAAAGCCTTATCATTAATTTGAACTTCTAAAGAGGAGTCATTAAAATTTTTATACTCACCAGTATAAAATTCATCTGCATAAAATTTTGTAATTTCTTCTGCTGATGGTGTAGGAGTTACCTGATAAAAACCAAATTTATTTTTTTCTATTTTATATTTTTCTTTCATTTTTCAAAAATTACGATTTAATTTGTTTAACATAAGTTTCTGTATTTATCCATCCTAGATTGGCAATTACATCGATTATGGATAAATTATCTATAAACTTTTTTTGGTTTTTTTGCTTATATTCTATTGACCTGTAGCTACTAAATAGTAATTTAATTTTTGTTAAATCTTCAAATTTATCTTCTTTTAAATATTTTTTTGAGCCAGCAGGAGATAAATACTCTGTAGCATTAATTCTATTTAATATTTGTATTATCTTTGTAGTTCTTTTATTTGTTAGATTAAAATTATTTGAATTTACAAAATTTGTTTTAAGACTTAATTTTTTTGAAATAAATTTTATAAGTTCTATATTCAATTCAGAGAGGTTTTGAAACTGAAGTTTTTCAAAGAATTCGACTAATTGTGCTAGATCATCAATAAATGGGTGATTAGAATAAGATTGCATAATAATTTTAGCATGTTTTTTTTGCCAACTGCTAGAATTGTCGATAAGTTTATTCATAATTGTGGTAGTAAGCGGAGATTTTTTAGTAGGCACAGTAAGCGCATACTTATTATCATTTGCTATGATAAAATTTCTACTATGCCAGCTTCCTTTTGAATACTGTGCATCATTTAAAAAAACAAATATATTAGAATTATAAATAAGATTAAAGTAACCACTCCATGGAAAAAAGGTGGGTTGCATAATTACGCATCTCATTTTTTTATTAAAATTAATTTTTTAAAACTCTTGCATGTAATAACTTTATTTGTGTCATTAACTTTTTTTTTTGAATAAAAAGCTGCATCTTTATATCTTATTCCGTTAACTAAAATACCTCCAAAACATTTTTGAGCTTTTGCTGCATTATAAATATACATATAATCTACTTTATTAGAGTCTTTAATTTTAATACCTTCGTAAAAGGGCTTGTAATATTTCCCTTTTAAAATCTTAGTAGTTTTTTTATTTTTGTAATTCTTTTGTGCTTTTTTTAAAAGTGTACTTAAATTTTTAAATAATTTTTTTTTGATTGAAATTTCATCATCCTGATAGTCTCTCTTGACAAAATATTTTGCTAAAAGAAAACCTTGATCAATTTTTTCGTTTATAATGTGAATTGATATACCAATCTTTTTTTCATTATTTAGAAAAGCAGCTGTGATAGGATGTCTTCCCCTAAAAGCAGGTAAATCTCCTGGATGTATATTCCAAATACCGTCTTTATATCTTTTAATAAACTTATTTTTAAAGATAATACCAAAACCATAGGATATGCCAAGTTCACTGTTGGAGAATTTTTTTTTTTTTTAAATCTTGATAGGAACTAATTAGATTTACTTTGATTTTTAATTTTTTTACTTTTTTTATTATATATTTATTTTCAGTAAAAATTTCATTTACAAAATAATTAAGTGAAATAATATCTATTATCTCAGCTTCATTTGTAAATAGATCAATCTTTTTTAAAACCAATTTTATCTCTATTTGATTAATTTTTCTGCCAACCTACTAACAGATTTATCTCTTAGTAAAATTTTTTTAATAATCTTTACTGATTCATCTGGCGCAACTGCAAAAGCAAGTCGATAAAGGTCCATCCAATTCTTGTTATTTTTAGATCTGACTTTTTCAATTTGCTTGATGATAGAAATATATTTTTTTATGTTTTTATTTTGAAGATTTTTATTCATGTATTTAGTTATATTTTGATTTACTTATTGTTTAAATAAAAAATTTCTGTTGTGGTAAATAATATTGAAAATTTTTCGTAGTAATTGATTTTTTTTTCTTTTTTTAATTTTTGAAGTAAAAGACTATGTTTAGTAAGTTCTTTTGGTAATGGCCACTCTTTTTTAATAAGAATTTTGTATTTAATTTTGTTTTTTTTTAAAAAATTGATTACTTTTTCTCTATTTGATAGTCCTAGAACAGGAAAAAGAAGAGATGCTTTATTAAAACGTTTGTTTTTATAATCCTTTAGAATATTCATCAAAAATTTAGTTCCATCATTACCACTTTCATTTGGGGCAAATTTAAACCACTTAGATACTTTGTTTATTTTTGAGGAAATTCCAGAAATATCATTAATAATTAAATCAAATTTTTTATTCTCCCAATTTTTTAACAAATTAGATATTCTAATATCATAGTTTTTGGTCAATTTTTTTGCATTATAAATTGAACAATTAACTGCTGCCTTTGAAATATCAGAGCCATATATATAATTTATATATTTTTTTTTATGTAGATAGCATCCCACAACGCCTGAACCGCATCCTAAATCTAATACTTTGTCATTTTTCTTTATTATTTTTGAGGCCATGTCCATTAAAAGTATTGTTGTTAAGTTTGGTTCAAAAACTCTTTTATTTAAAAAAATTGAAAATTTATTGTTTAATATTGTGAATTTTTTTTTTATATATTTTGACACAGGATTAACTAAAACCTCCATCTATAGGTATTATTGATCCTGTTACATAATTTGATTTTATTAAAAAATTAATTGCATTAAAAACTGATTCGTAGTCTCCAATAGTTCTGGTATCTGTGTTGTTTAAAAGATCTTGTTTAATTTTTTTACTAAGGCTCAAATAAAGTGGAGTATCAAAAGTACCTAAACTTAAATAATTAGAAGTGATACCATATCTTGCATATTCTTTAGATAGTGTTTTGCAATATCCTAGTGAAGCGTATTTGCCTGAGGAATATCCAGCTAAACCAACATCTGACTTGAATGCACGTGAAGAACCACAAAATATTATTCTACCCCAATTTTGTTTTAACATATGTGGTAATGCCAATTTAATAACTTCATGAAAATTTAAAAAATTTGAGCTCATATCATTTAAAAGCTCTTTAGAAGTCTTGTTAATAATAATATTTGAACTTGAAGCTGCTTGCATTAGGATTAAGACAATTTTTTTATTTTTAATTTTTTCAATATGTTTTTTTATTGATGAAACGTTATTGTATTTAATTAACTTATATTCTTTTATTTGATTTACTTTTGAAAATTTAGAAAATCCTACAACATCATATTCATTATTTTTTTTGAATGCTTGTCTCGCAATTTTAGACGCACCACCAATTATTAAAATTTCTATTTTAGATTGCAAATTATTTTTTAACATGATAAATAGTTATATATTACTAATTGAAAATTCATTATATGTTAACTAAAAAACAAGTAATTTCATGCATATCTAAGGCACTTAAAATTCCTAGTAGTAAAATAAACATTAATTCAACTGATAGAAATTTTGAAAGATGGGATTCTCTTGGACATTTAGAAATTTTAATGAATTTAGATAAAGCTCTCAAGGGTAAGGCTATAAAAATACAAGATTTGGCTCAAGCTCATAGTGTCAAAAAAATATTTTCAATTTTAAAAAAAAATAAACTTTTAAATTGAGCCGCTTTTCAATTTCAAATCTAGCCCATCAACTTGGATCTACAAAGCTAATTATATCCAATTTAAAAAAAAGTCATCCACACTGGGATATAAAAAAAGTTTTGGAGAAAACAGGAATTAAAAAACTCTATCTATCAAGTGAAAATGAGGACGTACTTAACTTATCAATTAAATCTTGCCGAAAAACTCTTAAAAAATTTAATAAAAAAAAAATTGATTGTGTGATTGTAGTTACTCAAACAGCAAAAAAAAAATTACCTTCGGTTTCTTGCATTATTCAAGACAAGCTAAATTTAAAAAAAAATATCTTAGCTTTTGATATAGGTTTAGGTTGTTCTGGATTTGTATACGGCTTATCAGTAATAAATTCATTATTAAGCTCTAATACAGTCAAAACAGTATTATTTGTTTGTGCTGATACATACAGTAAATTTCTAGATGTTAAAAATAGAACTTGCAGAACAGTTTTTAGCGATGCGGCATCTTCATGCATAATTCAAAAAGTTAAATCAAATAAAAATGTAAAATTTAGTTTTTTAACAGATGGCTCTGGTGCATCAGATTTAATAGAAAATAATAACAATATTGAAATGAAAGGATCAAATATTTTTCACTTTACATCGAAAAATATCCCAATTCTTTTTAATGATATTTTAAAAAAAAATAATTTGGTTAAAAGAAATATTGATCATTTTATTTTTCATCAAGCAAGTAAACTGGTTATAGATAAATTAATTAAAGTTTTAGAATTAGATGAGAATAAAGTTTTTAAAAATTATAATAAAATTGGAAATACAGTTTCGTCTTCTATTCCAATTGGATTAGAAAATTTAAAAAAAAATAAAAAAATAAAAAAAAATCAAAAAATTATGCTTATAGGCTTTGGAGTTGGTTTGTCAGCAGCCGCAAGTATTATTAATTGGTCATAATTTATGGAGAAACTTAAAATTTCTATAAAAGGGGAAACTATAAATTTATGTCAGCCAACAAAAAAATTTGCTGGGGGTGATATATGGTATAAATGGCTAAATGATCCATTAATGAACAATCACTTGGATAAAAAATATAGAAGTCATAAAAATACAAAAAAAAAACAAATTGAATTTTTTATTAATCATAAAAAGGAAAAAAGAAGAATATTTATTATTTCAACAAAAAATCACATTTATAAAGGAGTGGTCTCACTTTCTAACATAGATGATGATGAAAAAAATTGTGATATTGCGGTTCTTACTGATACTAAAATTGAACCTTTGTTAGCACCCTATGCAGGGCTTGAAGCAATTGCATTAATATCCAACTTTGCATTTACTAAACTGAAATTAAAAAGAATAGATTGTAATTTTAAAAAATCTCAAAAAAATTGGTTCCAAAGAATGGAGATTTTAGGCTATAAGTATTTCTTTAGAAGTAGATACAAAGTTAAATCATACTCTTCAATCATGGTTGATAAAAAGGTCGGTGATGAAAGGATTGGTTCCTGTGCATACTTTTCATCATTAAGTTATGGAGATTTTAAGTTTATCAAGAAAAAAAGAGGTAAATTGTGGGATAACCTAACATTAATGAAAAAAAGAATTTCAAAACTACCAAATAAATCTTTTTGGGAAATCAATGATAATTTTTTAGACATAACTAAAAGAAATTATTACAAAAAGATACAAAGTTTATAATTTTACAAGAAAAGTTTACTCTTTAATTATAAATTTAATAGATTTCTTTTAAAGTAATCTATTATTTGTTTTAATATAGTAATATATATTGACAAATATTATTATAATATTAATGAATAGGTATGTCATTAAACTTAGTTAATGAACCTTGGTTTGAATCCCCCTTTTTTTACCAAATATTAAAAACAAAAAAAAATTCTTATTTTAAAAAGCATGCAATAAGTATGCATGAAAAAGGATATTGTGTATTAGATTTAAATCTAAGTGATAATTATATTAATAATATCAATCAAGATATTGAAAAATCTCTTAAGGAAGGTGATTTTAAAACAAATCCTAAAATTTATCACTACAACAAATTTCCAAGAATAGTTGAAGCTTGGAAATTTTCAAAAAATGTAGCCAAGCTTGCCAATAACGTAATTTTGAAAAAATTTTTGAATTTCTTGTACGATTCTAAACCTTTGCCATTTTCTACGATAAATTTTATTGGTGGATCGGAACAACCATTGCATAGTGATTATATTCATTTTGGAAGTTTGCCACATAAATATTTGGTTGGTGCCTGGGTTGCTTTAGAGGATACGCATAAAAATAATGGGCCATTAAAAATAGTTCCTGGAAGTCACAAATTGTCTTTAATAGATTATCAAGATTTAAAAAGAGAAAAGGCATCAAATATAAAAGAATTAGAAAAAAATTACAGAATATACGAAAAATATATTCAAAACATCATTAAATATAAAAAATTAAAAACCAAAGAACTTCATATAAAAAAAGGGCAAGTCATAATTTGGGCGGCAAATTTATTACATGGCGGAGTTAAAATGAAAAATTATAAACTTACTAGAAAAAGCCAGGTAATTCATTTCCATTTTAAAAGTAATAAGCTTAATTATAACCCAGGTTTTTCTGATCCAAAAAAAGGTTTTTACGTTGAGAGAAAACTAGATATCGTAAGAAATTAATATTCCAATTTAAAAAAATTAATAATCAAATCTTTTTTTAGTAAAAATTTTTTTCAGTGCATAAATCAAGCCAATTGAGCTATTAGTACTGGTCAGCTGCACGCATTACTGCGCTTCCACATCCAGCCTATCAACG
>MDTB01045449.1_pt1 | contig 34177 bp, 29 predicted proteins | sample 811161 | NCBI WGS metagenome assembly MDTB01 (sample SAMN05326650, study PRJNA326480) | marine metagenome | isolation source: seawater | place: Mediterranean Sea | collected 2009 | reverse complement strand
TATTGGCGGCACTTTTATTGCAGGTATAGCTGCAGCAATGCTTTCTAAAAAAATGTATGTAAGCTATATTATAGGTGGGTTTTTTACTATTATGGGAATATGGAATCTATATCTGTTGCCACACCCAATTTGGTTTAATTTGGAAGCCATTCTTTATCTGCCAGCTGCTATTTATGGGTTTAAATTAATTGCCAATAGGGTTTAGTAAGCCCTTTCGTTTTTGCCCTCCATATAGTTAATGAATGCCTTATTCACCACCTTCACTCCACCTGGTGTTGGGTAATCTCCCGTAAAATACCAATCGCCTAAATGATTAGGGCAAGACGCGTGCAAGTCTTCTATAGTTTGGTAAATAATCTCTATTTCAGATTTTGTGTCTGCTGGAGTTAAAAGGTAAGAAATCTTTTTTGAAATTTCATCTGCACTAAATGGTTTGTAAATGGCTTGTACATGGTTTTTCATTTCTTCTTTTGGTAGATTTTCTTCTGCTTTGCATTTCTTGTATGCATCAGCAAGTATGTGCTCCTGATTTGTTTCTTTCAACAATTCAACAGCAGCATTAAAAGCAATAAAATCTCCCATTTTTGACATATCAATACCATAACAATCAGGGTAGCGAATTTGAGGAGCAGAAGAAACAATCACAATTTTCTTAGGCTCTAAACGATCTAAGATTCTAATAATCGATTGCTTTAATGTAGTGCCTCTAACAATAGAATCGTCTATCATTACCAAATTATCTGTTGGCTTTACCGTACCATAAGTAATGTCATACACATGAGCTACCAAATCATCCCTACTGTCGTCTGAGGTAATAAATGTTCTGAGTTTTGCATCTTTTATAGCAATCTTTTCTGCTCTTGGTGAAATCTTCATAATCTCAGCTATCTCATTATGGCAAGGATTTTCTCCTAAAGCTTGAATTTTCTTTGTTTTTACTTCATTGAGGTATTCATGGCAACCTTTCAAAAGCCCAAAATAAGACACCTCAGCAGTATTTGGAATGTAAGAGAAAACGGTATTTTTTACATCATTATTAATAGACTTTAATACTTTGCTGAAAACACGCTTTCCTAAAGATAATCTTTCATTGTAAATAGATGCATCATTTCCTCTGCTGAAATAAATTCTTTCAAAAGAACAAGCTTTGCGCTCTAATGGTTCGCGCACCATTTTTTCTTGCACACTTCCATCTTTTTTAATAATAAGCGCATGGCCTCTTTTTATCTCGTGTATTTGATCTGCTTTTACATTAAAGGAAGTTTGTATAACGGGTCTTTCTGATGCAACAACTACCACCTCATCATCCTTATAATAATACCCAGGACGAATGGCATTTGGATCTCTCAGGGCAAAAGCATCTCCGTGACCAAACAAACCACACATCAAATAGCCGCCATCCCAATATTTTGCCGATTGTGTTAAAATGTCTTGAATGTCAAGTTCATTTTCTATAATAGCTGTTATCTCTTTTTTATTGAATCTATCTTTATTTTTATAGTAAATATCATCATTTGCTTCATCCAAAAAATGCCCTATCTTTTCTAAAATAGTTACGGCATCTGCCATTTCTTTTGGATGTTGGCCTAAATCGACCAATTGCTGAAAAAGTTCCTCTACATTGGTCATGTTAAAATTGCCAGCAAGCACCAAATTTCTGGTTTTCCAATTGTTTTGTCTTAAAAATGGATGACACTGCTCAATGGTGTTGCCACCAAAAGTCCCATAGCGCAAATGTCCTAAAAATAACTCTCCAGTAAATGGCAGATTCTCCTTTAACCATTTGGTATCATTGAGTTTTTCTGCTGCTTTTACCTCCAAATCAACAAACCTTCTATTAACTTGCTTAAACACATCCTGAATCGGATTTGGGCTAATTGATCGCTTTCTGCTAATGTATCTTTTTCCTGCAGGGACATCTAGTTTAACATTGGCCAACCCCACACCATCTTGTCCCCTATTGTGTTGCTTTTCCATCAGTAAATACATTTTGTTCAAACCATAAAGGGAGCTACCGTATTTTTCCTGATAAAATGAAAGTGGTTTCAACAATCGGAGCATTGCTACTCCACATTCGTGCTTTATGGCATCACTCATAGGGCTGGCTTTGAAAATACAAAATTAATCTTTATTCTCTAATATCTTCATTAATCCGTTAATTCCTGGATTTGAATAAGCCACTCCATCTACTTCTAAGGTAGGGATGACTCTTTTCCCATTATTTATTTTTTCTACAAAGGCGATAGCTTCAGGATTGTCTGTTATAATAATGTACTCATACTCCACTCCTTTTGCAGAAAGGAAATTTTTTGCATTTACACAATCTGAGCACCAATCGGCACCATAAATTTTAATCTTCATTTGTTATTAATTCTAATTTATACTCAGTTTTATTTTGAATAATGGTGCACATTTTACAATGAGATAAATAGGTGAACTGATAAGGATTGTTAATGTCAAAACCTGTCTTTTGCAGCCTAAAAATACCAGCACATTCCAAAAACCCATTTTCTGAAAATCTTTTAATGAAAAAGTCTGTTTTTTGCTGCTCAATGGAAAACCAAGATCCTGATCCAATTCCCCCTAACCATTGTGCGTTTTTTGGAATTTTGTTATTTTTAATTGGTGCATTTATTTTCCCTTTCACCTTTCAATACTATTTAAATAGGATACAATTTTACTTCTTTTGATGCAATTGCAATTTTTGTTATTTACAATGTAATAAGTTGTATTGGCAATTCCTACATTTCTTTTTGGAGAAGGGGAAATACAAAAAGGATATCTTAGCCTTATTTTTTTGATTAGTGATGGCTTTGTAGCTTGCATCATTGAGGCAACAAAGCGAGAACAATTTGTGCCATTTTTTACAAATGGGCCATATGGAATTGCTCCTCCTTTTTGTATCTTCTTAGCATATAAATAGCCCTTATCAAAATCTATCCCTGATAAAACAGATGCATACATGCTGCCATCTCCATGATTTGATTTATTGCTTGCTATTTCTAATAAAATCGCCTCTATGTTTTGAATTTTGCCATTTTTACAATTAGCAATAGTATTTAATTTTAGTTCACAATCTGTTTTTTCATCTCGGACTCTACCATACCCTAAAGGAGTATGATACCTGCCAAAATCAAAATAAGAAACCTTTCCATTTTTTGCATTTACCATCAATGCGGCAGAATGTCCAACCCTGTATTTTCCGTCTTTCAAAAAACCTAATCTTCTTGTTAAAAAATCGTACCAAGCACCTGCAGATATTACCATTGTTTCAGGCCATGCCAGGGGTATAATAAAGTCAAATTTCTTCAAATTTTTGCTTTGTTTAATAGATGCAAATTAACATAAATAATTAAAATCAATATCTTCATTTTTTTACAAACAAATATTTTTGAGCACATAAGATTTAGTATGTGTTTTGTACATATCTGCTATCTTTGTAATATGAAATTAATTCAGATAAAAAAATTTGTAGGATTTTGGCTTGCTTTTTGCCTTTTTTTTATTGTGAAAGGTCAAGTTGTAATAAATGAATATTCTGCCGCCAATTATGATAGTTTCCAGGATAATTATGGTGAATATGAAGATGGGGTTGAAATCTATAATACTTCGGATGGAAATACCAAGATATTGGCTTTATCAATTTGATTAGATAAGAAGTATTTTAAGAGACTTTAAGCATTTCTTTTCTTAATATACCTTCTTTATTTTCAGCTACAAACTTTTCTAAAATCTTGAAAAAATTAAGGATGTCTTCCTTTTTGTTTTCAGGATTTATTGTCACAAAACGGACAAACTCTTCTCCTTTAAAAGACCCATAAGAAACCAACAGCTGATTGCTTTGATATAACTTTGTACACAAATCCTTTGCATCATAAGCTTTATAATTAAAACATATAGACAAAGAATTACAATGATTATAAAGAGTATAATCTGGATTTTTCAGCACATACTCTCTTGCAATATTTGCAGTTTCAAATAGATGATTGACAATTTGTGCCAATCCATTTGTGCCTACTGCTTTCCAAAGCGACCAAAATTTTAATGCGTCATTTCTTCTTCCACACTGAAAAGAAAATTTTCCTAAGTTATAATCGTCTGAATTGGTTTGGTACAAATAGTCTGCATCATTATTAAAAGAATCGCTTAAGTGGTTTTTATTATTAACCATTAATAAAGAACAGGTAAGTGGTGTGCCCATCATTTTATGCGCATTAAAGCTAAACGAGTCAGAATGATGTAATCCTTCTAATAAGCTTTTATATTTAGGACTAAATATGACTGCCCCACAATATGCGCCATCTACATGCAACCAAATATTGTATTTTTTACAAATCTTACTGATAGAATCGATGGGGTCAAAAGCGCCCAAAACAGTTGTTCCTGCTGTAGCATTTATATAAAAAGGTAAATAGCCATTTGAAATGTCTTCTTGAATTTGTTCTTCCAATTTTTCAGTAAGCATTTCTCCCTTGTTATTTGTTGGGATATAGCGTAAGTTGTTTCGTCCAATACCTGTAAAAGAAACATTTTTAGCATTTGAATAGTGCGATACTTCTGATGTGTAAGCAATCATTCTTTTTTGAATTCCCTTATTGCGAATTGTTAAATCGATTTTATCTCTAGCCATCACTAAAGCCATAAAATTTGCTATTGACCCTCCTGTCGGAAATGTCCCTCCTGATTCTTTTCCATAACCTATGAGTTTGCATACCTGATGAATAATCTCTTTTTCAATACCAATTTGAGGTCCTGAAATTTTATAGGTATACATGCTTGTATTTAGCATCACTGCTAACAAATCTCCCAAAACTGCTTTACTATTTCTGCCTCCCCAAAGCTGATTGAAAAATCTGTTGGTAGCAGTTTTTGGGGTTTTTAGCACAAGCTCTTTTAAGGATTTTGCAAATTTTTCATCTATAGATGCTTCATTTGAAAGCTTAAAGTCTAACTTATCGTGCAACTCCTCTACATTTATTAAAGGAGCAACTGGATTTTTTTCTTCTTCATTCAACAACTCTTCAACAATTGTGTTGAAAAGTGCTAAATCTTGCTGCAAAGCATTTGACATATTTTTTACTTCAATTATTGTTTTGTGGAGATAGTGGGATTCGAACCCACGACTTCTTGCATGCCATGCAAGCACTCTAGCCAACTGAGCTATATCCCCAAAATCTGCTCGGCAAATCTAAAGTAAATTCCTTACTTTTGAGCAATGATTCCTGCTCAAATTAAAAGTTCTTTATCTGCTTATCTTAAAGAAAATGTTCATCCTCAAATAATGGTAGAATCAATTTTTTTGCTTTCTGGGGGGTGTATTAATAATGCCGTAAAAATTGAAACAAATAAGGGCTATTTTTTTGCTAAGTGGAATGAAAATGCAAAAGATGATCTATTCCAAACTGAATATGAAGGATTAAAAAGCTTAAAAGAAATAAAAGCAATTTACATTCCTGAAATAATAGCTTTTGATCAAAACCTCTTGATTTTAGAATTTGTTTCTACTACTAATCCTGATGATAATTTTTGGGAGAATTTTGGTAGGAATTTAGCCAATATGCATTTGTGTCAAACAGAACAATTTGGGTTAGATTATGACAACTATATTGGATCTTTAAAACAATTAAACACAAAAAAAGAAAATTGGATTGATTTTTTTGTTCAAAACCGATTGCTTTCACAACTGGAAATTGGAAATTTTTCTTCATCTATTAAAAACGATTTTGAAAAATTATTTGACAAGCTTCCTTATTTAATTCCACAAGAGCAGCCATCACTTATTCATGGAGATTTATGGAGCGGCAACTTTATAGTAAAAAACCATTCTATACCTGTGCTTATTGATCCTGCAATTTATTTTGGAAATAGGGAAATGGATATAGCTATGAGCAAGTTATTTGGTGGTTTTCATACTGATTTTTACGACTCTTACAATGAAGTTTTTCCTTTAGAAAAGGATTGGGAAGAGAGGGTTAACCTTTGCAATTTATACCCTCTTTTGGTGCATGTAAATTTATTTGGAGGGGGGTATCTAAATCAAGTAAAAAATATTTTATCTTATTATGTTGGATAGTTATTATCTAAAAATCAAAAACTATATTTGCAAGCATTAACTTTAGCATAAGTAATGGCGCATTTTAAGGAATACAAAGGATTAGACTTGCCTCAGATTCACAAAGATGTTTTGAAGAATTGGAAAGAGTCTGATGTTTTTAATCAAAGTGTAGAAAGCAGAAAAGAAAATCCTACATTTACTTTTTATGAGGGGCCTCCATCAGCAAATGGAATGCCTGGTATTCATCATGTAATTGCTCGTGCTATTAAAGATATCTTTTGCCGATACAAAACCCTGAAAGGTTTTCAAGTAAATAGAAAAGCTGGTTGGGACACACATGGATTGCCTGTTGAGCTTGGTGTTGAAAAAGAACTTAATATTACAAAAGAAGATATTGGTAGTAAAATTTCTGTTGAGGATTATAATAACGCTTGTCGCACCAATGTGATGAAGTACAAAGGAAAGTGGGAAGAGATTACTGAGGAAATGGGTTATTGGGTAGATATGAAAAACCCTTATGTGACTTATGACAATAAGTATATTGAAAGTGTTTGGTGGTTACTTTCGCAATTGCACGAAAAAGGCTTGCTTTATAAAGGGCATACCATTCAGCCATATTCACCAAAAGCAGGTACAGGATTAAGCACACATGAATTGAACCAGCCCGGATGTTACAGAGATGTAAAGGATGTAAGTGTAGTAGCTCAATTTAAGCTGATTAAAGACAATGAGTCTGCATTTTTGTTTGAACAGACTAATAATGAGATTTATCTTTTAGCTTGGACAACTACTCCTTGGACTTTACCTTCCAACACAGCTTTGGCAGTTGGAGAAAAAATTGATTATTTACTTATTGAAACGCTAAATCAGTATACTGGAAAACACATAGCTGTTGTGCTTGCTAAAGATTTAGTATTAAAATATTTTTCTGCTGAAAATGAAAATACCTCTTTTGATGATTACAAAATCGGCGGGAAACAGCTGCCTTATAAAATCTTGTTTGAACTGAAAGGAAAACAGTTAAAGGGCATTAGCTATGAGCAACTTTTGCCTTATGCTCAACCTCAAGACGGAGATGGTTTTAAAGTACTTCTGGGAGATTTTGTAACTACTGAAGATGGAACTGGTATTGTGCATTTAGCACCAAGTTTTGGTGCAGATGACAATAGACTGTGTAAGCAAAATGGAATTGGTAGTTTAACACTTGTAAACAAACAAGGTAAGTTTGTGGATGTAGTGTCAGATTTTGCAGGAATGTATGTGAAAGATGCGTACTATACTGAAGATGAAAAGAAACCAAAGCTTTCTGTTGATGTGCAAATTGTAATCAAATTGAAAAAAAATAATCTTTGTTTTAAATCCGAAAAATACGAGCACTCTTATCCGCATTGTTGGAGAACCGATAAGCCTATTTTGTATTACCCTCTTGATAGTTGGTTTGTAAAAACTACTGATTACAAAAAACGCATGATAGCGCTGAATAATAGTATTAATTGGAAGCCGAAATCCACAGGTGAAGGGCGTTTTGGCAAGTGGCTAGAGAATTTAGTAGACTGGAATCTATCTCGTTCTCGTTTTTGGGGAATCCCTATTCCTATCTGGAGAACTGAAAATGGAAAAGAAGAAATTTGCATTGGATCAGTAGCTCAATTAAAAACAGAAATTGAAAAGTCTGTAGATGTCGGAATAATGAAAAGTAATCCGCTTGCTAATTTTGAAGCGACTGATTTTTCTGAAAAAAACTATAATATCTTTGATTTGCATAAACCATTTGTTGATGATGTTATTTTAGTCTCTTCATCAGGATTACCCATGCAAAGAGAGGCTGATTTGATTGATGTATGGTTTGATTCTGGCGCTATGCCTTATGCACAGTTGCATTATCCATTTGAAAATAAAGAAATTTTTGAACAAAACTATCCTGCTGATTTTATTGCTGAAGGAGTTGATCAAACAAGGGGATGGTTCTTTACATTACACGCAATCGCTACTCTTCTTTTTGATTCTGTGGCTTATAAAAATGTAATTTCTAACGGCTTAGTTTTAGACAAAAACGGCAATAAAATGTCCAAAAGACTTGGCAATGCCATTGATCCTTTTGAAAACATAAATAAATATGGGGCAGATGCCACAAGATGGTACATGATTGCTAATTCTCAGCCCTGGGATAATTTGAAGTTTGATGCTAGTGGAATTGAAGAGGTGCAAAGAAAATTCTTTGGCACACTTTATAATACCTATTCGTTTTTTGCACTTTATGCAAACATTGATGGTTTTAATTATGAAGAACAAAAAATTCCTATTTCTAAAAGAACAGAACTAGACAGGTGGATTTTATCTGAGCTCAATTCGCTTATTAAAAATGTGGATGAAAATTATGAGCAATATGAACCCACAAGAGCTGCTCGATTAATTCAAGACTTTACTACTGATAAATTAAGTAATTGGTATGTGCGAATTAGTAGAAGAAGATTTTGGAAGGGGGAGTACAATTCAGATAAAATTTCCGCATATCAAACGCTTTATGAGTGCTTGGAATGCATTTCAATTATAGCTGCTCCTGTTGCGCCCTTTTTTATGGATAAGTTATTTCAAGATTTGAATCATGTTAGCGCAAAACATAATGCCACTTCAGTACATTTGGCTGATTTTTCAATAATTGAAACTTCAGTTATAGATGCTGATTTAGAAAGAAAGATGAGCTTAGCTCAAAAGATTACCTCACTTTCACTATCATTAAGAAAGAAAGAAAAGCTAAGAGTGCGTCAACCTCTTCAAAAAATAATGATCCCTATTTTAGACGAAAAAATGAAAGCTGACATTGAAGGAGTTTCCTCAATTATTTTAAGTGAAATAAATGTTAAAACAATTGAGTATTTAGCAGAGGAATCAACTGTTTTAACCAAGCAAATAAAGCCCAATTTCAAAACTCTTGGTCCTAAATTTGGAAAAGACATGAAATTGATTGCTGATAAAATTGCCAGCTTTACTTCTGAGGATATTGCTGCTATCGAAGCAAATAGAAACTATGCAATTTCTGATGAAATAAGCATTTCAATAACAGATGTTGAAATAAACTCATCAGACATTCCTGGCTTTAGTGTAGCATCAGATGATGGTTTAACTATCGCTCTTGACATTAGCTTAACTGAAAGTTTAAAAGAAGAGGGTTTGGCAAGAGAATTTGTAAATAGAGTACAAAACCTTAGAAAAGAGAGTGGTTTTGAAGTAACAGATACTATAATTATTGAAGTTGAAAAAAATCAGGCTTTAACAAATGCAATTAATAATAATTTAGATTATATTTGTAGTGAAACTTTAGCAAAATCCCTTTCATTTTGTGAAAACTTGAAGGCAGGAACAGTTGATTTGATAGATTCCTTAACTGCAAAAGTAAGGCTAATAAAAAATTAGGAATTATGGCGAAAAAAAATGCATATAGCAACAAAGAGCTCAAAGAGTTTAAGGAGTTAATCCTTACAAAAATGGAAAGAGCTGAAGAAGATTTAGCATTATTAAAAAGTGCTTATGCAAATGATGCTGATAACGGAACAGAAGATACGGCCCCTACTTTTAAAGCTTTTGAAGAAGGCTCAACTACCCTTTCAAAAGAAGAAAACATGAAGTTGGCAATGCGTCAGGAAAAGTTTATAAATAATCTGAAAAATGCATTAATCAGAATTGAGAACAAATCCTATGGAGTATGCAGGGTTACTGGAAAATTAATTTCTAAAGAACGCTTAAAATTAGTTCCGCATGCTACCTTAAGCATTGAAGCTAAAAACATGCAATAATTTTCTTTTGAAAAAAATTCTTTTTACCTCTTTTTTACTTGTTCTTGCTGATCAAATCTTAAAGATCTGGATAAAAACAAATATGTTTCTCGGGCAAGAATATCAGATTTTTGATTGGTTTATCATTCACTTTACTGAAAATAACGGCATGGCATTCGGCATTGAGTTTGGAGGAGCGTTTGGAAAAATTTTACTTACGCTTTTTAGAATAGTTGTGGTTACAGTTGGACTCTTTTATATAAATTCAATTATAAATTCAAACTTTTCAAAGGGGGCCTTAGTTGCGCTTGGTTTGATAATTGGGGGGGCAATTGGGAATATTATTGATAGCACTTTTTATGGTTTAATTTTTAATGATAGTTATGGCGCTATTGCCTCACTTTTCCCAGAGACTGGAGGATATGCTTCCTTATTGCATGGTAAAGTAGTAGATATGTTTTATTTTCCGCTAATCAACTCTCATTTCCCTAATTGGTTTCCTTTTTGGGGAGGAGAACATTTTATCTTTTTCAGACCTGTTTTTAATCTTGCTGATGCAGGAATTTCAGTTGGTATTTTTATGATTTTACTTTTTTACAGAAAGGAATTTAATTAGATTTTTTTCTTTGTATATCCCCATAAATTGTTCCTTCAATCTCTATTATATCTGGATTTTTTTTTAAATATTTTTGATTTATTTTTCTTAACAGCCCTAGTACTTTGAATTGTATTTTACTTATCAGTGACACTTTAACATCTCCCCATTCTTCTGGAAAGGAATAATTATATTTTTCTAAAAATGGTGCAAAAACCTTTATAGATCTTTGTCTTATCTCATCTGTATAATAACTTAACAAATCCTTCTTTTTACCTGCAGTTTTATTTGCTATAGGTAAAGGTCTAGGGCTCTTAATACCACATCTTTGTAGTGCTTTAATATAATCTTCTGTAATATTCTCGTATCTTATTACGAAATCACAACTGTCTAAAGTTAATGAAGTAAGGTTGTCAAACGGTTTGGTAAAATATTTTAAAAAATATTCTTGAAAAGTTGCATTGTTTTCTTTTATGAAATTAAACTTTTCTCTGTGTTGTTTTGTGATATGCCCTCCGTTTTCTTTAAAGAGCTTTGGGTTTGTAAAATTTCCTTTTGCATTCACTCTCATCTTTTCATATACAGTAACAATAATCTCCATAGGATTTCTCAAAACAGCAAAAACAAAATATTTTTTTTCTTCTTTAGTTGCTACTTTTTCAAACTCATAATATAAAGAATGTTTCCGCAAACAAGGCTCTCCTTCATATGCTAAATTTAACTCCTTTGATATTGCTGAAGAAGCGGAAAAAGGTAGTCCAATAAATAAGAATTTATATTTATGACTTATAATCATTTTATTAAATTATTATTAAGTAAATACTCTAAAATCTGCACAGTATTTGTAGCAGCCCCCTTTCTTAAATTGTCAGAAACAATCCACATATTGAGTGTTTTTTCTAGCGTAAAATCTCGTCTGATTCTACCTACAAAAACTTCATCACTTTTATGAGCGTTTATGGGCATAGGATATTCGTTATTTTGAGGATTGTCAATTACCTTAACGCCATTTATTTGATTTAATATCTCCTTAACTTCTTCCACATTAAAGTCATTTGTAAAAGTAATATTTACGCTCTCTGAATGCCCTCTAGCAACTGGAACCCTAACAGCAGTGGCTACAACATCAATATTTTTGTCAAGAATTTTTTTAGTTTCATTAGTAAGCTTCATTTCCTCTTTGGTATATCCATTTTCGGTAAAATCATCACAATGCGGCAATACGTTTTGATAAATTTGATGTGGATAAGCCATTTCTTCTGTTACTCCTTTTTCTTCATTTTGTAATTGCTCAACTGCCTTTTTTCCCGTACCTGAAATGGATTGATAAGTAGATATTACCACCCTTTTTACGTGATATTTTTGATGTAAAGGTGCAAGTCCCACAACCATTTGAATTGTTGAGCAATTAGGGTTGGCAATAATCATATCTTCTTTTGAAAGTTGATTTCCGTTTATTTCTGGAACTATTAATTTATGCTTTGAACACATTCTCCAATAAGAAGAATTGTCTACAACCTTACAGCCTTTTTCTGCTAATTTTGGGGCCCAAATTTTTGAGATTTCTCCCCCTGCTGAAAATAGTGCTAAATCAACATTTCGCTTCATTAAATCTTCCAATGAGATAATCTTATATAATTCTCCTAGAAATTTGATCTCTTTCCCGCATGATTTCTTAGACGCAACAGGAATGAATTCAGAAATTGGAATACGTCTTTCTGTTAGCACTTCCAATATTTCCCTTCCTACCATACCTGTAACACCAACTACTGCTAATTTCATTTTGCTATTTTTACGCTTCAAAAATAGTATATTTACACACTATGAGAAAACAGTTGTTTACTTTTATAGTTTCAATACAATCCATAGTAGGATTTTCCCAATTTACTGATGATTTCTCAGATGGAGATTTTACAAATAATCCTGTATGGAGCGGGAGTATGGGCAGCTTTGAAGTAGATGCTGCCTTTCAATTACACTTAAATGATACGGTTGCAAATGTTTCTTATTTAGCAACAGAGAGTAATGCCATTGAGAATGGGAGCTGGGAGTTTGATGTTCAAATGGATTTTTCTCCATCTACCTCGAATTATTCAAAAATATATTTGGTGGCTGATGAGCAAAATCTAAGTGGTAACCTAAATGGTTATTTTGTGAAAATTGGAGGTCAAAGCGGAAGTGGAAATGTAGATCGATATAAAGAGGTAGTGGCGTTAAGAAGATAATGCCCTTTCCTGCCCACATAGCTGATACTATCAAAAGCATTCCTGAGACAATCGGTGTATATCAGTATTATGATAAAAAAGAAGCTTTGCTTTATGTCGGAAAAGCCAAAAACCTCAAAAAAAGGGTCGCTTCCTATTTTTCCAAAAAGCAAGAGTATGGCAAAACAAAAGCGCTTGTAAGTAAAATTCAGTACATAAAATATGTGATTGTTGCTACTGAAATGGATGCTCTACTACTAGAAAACAATCTCATTAAAAAACATCAACCTAAGTACAATGTGCTATTGAAAGATGGAAAAACTTATCCTTGGATTTGTATCAAGAATGAGCCTTTCCCTAGAGTTTTCATGAGTCGAAATGTGGTAAAAGATGGTTCAACTTATTTTGGTCCTTACACTTCTGTTCGTTTAATAAAAACGCTTTTAATTTTTTTTCACCAGCTCTATCAGTTGAGAAATTGCAATTTGAATCTAACTGCTAAAAACATTGAAAACAAAAAATTCAAAGTGTGCTTGGAGTATCATATAGGCAATTGTTTAGGCCCATGTGTTGGTGAGCAAAAAAATGAAAATTATTTGATAGGAATTGAGCACATTAAACAAATTATTAAGGGAGATATTAATGCTGTTATTCGGCATTTGAAAACTGCAATGCTCTCTTTTTCTGAAAAATTAGACTTTGAAAAAGCTCAATCGATAAAAGAAAAAATTGAGCTATTAAGAAACTATCAGGCCAAATCAACTATTGTAAATCCTAAAATAAATAATGTTGATGTTTTTACTATTGTATCAGATGAAAATGCTGCTTTTGTAAATTATTTGAAAATAAATTCAGGAGCAATTGTTCAAGCGCACACCATGGAGCTCAAAAAGAAATTAAAGGAAACAGATGAGGCTTTGTTGCAATTAGCAATTCTGGAATTAAGGCAAAGATTTAATAGCACATCTAAAGGTATTTATTGTTCGCTTTCTTTGGAAAATGTATGGGAGAATTTAAGCATCATTGTTCCGAAAATTGGGGATAAGAAAAAGTTGATTGAGCTGAGTTTGCGTAATGCGAAACAGCTACAATTGGAAAAACAAAAACACAAAATCAACAATATTGAACGTAAAGACAACAAGCGTGTTTTGGGGCAATTGCAGAAAGACTTGCGCTTAAAAAATAGACCAAGAAATATTGAGTGTTTTGACAATTCTAATATTCAAGGAGAAAATGCTGTGGCAGCCTGTGTGGTTTTTAGAAATGGCAACCCGCACAAAAAAGAATACCGACATTTTAACATCAAAACGGTTGAAGGGCCTGATGATTTTGCATCTATGCAAGAGGTGGTATACAGACGGTATAAACGTATTTTGGAAGAGGAGAAAGAATTGCCACAACTTATTGTAATAGATGGAGGTAAAGGACAATTGAGCTCAGCAGTAAAGAGTTTAGAAAAATTAAAATTAAGAGGAAAAATCGCCATTATTGGAATAGCAAAACGCTTGGAAAAAATTTATTTTCCAGGGGATAGTGTGCCGCTTTATTTAGATAAACGCTCTGAAAGTTTAAAGCTCATTCAAAGGTTAAGGGATGAAGCGCACCGCTTTGGCATTAGCCATCACAGAAATAAAAGAAGTAAAGAGAGTTTGGGCACTTCTTTGGATAAGATTGATGGCATTGGCTCAAAAACAGTAGAAAAATTAATGCAGCATTTTGGCTCGGTTAAAAAGGCAAAAGCTGCTAAGAAAGAGGAGTTGGAAAAATTGATTGGGAAAAGTAAAACAAACTTAATTCAGTCTTTCCGTAAGTAATCGCATTTGGTTTTTAGCTGATTTTTTATCATACAATATATTATAAACTGCTTGATTAATAGGCATTTCAATCTTATGTTTTTCGTTTATCTCAGCAATACATTTTACGGCATAATAACCCTCAGCTACCATTTTAATTTGCATTTGTGCGCCATTAATACTGTAGCCTCTGCCTATCATTTCGCCAAAAGTTCTGTTACGGCTGAATTGAGAATAAGCTGTAACCAATAAGTCGCCTAAATAAGCTGATTCTTTAATGTCCCTTTTAATAGGGTGAACTGTATCTACAAAGCGTTTTATCTCCCTAATGGCATTAGAAATCAGCACTGCTTGGAAATTATCTCCATAGCCCAAACCATGACAAATACCTCCTGCAAGGGCAACTACATTTTTCAAAACTGCTGCATATTCCGTTCCATAAATATCATCTGAAATATTGGTTCTAATGTATCTACAAGCAATTTTTTCAGCAAACCAATTTGCCTTTTTCAAATCTTGGCAGGCAATAGTAAGGTATGATAGCCTTTCCATGGCCACTTCTTCAGCATGGCAAGGACCCGTTAAAACAGCAATATTTTTGAATTCAACATCAAACTGATTATGCAGAAACTCCCCTACAATGGTATTGTTCTCTGGAACTATTCCTTTTATTGCAGAAACAATTAGTTTGTCATTTATTGAACCTTCTATTTTTTGTAGTGTTTCTTTCAAGAATGCAGAAGGTATTGCCAACACTAAACAATCAGCTGATTTTACAACAGTATTGATGTCGGATGATAAGTTAATCTTACTCTTTTTTAGCTCAGCAGAACTGATGTAGTTGGGGTTGTGTCCAAATTTTTGAATATGTGCAATGGCGTCTTCATTGCGCATCCACCAATTCACAGCATCTAGATTTTCGCAAAGCATTTTTACAATAGAAGTAGCCCAGCTTCCTCCGCCAATTACCGCTATTTTAGATTTTTTATTCAAAAAATTATTCGCTTGTTTCCAAATCCGTTTTTTCAGGCTTCATTTGTGGAAAAAACAATACATCTTGAATGGAGTTAGAATTGGTCATAATCATGCTTAGTCTATCAATTCCAATGCCTAGACCAGCAGTTGGTGGCATTCCATACTCTATTGCTTTAAGGAAATCTTCATCTAGTACCATGGCTTCATCATCTCCTCTTTTAGCAAGTTCTAATTGTTCTTCAAATCTAGTTCTTTGGTCAATTGGGTCATTCAACTCAGAAAAAGCATTACAAATTTCCTTTCCATTACAAATAGCTTCAAATCGTTCCACTAAACCTTCATACTCTCTGTGTTTTTTAGCTAATGGCGACATTTCTACAGGATAGTCGGTAATGAAAGTAGGCTGTATTAATTGTCCTTCACATTTTTCTCCAAATATTTCATCAATTAACTTTCCTCTACCCATGCTTTTATCTAACTCAACACCTAGTTTTTTAGCTGTTTCGGCCATAGTAGCCTCATCCATTTTTGAGATATCAATTCCTGTAAAATGTTCAATAGCTTCATACATGGTATAGCGTTTCCATGGTCTTTTGAAGTTGATTAAGTTATCGCCTACCTCTACCTCAGTTTTTCCATGTAAATCTAAAGCAATTTTCTCTACCATTTCTTCTACTAAACCCATCATCCAGTCATAATCTTTATAAGCAACATAAAGCTCCATTTGAGTGAATTCTGGATTGTGAAAACGACTCATCCCTTCATTTCTAAAATCTTTTGAAAACTCATATACTCCATCAAAACCACCTACAACTAATCTTTTAAGATACAGTTCATTTGCAATTCTTAAGTACAATTCCATATCCAAAGTATTATGGTGCGTTTTAAACGGGCGAGCAGCAGCACCACCATAAAGAGGTTGTAATATAGGTGTTTCTACCTCCAAATACCCTTTATCGTTTAAGTACGAACGCATAGAATTTGTTAGCTGTGTTCTCTTTATAAAAGCATCCTTTACTTCAGGGTTAACAACTAAGTCTACATACCTCTGTCTGTATCTTTTTTCAGGATCTGTAAAGGCGTCATGAATCGTTCCATCAGCATCAACCTTTGGAAGAGGAAGTGGTTTTAAGGATTTCGTTAAAACAGTTAATTCCTTAACTTTTACAGATGTTTCCCCAACTTTTGTGGTAAAAACCGCTCCTTTTACGCCAATAATATCACCTATGTCAAGTAGTTTTTTGAAAACTGTATTGTACAAAGTTTTATCTTCTCCTTCACATATCTCATCTCTATTCACATAAATTTGAATTCTACCCTCACTATCTTGTAGTTCAGCAAAAGAAGCTTTCCCCATCACCCTTCTGCTCATAATTCTTCCTGCCAAAACAACTTCCATTTCATCTCCATCTTTGTATTTATCCTTTATTTGTTTAGATGTAGTGTTTACATCAAATAACTCTGATGGATAGGGGTTGATGCCCAAATCTAAAAGTTTTTGTAAGCTTTCTCTTCTTACTATTTCTTGTTCTGAAAGTGCTCTTGTCATGCTGTTACTTTTTTGCAAAGATAGGAATTCTTTTATCCTATTATTTCGTAATTTCGGCTTCTTTTAACTACAAAAATATTAACTATGAAAATGAACGATTATATCAATGATTTTACCAATCAATTGAAAGATGCAATGGAGATTGGAAGTGCTGCACAATTAAAAAAATCTAACAAAACATTCAAAAATGTGCTGATTTGCGGATTAGGTGGTTCTGGAATTGGAGGAACAATAGTAAATGATGTATTGTCTTCTGGGGTTTCTATTCCAATTCTTGCCACAAAAGATTATAGCATTCCTAACTTTGTAGATGACTCGACCTTAGTCATTGCTTCTTCTTATTCTGGAAATACGGAAGAAACGCTTTATGCCCTTGAAAAATGCATAAAAAAAAATGCTGAAGTTTGTATTATTACTTCTGGAGGGAAATTAAAGAATCTTGCAGAAGAAAATAATTTTAACCATATTATAATTCCTGGGGAGCAACCGCCAAGAGCAATGTTCGGCTATGCCTTTACCGAACTTTTTTATGTCTTAACTCATTATGGGATTATTGATGAGGCGTTCAAAGCTGATTTTGAAAAAGCTATTAATTTATTAGATGCTGAAAAAGCAGACATCCAATCTCAAGCTAAAGATTTGGCAAAAAAAATGTATCAGCAAACCCCTGTAATTTATGTTGCCCAAGGATTTGAAGGGGTTGCGGTTCGATTCAGACAACAAATAAATGAAAACAGTAAGATGTTGTGTTGGCATCATGTAATTCCAGAAATGAATCACAATGAACTTTTAGGTTGGAGAACCAATGTAGAAAATTTAGCGGTGGTTTACTTCCGTAACAAATTGGATTTTGATAGAAATCAAGTAAGAATGGATATTAATAAAAAGGTGATTTCCAAATATACATCAAACATTTCTGAGGTATGGAGTAAAGGAGATTCTGTTATTGAAAACACGTTATATCATATTAATCTTGGTGATTGGATAAGTTGGTATTTATCAGAAATGAATAATGTAGACGCAATTGAAATTGATGTGATAAATTATTTAAAAGAAGAATTAGCAAAAATCTAATGAATAAAAAAGTAATTTTTGAAGATTTAGGACTGATAGATTATAAAAAATGTTGGGACTATCAGGAAGATATTTTTGCTAAAAACCTAGTATTAAAAACTAAAAACAGAAAAGAAAACACATCTATTGAAACTAAGAACACTCTTCTTTTCTGTGAACACCCTCATGTATATACATTAGGTAAAAGTGGAAATGAAAATAATTTGTTGGTAAATGAAGAGTATTTAAAAAGTAGAGGAGCTTCATTTTATAAGATTAATAGAGGGGGAGACATTACCTATCACGGACCAGGACAAATTGTGGGGTATCCTATTCTAGATTTAGAAAATTTTTTTACAGACATTCATAAATATCTTAGATTATTAGAGGAGGCGGTAATTCTTACTTTAAAAGAATATGGATTAAAAGGAGAAAGGTCTGATGGAGAAACGGGTGTCTGGTTTGATGTTGGTACTCCCAAAGCAAGAAAAATTTGTGCTCTTGGAGTAAAAACTAGTAGATGGGTTAGTATGCATGGTCTTGCTTTTAATGTAAATTCAGATTTATCTTATTTTGGAAATATTATTCCATGTGGTATAGTAGACAAACAAGTTACCTCTTTACAAAAAGAACTAAATAAAAAGATGGATATAAAAGAGGTGAAGAACAAGCTAAAAAATCATATTGCAGAGTTATTTGAAATGGAATTAATCTAGATGAAGAAAACTCTAAAGTATTTACTATTAACTTTTGTAGTTTTAAATTTACTGATTGTGTTAACTGGTAAAAATTGGATGTATAGAGCGATATCAATTACTTACCTAAAAGGATATGCTTCATCTTATATTCATGATTATATTTATTTTCCAGCCAGCACCATTGAAAATGGAGAACATCAGGAATGGGTTGTTTCTTCAAACTATAACAAGGCCAACTTACCTCAATTTATACAAGATTTAAATGATTCTTTAGAAACCACCGTTTTTATGGTGATTCAAAATGATAGTATTTTATTTGAGGAATATTGGCACGGATATTCTTTTGATAGTTTAAGTAATTCATTTTCTATGTCAAAAAGCTGGGCAGCTACATTAATAGGCGTTGCTATTAAAGAAGGAAAAATTGAAAGTGTCGATCAAAAAGTTTGTGAATTTTTACCAAATTTTTGTGGCGAAAATGAAAAAGATTTAAGCATCAAACATTTATTAAACATGAGTTCTGGGCTCAACTGGACGGAAGATTATTACAATCCTATTGGGCAAACAGCTGAAGCTTATTATGGCACAAAACTTAGGGACTTAGTAATAAATTTAAAAGTTGTGGAAGAGCCTGGGAAAGTGTTTAAATACCATAGTTCTTGCACTCAATTATTAGGATTTATTCTTGAAGAGGCTACAGGTAAAACCATTAGTGAATATGCATCTGAAAAATTATGGAAACCAATGGGAGCAAAACATTCCGCTTTCTGGAGTACAGATACTAAAAATGGAGATGAAAAAGCTTTTTGTTGTATCAATTCCAATGCTAGAGATTTTGCTCGTTTAGGAAAATTATATTTAGATTATGGGAATTGGAATGGGGTTCAGCTGATTGATTCTGCTTTTGTAAATGATGCTACTTCTGCAGCAAATTTGTTGGATGTGGATGGGCAACGAAATATAAATTACGGTTACCAATTTTGGCTTGCAGAAAGACAAGGATTTGAATTGTTTTATGCAAGAGGATTGTGGGGGCAGTACGTTATATGTATTCCTGAATTAGACATGATTGTGATTCGTTTGGGTAGAAAATATGGAAAGTATTTAGCAGATGGCCATCGTCACGATTTTTATAGATTTGTAGATGCTGCACTAAAAATGTACAACTAATGTTAGCTGATTTAAAATTAAATAATGTCCTTTTTCTGGATACAGAAACGGTTCCTATAAAATATAATTTTGAAGAGCTTTCTCCAGAGTATAAAAAACTTTGGGAGGAAAAAACACTTTGGCAAAGAAAAGAGGAATTTACTCCTGCTGAATTTTATAAAAAGAAAGCGGGGGTGATGGCAGAATTTGCAAAAGTAGTTTGTATATCTGTTGGATATTTATTTTCAGAAAAAGGAGAAAATCATTTTCGGATTAAATCATTTTATGCAGATGAGGAAAAAGAGTTGCTTTCAGAATTTATACTTCTTTTAAACGAAGGGTTTAATACAAAATCTCATCTGCTTTGTGCACACAATGGTAAAGAGTTTGATTTTCCATTTTTAGCAAGAAGAGTATTAGTAAACCAATTAAAATTGCCTAAACTTTTAGACATTTCTGGTAAAAAACCTTGGGAAGTCAATCATTTAGATACTATGGAATTGTGGCGATTTGGCGATTATAAACATTACACTTCCATCAAATTACTTTCTGCAATTTTTAATATCCCAACCCCAAAAGATGATATTGATGGAAGTCAAGTTGCTAGAGTATATTATGAAGAAAAAGATTTGGAAAGAATAAAAACCTATTGTCAAAAGGACACGCTAACAGTCGCTCAATTGCTCTTAAAATACAAAGGGGAAGATTTAATAAAAGAAGAAAACATTGAGTTTGTATAAATGGTTTATTAGCGGTATTTTTATGCCCCTCAAAAAATAGAAATGATGAGTAATACATTATTAGCATTTAAGGATTTAGTTACAGAATTTCACACAGAAGGCCAAGTAGTGAAGGCTGTAAATGGGATTAGCTTCACTTTGAATAAAGGAGAAACCATTGGTATTGTTGGAGAATCAGGGTCGGGAAAATCGGTTACCTCTCTTTCGGCAATGCGTTTGATTCCAAAACCCCCAGGTATTATTAGTGGTGGTAAAATTATTTTTCACAAAAATGACGGAAGTACAGTTGATTTGTTAGCGCTTTCTGAGGAGGAAATGAGAGCGCACAGAGGAAATGATTTAGCTATGATTTTCCAAGAGCCCATGACTTCTTTAAATCCTGTATTTACTTGTGGAGATCAGGTGATGGAAGCCATTATGCTGCACCAAAACATGACTAAAGCAGAAGCCAAATCGCTTACCATAAAATTGTTTGAAGAAGTACAATTGCCAGATCCTGAACGAATTTTTTCTACTTATCCTCATCAAATTTCTGGAGGGCAAAAACAAAGGGTAATGATTGCAATGGCCATGAGTTGTCAACCATCTGTACTGATTGCGGATGAGCCAACTACTGCACTAGATGTTACTGTACAAAAAACGATTTTGGAGCTGATGCAGAAATTACAAAAAGAGCACGATATGGGCATTTTGTTTATCACTCACGATTTGGGTGTAATTGCAGAATTGGCCGACAAAGTGGTGGTAATGTATCAGGGAAATATAGTGGAGCAAGGCAATGTATGGGATATCTTTACTAAACCTCAACATCCTTATACTAAGGGACTTTTGGCCTGTCGTCCACCACTGGATAAGCGTTATACTTTCTTACCAACTGTTTCTGATTTTATGCAAGTTGATGATAGTGGAAAGATTATTGACAACAACATTTCTGTTGAAGAATTTACCAAAGATTTAGCCATTCCGGATAGTGATAGAAAAGCAAAACAAGAAAAGTTGTTTTCGCAAGAGCCTATATTGAAAATTAAATGTTTGAAAACCTATTTTCCTATTCGAAATGGATTTTTTGGAGGCATTACAGGACATGTGAAAGCAGTAGATAATATCAGTTTTGATGTCTATCCTGGCGAAACTTTAGGGCTTGTTGGGGAGAGCGGTTGTGGAAAAACAACTTGTGGTAGAACCATTTTAAGACTAGAAGAGCCTACTGAAGGGCATATGATTTACAAAGGACAAGATATTGCCAAAATGAATGCGGAGGGTTTAAGGGCGTTTAGAAAAGAGGTACAAATTATTTTCCAAGACCCTTATTCTTCTTTAAACCCAAGAATGACTATTGGAAATGCCATAATGGAGCCTATGCAAGTGCATGATATTTTAGAAAATGATGAGCAAAGAAAAAAGCGTGTAGAAGAATTATTGGCAAGAGTAAGTTTGGATCCTTCTCATTTTTACAGATATCCACATGAGTTTTCTGGAGGGCAAAGACAAAGAATTGGAATTGCTAGAGCATTGGCGGTAAATCCTAAATTTATCATTTGTGATGAGTCGGTTTCGGCCTTAGATGTTTCTGTACAGGCACAGGTTTTGAATTTGCTGAATGAATTGAAAGAAGAATTTGGATTGACTTATATTTTTATTTCTCATGACCTCTCTGTAGTAAAATACATGAGTGATAGAATGGTGGTGATGCAAGCCGGTAAGATAGAAGAAATGGGAGATGCTGACCAAATTTACAACAAACCTGGCACGCCTTATACGCAAAAACTAATTGATGCTATCCCTGAAGGTAAATTAGAAGATATTAAAAGACACCTAGAAAGTAAGGGGGTTTTTATTAACTAATTAAATTTCATTATGAGTAAAGCCAAAAGTATAATTATTGCTGAAAAAACTATTTTATTTTCTAGGTAGTAATGATTAAAACTGCATTTCAGAAATTTCACCTTCAATAATTAAATCTGCTGCTGTTGCATTTTTAATTTCTTCAACACTTACTCTTGGAGCTCTTTCCAAAAGTTTAAATCCGTTTGCTGTCACCTCTAAAACGGCTAAGTTAGTTACTATTTTTTTAACGCAATTTACACCTGTAATAGGTAGAGTACATTTTTTTAAGATTTTACTTTCTCCTGCACGGTTGGTGTGCATCATAGCCACAATAATGTTTTCTGCAGAAGCTACCAAATCCATTGCACCTCCCATTCCTTTCACCATTTTGCCTGGTATTTTCCAATTGGCAATATCTCCATTTTCAGCCACCTCCATAGCGCCCAAAACGGTAAGCTGAACATGCTGCCCTCTTATCATAGCAAAGGAAGTAGCAGAATCAAATAGTACTGCTCCTGGCATGGTGGTAATGGTTTGCTTTCCTGCATTTATCATATCTGGATCTTCCTCTCCTTCAAATGGAAAAGGACCCATTCCTAAAACTCCATTTTCTGATTGAAACTCAATATCAATGCTTTCAGGAATGTAGTTGGCAACTAGTGTTGGAATACCAATCCCTAGATTTACATACATATTGTGCTCTAATTCCTGAGCAATTCTTTGTGCGATTTGGTTTTTATCTAAAGCCATTATTGGTTTTTTCTAACAGTTCTTTGTTCTATCCTCTTCTCGTATTTTTTCCCCTGAATAATTCTTTGCACAAATATTCCAGGAGTATGAATTTGGTTGGGATCAAGTTCTCCTGCTGGCACTAACTCCTCTACCTCCGCAACTGTAATTTTTCCTGCCATAGCCATAAGCGGATTAAAATTACGAGCCGTTCCTTTATAAATAAGATTGCCTGCTGTATCTCCTTTGCAAGCTTTTACAAAAGCAAAATCAGCTGTAAGGGCAGATTCCAAAATATGTGGTTTTCCATTAAACTCACGCACTTCTTTGCCTTCAGCAACTTCAGTACCGTAACCTGCTGGAGTGAAAAATGCTGGTATTCCAGACCCTCCTGCTCGGCATCTTTCTGCTAAAGACCCTTGAGGAATCAAATCAACTTCTAATTCTCCTGAAAGCATTTGTCTTTCGAATTCTGCATTTTCCCCAACATAAGAAGAAATCATTTTTTTGATTTGTTTTCTCTGTAAAAGAAGTCCTAAACCAAAATCATCAACTCCTGCATTATTCGAAATACATGTGAGGCTAAAAATATCTTTTTTGGAAAGTTCTGCTATACAGTTTTCTGGAATGCCAGAAAGTCCAAAGCCGCCAACCATAAATATCATATCACTTCTTACGCCAGCAATTGCCTCTTCTATACTCTTTACTACTTTATTTATCATAATTCATCCTCTTCAAAATTATTATTTTCTTCTGTATTAAATAGTTCGCCACAATCCATTTTTACATCCACTACTTTAGGGACATTAAAATTAATTGGATAGATGCCACTGTCTAAAGAATCTGCATAAACTCTTTGCATATATTCTGCAAAAACCGGCAATGCCATATTCGCGCCCTGCCCATAATGAGTAGTACGAAAATGCGCACTTCGATCTTCACAGCCGCTCCAAACTCCTGTCACCAAGTTAGGCGTAATTCCCATAAACCAACCATCAGAATTGTTTTGTGTTGTACCTGTTTTCCCTCCCATTTCGTTTTTAAACTCGTACCTAAATCGCAAACGAACCCCTGTTCCCATAGTGGTTTTTGCATTTTTACTATACACCCCATCAACAACTCCTTGCAACATACGAACCATCAAATTTGCAGTTTGCTTGCTCATAGCTTCTTGTGTTTTTGGCTTGAAGTCTTCCAAAACTACTCCATGTTTATCCGTTATTTTAGTGATAAAAATAGGCTCAGTCCAAACGCCATTATTTACAAAAGTAGAATAGGCCCCTACCATTTCATAAACAGATAAATCAAAGGTGCCTAAACAAAGGGAAGGAACAGCTAAAATCTTTGATTGTATGCCAATTTTTTTAGCCAAATCAACTACTGCATGAGGTCCAAATTGTTTCATTATGTATGCTGTTACAGTATTAATAGAATTGGCTAAACCAAACTTTAAAGTCAGTAATTTTCCTTCATATTTATCATCAGAATTTTGTGGAATCCAATCTTTTTCTAGTCCCCATTTTTCTTTATCAAAAACCACTGGAACATTGGGTACTTCATAGCAAGGAGAATAACCTTCTTGCATGGCTAAAGAATACAAAAAAGGCTTGAAGGTTGAACCCACTTGACGCTTCCCTACTACGACATGGTCGTATTTGAAAAATCGGTGATTGATTCCACCAACATAAGCTTTTACAAATCCAGTTTTAGGATCCATACTCATCATGCCAGAGTGAATGAAAAACTTATTGTATTTAATGGAATCTCTTGGCGATAATATAGTGTCTATCTCACCTTTCCATGAAAAAATAGTCATGGGCACTTTTGTTTTGAAAACTTTTTTAATCTCATTTTCTGACTTTCCGCTCCTTTTTAACTTTCTGTATCTTTCCGAACGTCTCATACCCTGATCTATAATCTCATTGATTTGTTCCCACTCAAAATCCTTAGGAAATGGCGCTTTGCTATAACCCTTCCAATGTTTGTTGAAATCTTTTTGCAATGCAGAGATATGAGTTTTCATTCCCTCTTCAGCAAAGCCCTGCACTCTGGAATTGATTGTTGTGTGAATTTTTAAGCCATCAGTATATAAATTATATTCCGTACCATCTGGTTTTAGGCGTTTGCTGCACCATTCTTTTAATTCTCCTCTCAAATACTCTCTAAAATAAGGGGCCAACCCTTCATTGTGGCTAGCCTTTTTAAAGTCGAGAACTATGGGCTGGTATTTTAGTGTGTCATATAAAGAATCAGGAATAAATTCGTATTTATTCAGTTGAGATAACACAACATTCCGCCTGTCAGTTGTGAGTTCAATTCTTCTATTAGGATTATAAAGGGCTGGATTTTTAAGCATCCCAACTAGCATGGCGGACTCTTCAACTAAAAGTTCATCTGGCTTTTTGTTAAAATAAACTTGTGCTGCCGATTTTATGCCTACTGCATTATTTACCCAATCAAAACGATTAAGGTACATTGCTAAGATTTCTTCTTTGGTATATTGTTTCTCAAGACGAATGGCGATTACCCATTCTTTGAATTTTTGCATCACTCTTTCAAGGCCAGAAGATGGTTTTTCAGTAAAAAGCATTTTTGCCAACTGCTGAGTAATTGTGCTTGCCCCACCAGAATTTCCGCTTCCTTTTAATAGGCCAAAAACTGCACGAGCCAATGAACGAACATCAATACCAGAATGGCTTAAATACCTTATATCTTCAGTAGCCAATAGCGCATTTATTAAGTTTTCGGGCAATTCTCGGTACTTGATACTGCTTCTGTTTTCAAAAAAATATTTTCCAAGTACTATGCCGTCTTCTGAAATGATTTCAGTTGCTAAATTATTTTTAGGGTTTTCTAATTGTTCAAAAGTAGGGAGCTCCCCAAAAATGCCTATTGATGTTAGATAAACAATAGAAAAAAGCCCAATAAATGGAGAAAAAATGACTGCCCAAATTAAAATGATTTTTTTTCTACTCATTAAGCTTATTTTCGTTTGGGTAAAAATACTAATTTTATGCTCAAAATATATGTATATCAATCGTAAAGCAAATACCTCTATTTATAGCATAGGCTGCTTGTTTATTTTAGCACTGATTATCTTGTTTTTTAGTCATTGTCGCTCCAATGATAAAGCTATTATATATGATGATCCAAAATTAGAAGATTTTCAAATCTTTTGTAATAACGATTCGTTAGCATACATCTACACAAACTATAAAGATAACACTTATATTCCTGTAAAAATATTGTTTGATGGAGATACCTTTAAAGGCCGAATGAGAATTAGGGGGGATTCTTCTAGGAAATATGCTAAAAAATCATTGAAAGTAAAATTCATGCAAAACGGCATATCAAGAACATTAAATTTTAATGCTGAATATTCTGATAAAAGTTTTGTTCGGCAGTTTGTAAGCAGTCATATAATGCAGGCTTCAGGGCAATATTGTTTTAATACTAGTTATGCAAATATTTTTATTAATGGTGATTTTTTTGGTTTGTACTTAAAAGTTGAAAATATGGATATTGGTTTTTTGAAAAGAAATTTACTTTCTGAAAATGGGAATTTGTACAAAGCGACCAAAGATGGAGCTTGTTTGAGTGTTTTTGAAACTGTAGAAGAAAAGTGGGAGCAAAAAAATGGAGCTCAGCAAAATTTTGATGATTTAAAAAATTTAATTGCTGAAGTAAATGCTGTTTCTAACAAAGATTATTTTGCTTTTGTTCAAGAAAAATTTAATTATCCTGACTTTGTAAATATGCTAGCATTAAATATTTATGTGGCTAATGGGAGCACCTATTATCATAACTATTATTTGTACCATCATCCTGGCGGAAAGTGGGAGCTAATTCCTTGGGATATGGATAAATCGCTTTCCTATTACGATTGGATGCCTTATCAATACCACAGAACTTCATCCGAATGGGAATCAGATAATCCGCTTGTTGAAAAAGCGTTTTTAAATGGGAGAATATTTAAGGATATAAAACTGAGATTGAAAGAACTGGCTGAAACTAGTTGTACGGAAAATGAGCTGGTTAAGTTGATTGACAAACTTGAAGTTTTAATTGAAAATGCTGTTGAAAAAGACACAACAGATCAGATTATTGATCCAAAAGAATGGAAAGGGTTCTTGGAAAAAGAACGATCATTTATTAAAAATCGATACGCTATTTTACAACAGCAATTTGAAAATTGGCCAACTACTTTTGCTGTAAAAAGGATTGATCAAAAAGTTTGTGATGAAATTTTGTTTCAGTGGAATAAATCAAAAAGCTCAACTGGAAAAGAGATAAGCTATATGCTGTCTATTAGCTCAGATTTTTTATTTCAAGACAGTACAAAACTCATAACTAAAACAACAAAAGACACCGTATTTGTTTTCGCCGAACAAATTGCTGAAGGAAAATACTATTGGAAAGTAACTGCCACTGACGGCGAGTTTTTGGTAGATGGTTTTAATTCTAAAAATGTATTTGAAAAAGTAAGCTGCACTGCTTTGCCAAAAGAAATTACCTCTCGTTTAAGGCTAACCAAAGACGGCGCCCCCTATCTTATTCAAAAAACACTTACAGTGCAAAAAGAAGGAGGTCTTACAATAGAAAAAGGGGTGGAAATTCGGCTAGATACTGGTGTAAATATATTGGTTCATGGTGCTTTTTTAGCTGCTGGAACTGATGAAAACCCCATTATTTTTAAGCCAATGCAAAAAGCAAAAGAATGGGGGTATTTTTATTTTTTTAATACCTCTGCCAAATTTGAAAGTAGCCGAATATTTGAAGGGAAAATCAATTCAAAATATACTGACCTGAAGATTATAAATTCCTCTATAAATATCAAGAAAAAACGATTAGTTTTTGGAGTGAACCGCAATCCAATAATATGGACGCATCATGGAGCTTTCTATTTAGAGAATTCTATAATTGATGGTAAGGGAACCGGAGAGGGAATCAATACAAATTTTTCAAAGTCAATTGTAAAAAATTCAACTTTCATAGATCTCCCTGATGCCATTGAGTTCATTTGTGTGAATGAGGGTTTGATTGAAAATTGTATTGTGAAAAATTCTCCTGATGATGCCATTGATATGAATGCCTGTCATAATATTATTGTTGCCAACAATACCATAGTGTATAATAGTGATAAAGGCATTTCTGTTGGTAAAGAGCAGTATGGGCACTCGTCTAATATTTTGATTGAAAACAATAAACTAATAGGAAATAAAATTGGTGTTGCTGTAAAAGACAGTTCTTTTGCTCTGATAAAAAACAACCTCTTTTACAATAACAATACTGCCATTTCCATTTACAGAAAAGACCCTCTTTCGGTTGGGGGTAATGCAGAAATTAGCTTGAACGCCTTTTACAAAAACAGTTCGTCTTTTAATGTTGATGATTTTTCAAAAGCTGAGGTTTTAATAAATTATTCTGATGGAATTTTGCCCCTTGGAAAGACAAAAACGATTGAAAATTTAAAGGATAGTTTAGAATCATTTATTGACGATCAGAAATGAAAAATCTATTTCTTTTTTCTGTCACACTTCTGTTGTTTGCTTGTAGTGGCCCTAATACCGATTTAGAATTAGAGGAAATTCTGCTGATAAATAAAAATGGAGAGAAGCAGAATATTGAAGCTTTATCAGATCTTGAAAACGAAAAAGACAGCTCAAAAAGATTAGTGGTCAGTTATACTTTTAGTAAACGAAATGTTAAGAGTTTAAAGTCAGGTTTACTACAAATTGATAAGCGTGCTTGTTTCAGTTTATTTCTTAATGATAACTTAGTGTTTGAAAGAAAAAAAGGTTCTTTTTTTCAAGATACTTTATTGGCGACAAAAAAAGATAGTTTTATTTATGTTGATTCTTTAGTGTCAAATTATTTTATCCCTTCTACAAGTTTACAAAAGATTCTTGTTTCAGGTGAAAATATCTTTTTATTACATTATCATAACCCTAAGTATTACAAACTGAAACATCAAAAAACCAAATTTTTTCTTTCAAAAAACAACAAGAATTATCCTCAAAATATTCGTTCAAAAAAACTAGCCTATTCCTCTTTGCCATTCTTGTTTATCAATACAAATGGTGTGCAAGATGAGCCCAAACAATTGGCTAAACTTAATATCAAGAACAGAAAATCTGTTTTTGAAGAAAATATACAAATTGAAATTAGAGGAAATACTTCTCAAAGTTTTGAAAAAAAATCTTTTAGTTTTTTTATTATCAATAAAAATAAGCAAAGAAAAAAAGTTGGATTAGTTGGGCTGCCAAAGCATGAGCATTGGATTTTATATGGGCCTTATGCCGATAAAAGTTTAATAAGGAATGTACTTGCATATCGCTTTTGGGAAGAAATGGGCTATTATGCTCCCAAAACAAAATTTTGTGAATTGAGCATAAATGGATTTTATCAAGGGGTATATATATTGTGTGAAAAAATCAGAGTTGATTCTATTCGTCTAGATTTAAAAAATGGATATTTACTAAAAATTGATAGACCAAAAGTAGCTTTCTTTAGTTCAAATATTTCTGTTGAAAACACCTCAAAAACAGTCTTTGAAATAAAATATCCTAATAAGGAAATCGCTCTATCTGAAAAAAATGCTATTGAAAATTTCGTGCATTTATTTGAAGAAACTCTTTTTTTAAGTAATCCGAATAGTTTGGGTGTTTTTGAAATAATTGACATGAATTCCTTTGTGGATTTTTTAATTATAAATGAGTTGTGTAAAAATATTGACGCTTATCGCTTGAGCACTTATTTTCAAATTAATGAAAACAAAAAAGTTGTTATGGGACCCATTTGGGATTTTAATTTTTCGTTAGGATTAACTGATTATTTGGATGGATATAAAACTGAAGGATTTGTTTTTGATAAAATGGAAGAAGTGCCTTTTTGGTGGGAAAAACTTACGCAAAATATTTATTTCAAAAAAGCATTGATAAATAGATGGAAAGTATTGCGCCAATCTCTTTTTAGCAAAGATTCGATTGAGAAAATGATTGATTTACATGCTTCTGAACTTTCAGTTGCAGCAGAAAATAACTTTGACAAATGGCATTTATTAGGGCAAAAAGAAGTTTGGCCTAATTATTATATTGGAAATACACATCGGGATGAAGTGGAATATTTAGAACAATGGCTATTGAAAAGGGTGCAGTGGCTTGACAAAAAATGGAGCAATTAATATTTTTTTATACAAACTCCTATCGACAATATCTCATTTAAGAATTCTATTTTTGATTTTTTTCCATATCGCATAGCTTGCTCTATTTCTATTTTGTATTCCCCACTGCTTTGGTATGTTTCTGGCTCTTTGATTGTTGTTGAGTAATTCAATACGTTCCCCACACCTTTTCCTTTCCATTTTCCTGCTTTATCAGCCAGAAAGCAATTAACAGTATCAGTAGTTGTTTTTCCTTTAGGAGTAGTTGTGTGGACAAATACATATAGATTTTGATAGGAATAAGTAATAGTATGTCTTATGTTTAGCTTGCAAGAATACACACTTAATGTGTCGGAAACTTGAAAATGAAATGTGGCTAAACTATCAGTATGCCAAGTTTTTCCCATTTCTTTATCTGCCTGAAAAACTACATTATTTGTACAAGAAAATAGACTAGACAGAACTAAAGCCACTAATCCTTTTTTCATTGTTTTTTATGTCTTTTGTTCTTGAATTTTCTTTTTGCTTTTTTCTTCTTTTTGTTCTTGTTGTCAAATCGGCTTATATTGTCTTGCCCAACAACATTTTCAAAATCTTTGACTTTTATCTTCTCTTCAAGTACAAAGTCTTCTAGTTTGTCTGGGTTTTTTCCTTCCTCATTTAACTTTATTATTGTTTTCGCGCTATCTAATGTTAGTTCAATGGCAGAAAAAGGATCTGCTAAATAACTATACCATAGTTTCTTTTTAAAAATATCCATTTTCAAAAACTTTGCTTTATCTTTTTTTGTTTTTAGTATAGTTTTTGTTTTAGGAAAATGAGACAATGCGTCCAAATATCCATCCAATTCAAAATTCAAACAACACTTTAGCCTTCCGCATTGTCCTGAAATTTTTTGAGGATTTATCGAAAGTTGCTGATATCTTGCTGCAGATGTGGAAACTGAAGGAAATACGCTCATCCAAGTTGAACAGCAGAGTTCTCTTCCACAGCTTCCTATACCTCCAAGTTTTGCCGCCTCTTGTCTTGCGCCTATCTGTCGCATTTCTACTCTTATCATAAATTTTTTAGATAATGACTTTATAAGTTCTCGAAAATCAACTCTTTTTTCGGCAGTATAGTAAAATGTTGCTTTTGTATTATCTCCTTGATATTCCACATTGCTTAACTTCATTTCAAGATTGTGTTCTTTCACTAAAATTTTTGCTTTCTCTAGAGTGTCTTTTTCAAGCGCTATTGCTTTTTCCCATTTTGTAACGTCTGAAGGTTTGGCAATTCTGTAAATTTTCTTTGGTTTTTCTTTTTTAAAATTTACTTTTTTTCTTTTCATTTGGAGCATTACTAACTCTCCTGTTAAGGAAACTACCCCTATATCATGGCCAGGTGACCCTTCAACCGCGACAACATCTCCTTTTTTTAAAAAAATGTTATCAGGATTGATGTAAAATTCTTTCCGATCTTGTTTAAACCTTACCTCAACAGCAGTTTCTTTATTCTTGTCATGCATGCTAATGCCTTCTAGCCAATTAAAAACTGAAGAGTTTGCACAACCTCTTGCTAAAGAATCTCCACATGTATTACAACTACCACAAGCGCCCATTGATTTAAATTTTAGTTTGCTAATTTACGCTTTACTTTTAAAAGACGCATCATTTGAAGAGACAGCTCATAAAAAATAATTTTAGGATTCGCGTTTCGCTCGATATTTTTTATCGCTTTTTCTAACCTTTCAAAGATGGAAACGCTGTTTTCTTCATTTATGTATGGTGCAAAATTTTTAACAAATCGCTCTTGTTTGTTATCTAACGAAAGCTCTTTGTTAAAGACGTTGAACATAAGACATTCTCTGATTACCGTTGAGGAATACTGGAAAAAAACTTTTTGATTTTCTCTTCCTTTTTTTGCAAATTCATCAGTTAAACTTGAGAGCTCATTTAAACTCACTCTGTAGCAAATTTGCATCCATTTTTGAAAGGCTTCAATACTTGATACTTCTTCAATTTCATCAACACATAACTGAATTGCTTTATTCATATTCCCTTTTGCATTAATGGTAATTATTTCAGCTTTTTCATTTGAAATTCCTTTTTCTTTTTTTAAAAATGATGCGACCTCTTGACTGTTAAATGGTTTGTTTTTAATGATTTGCGTTCTTGATATGATTGTAGGTAGTAGCTGCTCGTAATCTTCTGAAACCATTAGAATATAGGTTCCGTTGGGGGGCTCTTCAATTAATTTTAACAATTTGTTTGCTGTTACATGATGCATTTTTTCTGGCATCCAAATCAGAACAATTCTAAAAGCAGATTCGTAATTTTTTAGTGTTAGTTTTTTTTGCAAATCTCGAGCCTCATGCTTATAAATTACCCCTTGTTTGTTCTCTACGCCAAGGTATTGATACCAGTCTTGTGGTGATATATAAGGATTTTCTAAGATCAATTTTCTCCATTCAGCTATGAAGTTTTCGCTTATTGGATTCTTAATCTTGTTTATTTTTAATACCGGAAAAATGATGTGTAAATCGGGATGAGTTAGTTGATTATACATCAAGCAAGAATAGCAATTGTTGCAAGAATCATCTTCTTTTTTATGCTCACAATTTAAAAATTGTGCATAAGCAATTGCTAGAGATAGTTTAGCATTCCCAGGGTTTCCTAAAAAAAGTTGTGCATGAGCAATTCTTCCTTTTTTTACCGAGCTAATTAACTCTTGTTTTACTTTATTATTTCCTGGTATTTCTGAGAATAGCATATCTTTTTCTTTCTTTGTCAAAAATAAAAAATTTGAATTGTTTAATGCGTTTTATTTTATTTTTGCATTATGAAAAACTTTTCGGAAATTTCCTTTAGTGGTAAAAAAGTACTGATTCGTGTAGACTTTAATGTTCCTTTAAATGAGCGCTTCGAAATCACAGATGATAGTAGAATAGTTGCTGCTCTTCCAACAATAAAAAACGTACTTAAAGATGGTGGTAGTGTAATTATAATGTCCCATTTAGGAAGGCCTAAAAATGGCCCTGAGGATAAATTCTCATTAAAACACTTACAAAAACACCTCTCAGCATTGTTGGGTGTAGATGTTTTTTTTGTTCAAGATTGTGTGGGTGAGAAAGCACAAAAGGCAGCTAAAAAGTTAGGAGTAAGAGAAGTTTTGCTTTTGGAGAATTTACGTTTTCATAAATCAGAAAAAGAAGGGGGTTTTTCATTTGCTAAACAGTTGTCTGGCTTAGCTGATGCATATATAAATGACGCCTTTGGAACTGCCCATAGGGCACATGCTTCCACTGCTGTCGTTGCCCAATTTTTCCCTAATGATAAGTATTTTGGTTTTTTGCTTGCTAACGAAATTGCCTCTTTGAAAATGGCTTTGAAAAATCCTGAAAAACCATTTACCGCTATAATTGGTGGAGCAAAAATTTCTGGCAAAATTGATGTGATAAAAGCACTTTTTGAAAAGGTAGACAACCTAATTATAGGTGGTGGTATGGCATATACTTTTGCAAAATCAATGGGGGGAAGTGTGGGTAAATCAATGGTTGAAAATGAAAAAGTTTTGCTTGCAAAACAATTGATTGAAGAGGCGAAAGAAAAGGGGGTTAACTTGGTATTGCCTATTGATTCAGTGAATGCTCACTCTTTTAATAATAATGCAAAAACCTACACTTCTGATATTTTGGAAATTGATTCAAATTATATGGGTTTAGATATTGGTAAAAAAAGTATTGATCATTTTAGTGACATTATCAAAAGCTCAAAAACAATTATTTGGAACGGGCCTATGGGTGTATTTGAAATGGAAAATTTCTCAACCGGAACAAAACAAATTGCAAATGCAATTTGTAGTGCAACTGAAAATGGGGCTTTTTCTTTAATTGG
>MDTB01115970.1_pt1 | contig 34181 bp, 35 predicted proteins | sample 811161 | NCBI WGS metagenome assembly MDTB01 (sample SAMN05326650, study PRJNA326480) | marine metagenome | isolation source: seawater | place: Mediterranean Sea | collected 2009 | reverse complement strand
TCTGCTTTAAATTAATCTTCCCTATTGTTTTATTTCACCGAAGAAATAATCTGTAAAGATGTCTGATCTTAAAAAAATAAAAGACAAGTTTCTAACTAAACTTAATGAAGAGATAAATCTTTCAGAAATAAATAAAGTAAAGTCAGATTTGTTTGGAAAAAATGGATTGATTTCATCTCAATTTAAGAAAATTGGATCAATCACAGAGAAAGATAGAAAAAAATTTGCCACAGATTTAAATGTTATTAAAGATGAGCTGCAAGATTTAATAGATCATAAAATAAATGAAATTAAAAATGCTGAAATTAACGAAAAATTAGAAAAAGAGAAAATTGATGTTACTTTGCCAGAGAGAAATTATAAAAGAGGAAAAATTCACCCTGTATCACAAACGATTGATGAAATATCTTCAATTTTTTCGGAAATAGGTTTCAGTGTTGAAGAGGGTCCTGATGTTGAAAATGAGTATAATAATTTTACTGCACTAAACACGCCCAAAAACCATCCAGCAAGAGATATGCATGATACGTTTTATCTTGATGAAAAAAAAGAAAAATTATTACGTACTCATACTTCTCCAGTACAAATTAGAACAATGCTTAATGATAAACCACCCTTTAAAATTATTGCTCCTGGGAGAACTTATAGATCAGATAGTGACCAAACACATGCACCTATGTTCCATCAAGTTGAAGGACTTCATATTGATGAAAAAATAAATATGGGTCATCTAAAAGGTTGTTTAGATTATTTTATAAAAGAGTTCTTTGAAGTGAAAAAGATAAAAATGAGATTTAGGCCTAGTCATTTTCCTTTTACCGAACCATCTGCTGAAGTTGATATTGGATATCAAATTAGAGATGGAAAAATAAAAATAGGTGAGGGAGACAAATGGCTTGAAATATTAGGTTGTGGAATGGTCCATCCAAATGTTTTAAAGAATGTAAAAGTTGATCCTACAAAGTATCAAGGATATGCATTTGGTATCGGAATAGACAGGCTTGCTATGCTTAAATATGGCATCAACGATTTAAGGGCCTTCTTTGAATGTGATTATAGATGGTTAAATCATTTTGGATTTGATCCTTTAGACGTACCATCGAACTATCGAGGTTTAAGCAGATGAAGATAACATTTGATTGGTTAAAAGATCATCTTAATACAAATTTAAAAGAGGAAAAACTTTTAGAACAACTAACTAACATTGGTCTTGAAGTTGAAAATGTACAAAGCTTGACTTCAGGGAATGAACTAATAAAAGTAGCAAAAATTGTAAAAACAGTAAAACACCCTAATGCAGATAGATTAAAAGTTTGTGATGTAAATATTGGTGAAAAAGAACTAAAAAAAGTTGTATGTGGAGCTGCAAATGCAAAAGAAGGCTTAATTACCATATATGCTCCACCTGGAGCTGAAATTCCGAAAAGTAAAACAAAATTAGTAATAGCTAAAATTAGGGGTGTAACCTCCTATGGAATGCTTTGTTCAGAGTCTGAGTTAAATTTATCTAATGAAAGTGATGGAATCATAGAATTGGTACCATCAAAATATGAAAAAAAAATCGGTAAGAGTTATTTTTCAAAGCAAAGTTCAAATCTTATTGATCTTTCAATTACACCTAATAGGCCTGACTGTCTTGGAATGAAAGGAATTGCCAGAGATCTTGCTGCCTCGGGTTTTGGAAAATTAATTTCTGCAAAAGGAAAAAAAATAAAATCTAATAAAAAACAAAATCTAAAAATAAAAATAAATAGAGAAAAAAATCAAGGATGTACTGTTTTCGGAAGCTGTTTGATTACAAATGTCAAAAATAATGAAAGTCCTCAATGGTTAAAAGACAAATTACTTTCAATTGGACAAAAACCAATTTCAGCAATAGTTGATATCACTAATTATGTAATGCTAGACCTCAATCGTCCATTACATGCTTATGATGCAGATAAAATTGAAAAATGCATTGTAGTAAGAAATTCAAAATCTGGAGAAGAGTTTACTGCTCTAGACAACAAAAAATATAAATTAGAAAATAATATGTGTGTAATCACAGATAACAAAGGAGTTTTGGGCTTAGGTGGAATTATTGGAGGTACAAGATCAAGCACAGAATTTGATACAAAAAATATACTATTAGAATCTGCTTATTTTGAACCTAAATCAATTAGAAGTACTGCAAAAAAATTAAATATCGATACTGAAGCAAAGTTTAGGTTTGAAAGAGGTATAGATCCATTATCTATAGAGGATGGTCTAAATAAAGCGGCTTTATTAATTAAAGAAATTTGTGGTGGTGAAATTAGCAAAATAGATATTCAAAGAATTGAAACGCATAAGACAAAAACTATTAAATTTAATTTTAATTTATTTGAAAAAATATCTGGTTTTAAAATATCTACTAAAGAAATAGTTAAAATTTTAGATAGCCTTGGGTTTAAATATAAAAATATTAAAAAAGGATTAAATTTATCTATTCCATCTTGGAGACCTGATATCTCACAGGAAATTGATGTAGTTGAAGAATTAGTTAGGATAAGTGGTTATTCAAAGATAAATACTATTGACCCAATCAAAAAAAGAGTAAAAGCCACTTTAAGTCACCCTCAAAAATTATTTCATTTTTTACAAAGATCTATAGCTTCAAAAGGTTACTTGGAAGTAATTACATGGTCATTTACAGATTCAAGATATAACGATTACTTTAAATATAAAAATAAAGAAATTAAAATTATAAATCCAATAAGCTCTGAATTAGGGGTTTTAAGAAATTCAATATTTTCAAATTTGGTAATTTACATGAATAAAAATCTCGATAGAGGTTTTAAAGATTTGTCTATATTTGAGATAGGTCCTATCTTTACTGGGTCTAATCCAGGTGAACAAAACACATTAGTTTGTGGATTATCAGCAGGTAAAAAATTTAGACAATCTTGGATTGACAAAGAGAGAAATATAGATGTGTTTGATGTTAAAAGAGATGTAGTTCAGACACTGGTTGAGTCAGGATATAATTCAGAGAAATTTTTTATAGATACCGAAACACCAAATTATTATCATCCTGGAAAATCTGGAAGATTGTTTCTAAATAAAGGGAAAGAAAAAGTAGCAGCGTATTTTGGTGAAATTCATCCTAATATTTTAAAAAAGATAGACATTAAAACAGAGTCTTTAGTAGGTTTTGAAATTTTTGTAGATCATTTAAAACCATCCAGAAAAACATTGAATGACCAAAAAATAAAATTTGCTGTTTCAGATTTTCAAAAATCCGAAAGAGATTTTGCATTTATAGTAGATAAAGAAGTCAGTTCCCAAGATTTGGTAGATGTAATTTCAAGCGTTGATCATAATTTGATAAGTAATATTAAAGTTTTTGACGTTTATGAAGGTGAAAATATTCCAACAAATCAAAAATCAATAGCAATTAATATAACAATACAGTCATCAGAAAAAACATTAGACGATAACGACTTAGAAAAAATAAATAAGTTGATTATTAAAACAGTAGAAAATAAAACTGGTGCGAAGATTAGATCCTAAAAATTAGATGAGCACTATTGATAATATTAGAAATTTTGCAATTATCGCTCACATAGATCATGGTAAATCTACTATAGCTGATAGAATTATTCATAGATGTGGTGGTTTATCTGAACGTGAAATGAAAGCCCAAGTATTAGACTCTATGGATATCGAAAGAGAAAGAGGTATAACCATAAAAGCCCAAACTGTTAAATTAAATTACAAGGCTAAAAATGGAAAAGATTATATCTTAAATATTATAGATACACCTGGCCATGTTGATTTCAGTTATGAGGTTAGTAGATCTCTCTATGCCTGTGAAGGTTCTATATTAATTGTCGATAGTACCCAAGGTGTTGAGGCTCAAACTTTAGCTAATGTTTATCAAGCACTAGACATTAATCATGAAATTATCCCTGTACTAAACAAAATAGATTTACCAGCATCAGATTTAGATAGAACAAATAAACAAATTGAGGATGTGATTGGAATAGACACTGAATATGCAATTCCATGCTCAGGTAAAACTGGTGAAGGTATTGAAGAAATTTTAGAGGAAATAATTAACCGATTACCTGGCCCTCAAGGCAAACTTAATGATGATTTGAAATGTTTGTTGGTTGATAGTTGGTATGACACTTATTTAGGAGTTGTAATTTTAGTAAGAGTTATAAACGGCAAGATTAAAAAAAATATGAAAATTAAAATGCTATCAACAAATCAAGATTACTTTGTTGAAAAAGTTGGTATATTTACACCGAAACCAAAAAATATTATGGAATTAAATGCAGGTGAAATTGGTTTTATTACTACAGGAATAAAAATTTTATCCGAAACTAAAGTTGGTGATACAATTTGTGATGCTGAAAAATCTTTAGTAGAAGCTTTACCAGGATTTAAACCAAGTAAACCCGTTGTATTTTGTGGATTATTTCCAGTTGACAGCTCTGAATATCAAAAACTTAAGGATGGGTTAGCTAAATTACAACTTAATGATGCAAGTTTTTCATTTGACGCAGAGTCTTCATCAGCCTTGGGATTGGGTTTTAGGTGTGGTTTTTTAGGCTTACTTCATCTTGAGATAATTACTGAGAGGTTGGAAAGAGAGTTTGATGTTAATTTATTAACCACTACTCCAGGGGTAGTTTATAAAGTTCATTTGAATAAAGGTGATATATTAGATTTACAAAATCCATCAAGTCTGCCTGACCTAACTTTAATTAAGTCGATTGAGGAACCTTGGATTAAGGCGACAGTTATAACTCCAGACGAGTATTTAGGCCCAATAATAAAACTATGTCAGGACAAAAGGGGCATTCAAGTAAATTTGAGTTATTCTGGAAATAGAGCTGTTCTAAGCTATGAGTTACCACTTAATGAAGTGGTTTTTGATTTTAATGACAAAATTAAATCTATGACTAGTGGATATGCTAGTTTTGATTATGAGATCATTGGATACAGAGAGGGAGACCTTGTTAAGCTAGGAATTTTAGTTAATAGCGAACCAGTAGATGCATTAGCAATGATGATACACAAAGATTTTGCTCAAAGAACTGGAAGAGATGTTTGTGAAAAACTCAAAGATTTAATCCCAAGACATAACTTTATGATACCTATTCAAGCTGCAATAGGTGGAAAAATTATAGCCAGAGAGACAATCAAAGGATTTAAAAAAGACGTTTTAACAAAGATCCATGGGGGAGGTGCAACAGATCGAAAAAGAAAATTATTAGAAAAACAAAAAAAAGGTAAAGTTAGATCAAAACAATTTGGAAGAGTTGAAATACCTCAAGAGGCTTTTATAGGAGTATTAAAAATCAACAAAGAAAGGTAAAAAGAGAATGGAGTTAATTGATTGAGAAATTTTATAAAAAAATTTAAATTATTCAATTGGATCTACAAAATTCAAAAAATATATAAAAATTCATTTCCAAATAAACATTTTGCACAATTTGGTGAGGACATATTAATAAGCATAATTTTTAATGATGTCAAAAAAGGTTGTTACATAGATATAGGAGCTTATCATCCGTATAAGGGTTCATTAACTTATAATTTATATAAAAAAGGTTGGCATGGAATAAATATAGATTTGAGTAAAGCATCCATAGACCTTTTTAAAATAGCACGGCCTTCAGATATTAATCTTAATTGTGCTATTAGTTCTAAAACAGGTGAAACTTTTTATTATGAAAATTCTCCTATTAACCAGCAAAATTCACTTATAAAGCAAAATGATAAACAAAAAAAAGTTAGTATCAATTCTTATACATTAAACGATGTAATTAATAATCATAATATTGATAAAATTGATTATATTAATATTGACACAGAAGGAAATGAGACTGAAATACTAAAATCTGTAAATTTAAAAATTATTAGACCTATTTTAATAACAGTAGAAGATAATTCATTTATTATAAACTCACCTCAAAAACTTGAAAAACTTGAATATATGAAAACTAATAATTATGAGCTTATAAATATTATTGGAGTTACTTTATTTTTTATTAGAAAAGATTGTTTGAAAAATTTAAAAAAATTGCATGCTTAATTTTTTAAATATTTTTTACTTATTTGGTTTTTTTCGAATAATTTCCATAATTTTTAATATTTGAAAGCTCAAATTCAATTTTTTTTTAAAACTATTCATATCTGATCTAATCATGTCATTGAAGGCTAAATTTATCTGATTTGCTTTTTTTATTTTTATATTTTTTTCTTTAGGTAAATTGAGTCTTATTTCAGCCCCTTGAACTACTTGCTTAGCAAAAATAAATTTAACATATATTTCACCCTTAGTACCTTTGATCTTAACATAATTTTTATATAAAGATCTGAAACCCCATGCTAATTTAAAAAGTATTTGGTCTTCATTTTTAGCAAATAAATTTCCTCTGATATCTACTTCATCATCTTTTTTGATTTTTGTTTTAATAATTTTAATTTTTTTTGAGTCAAATAATGTAAACATTATTGATATTGGATAAAACCCAACATCATTCAATGCACCTCCACTAAATTTTTTTTTAAAACGAAAACTATCTTTTGTTCTTTTTATAGGTACTTTAAATTCTGATTTTACTTGTTTAATTTCACCGATTAGATTTTTTTTAATTATTTTTTTTAGTGATAAAAAAACAGGATGATATTTATATTGTATCATTTCAAAAAATTTTACTTTTTTAATCTTCGAAATTTCGGTTAATTCTTTAAATTGAGAAGTTTTTAAACAAATTGGTTTTTCACATATCACATTGATTTCATTCAATAATGCAAATTTGACGTTTTTAAAATGATTTGAGTTTATAGAGGAAATATAAGTAAAATTAATATCTTTTTTTAATAATTCTTCTTTGTTTTTCAACCACTTAATATTTTTTAAATTGCTACCTTTTTTTTTGGTTAATATATATTTAATTTTAAAGTATTTGTTATTTTTAATACTTGGTAGAACTTTATTTTGAAAGTGATTACTAAAAGACCATATTGCAAAATTGTACATTATATAAATGAAACTAAAGTTCGTAAGTGTGGATTTACCATTGCGTTTTCTAAAATTAATTCTTTAATTTGTTTTAAAGTTAGCCATTTATAATCAGAACTGATAATTATTTTTCTTTTATCAGTATGTTCAACAAGAATTCCCAAGTTTCTTTTGTTTTTTAATCTTCCACCTTCTTCTGATACCCATTGTTTAAAAATTATTTTACACTTATATTTTTTGGCTTTTGAGAAATATTCTAGAAATTTAACATTTCTCCCACCATGTGATCTTTTAATATTACTAAATGTAGCCTGAACGGTGGGACTTAATTGAATAAATTTATAATTACCAGGTTCAAACTTAGCATTTACTAGGTAATGGGGAGTATGATTTATATTCTTTTTTAAAAGACCCAGTATACCACCATCATAACCTGGCTCAGTGAACATTGGTTGATCCCAACCTTTATTTATTTCACGTCTATAACCATTTATTACTCTTAAACCCTCTACTTTATAAAATGATCCAGAATTATGAACCATCTGTCCTTTAGAATTAAATTTCCAATTAGTACACTCTTTAAGTGGTATCGATTTTATTTTAATTTTGGATTTTTTAATAATATTTTTATACCATTTTTTTATTTCAATAATTGAATGCAATGGTGTAAAATTATTTTCCAGCTCATTTCTTAATTTTTGTATCTCTTTCTTTTTAGTTTTCATATAATTCTTGGATATGGTACATGTGTTATAAATTTTCCACCTCGCCTCCTAAATTTTTTCTCTTTTTTAAAAATCTCATCTTTAAAATTCCACGCACCCAAGAAAGCATAATCTACATCATCTGATATACCATTATAACTTTTAATTGGAATGTGAGTTCCAGGAGTGAACTTTCCAGCTTTAGTTGGTGTTGTATCTACAAAATAACTTATGTAATTTTTATCAATCTGGCAGAAATTTAAAACCGTACTTGATTTATATGTTGCTCCATATCCTATTATCTTATTATTTCTTTTTTTTAACTTTTGAAAAATTTTTATGAGTTTTTTTTTTGAGTCTTTTACTTTTTTGGCAAAAATTTGATAAGTTTTTAATTTATTTATTCCAAATTTTTTTTCGTTAGACAGATGTTTATTGACTATTTTTGAAACCTTGATTTCTTTGTTATTTTTTTTTTTAAAAAAAACTCTATTTGATCCTCCATGAGTTTTAAGTTCTTCAATATTAAAAATTTCTAAATTTGTTTTTTTAGTTATGTTTTTTAACGCAGTTATCGAAAAAACATAAGCATGTTCATCATAAAATTGGTCATAAGAAATTTTTTGTAAAGATTTTAATAGAGACGGATCTTCTAATATGAAAACACCTTGTGAAGTTAAAGAATTTTCAATAGCTTTGAATGTCTCATTTAAATTATGAATATGGCTAATTGTATTAGCTGAATATATAATATCAAATCTTCCATGTTTTTTTAAAATTTTTTTTGATAAATACATTGTCCAAAACTTGTCGTAAGTCTTAATTTTCATCTTTGTAGTTACGTTAGCTAAATTTCTACAGGGCTCTACTCCTATATTTTTAATTTTTGAAAAATGTTTTATAAAAACACCATCGTTACTTCCAATTTCCAAAATTGATTTTGGTCTGAATTTTTTTTTTATTTTCTTTGCAAGATTTTTATATGCCTCAGACATAGTGATTGAAGCTGATGCTCTATGAGCATATTTATCATTAAACATTTTCTTAGGTGGAACAAAACTGTCAAGAGAAATTAGTTTTGTATCTTGATGATAAACTAATCTTAAATTATAAAAAAATTCTTTTTTAGAATTTATTTTTGATAAAAAACTATTTGTTATAGGGTGTTTTCCTAAATTTAAAAATCTAATTTTTTTCATAACTTAACAATTTTTTAATTTTTTTAGTGCTCACACTTGTATTGGAACCAATTAATTTTTTATCTTCTTTATTAAGCTTAATTTTGTTTACTTTTGCATTAATATTTTTTGCAAAATCATAAGCGCTTTGAATTTTTCCACCAATATTTATTATCCCTTTTTTATTCAAAAGTTTTAAAGTTAATTTTGCTGCATCAGTTTTTTTCATAAAACTTGTCATATAATCAGTAAAGGCTGATTTGTGAGGGAAACTATCATCATTCATGCATATTCTTAAGATCAGTGAATTTTTATAAATATGGGCAGCACACTCACCACCAAGTTTGGACCATCCATATTCATTGACAGGCAATAATGCATCTTTTTCTGAATATTTGCCTTTTGTTCCAGGATAAACAAAATTTGTAGAAATATAAATAAGCTTGATTTTTTTTTTTACACAAGCCAATGCTACGTTTGCAGATCCAATAATATTAGTTGAAATACTTTTTTCTAATTCAAACTTATGATTTTTCATAGGAGTTGAAAATGCTGCAGCATGTATAAAATAATCAATTTTTTTATTACTTATAAAAGTAAGAATCGAAGATAAGTTTTTCACATTCATTTCTCTTTTACTAGGTGAAATAATTTTATAATTAGAATTGACAATATTAATACTTTTTGCAAATTTACCTTTTCCACCTGAAATTAAAATTGTTTTCACGATAGTATATATTTTTTAAGATTTTTATCTTTTTTCGACAAATTTGGGTTCTTTATATTCCATTTTATTTTAAATTTTTTATCATTCCATATAAATCCAGTATTATTTTTGGCCGAATACTTTTTATTTATCAAATAAAGTACAGTATTAGATTTACCTAAACATAAATATCCATGTGCAAAACCTTTTGGAATAATAAGAATATCATTTTTTTTTAAATTATAATAAAAAATTTTTCCAAAGTTTTTACCTTTTTTTAAATTAACTGAGACATCTAAAATTTTACCATCAACTATATAAACTAATTTCTCCTCATCCATCCTTTTATTAAAGTGCATTCCTCTTAAGACATTTCTTTTTGAGTTTGTTAAAATACTATAAATAAATTTTGAATTTATCATTTTAGGGGTTATCTCTTTAAGATATCCACGATTATCATTGAATAGCTTGCATTTATATTTTTTAGGACGCATTGATGTTAAATTAAATTTCTCAAATATTGAGCATATTTGCTATTTTTATTGAATTTGATTCTATTTTGAATATTTTTTTTATTTATCCATTTATTGTTATAAGCAATCTCCTCTAAGCACCCAATCTTAAAGCTTTGCCGATTTTCAATATTTTGAATAAAATTGTCAGCGCTATGAAGGTCGTTGAAATTACCAACATCCATCCAAGCAGAACCTCTTCCAAGTTTAACAATATTCAATTTTTTATTTTTTTTATAAATATTTATTAAATCAACTATCTCTATTTCTCGTCTTTTTGAGGGTTTTAATTTTTTTGCATATTTTGTAACTTTATTGTCAAAAACATAAAGCCCAGTGATAATTAAATTAGAGTTTGTTTTTTTAGGTTTTTCAATAATACGCTTAATATTATTTTTTTTATCAAATTCAACTACGCCATAGGCTGAAGTATTATTACTTGGATATAAGTATATATTACAACCTTTTGTTTTGTTAAAAGAGTTTTTTATTATTGGAGATAACATACTTCCATAAAAAAAGTTATCCCCTAGAATCATTGCCACTGATTGATTTTTGATTAAACTTTCTGCTAATATAAATGCATCTGGTAGCCCTCTTGGTTCAGATTGTGTAATGAAAGTAATTTTGATACCTAGATCTTTTTCATCACCGATTGCTTTCCTAAAATTTTCTTCTTGGTTTTTATTTATTATAAAAATAAATTCTTTAATTCCAGATAACATCATTAAAGATAAAGGATAATAAAACATTGGTTTATCAAATAAAGGAAGTAATTGCTTATTTACAGCTTTTGTGACAGGAAACATCCTAGAACCTGTACCGCCACATAATATTATTGCTTTCCTAATCAATTAAACCCAACCTTTTATAGTTATACGTTTTGTGAATACTTTTTAACCAATTTTCATTATTTAAATACCAATTTATTGTCTCTTCTAATCCAATTTCTAATTTTTTTTTTATCTTATAATTAATATTTTTTTTGAAAAAGTCTGTATTAAGAGCATATCTTTCATCATGCCCAGGTCTATCTTTTACTAGTTTTAAAAATTTTTTTTTATTGAGATTTGTCAATTTTTTTGATTTCATTATTTTAAAAACAAGATTTGCAATTTCTAGATTTGAAACTCTTTTATTTGACCCAATATTAATTTTTTGAAATTTTTTATTAGATTTGATTGTTTTTAAAATAGCTTTACAACTGTCTTCTACGTGGATCCATTCTCTAATATTTTTTCCTTTGCCGTAGAGTGGTGCTGCTTTATTCTTAAGATAATGTAATATTAAAGTAGGTATAAACTTTTCTGGATATTGGTAAGGACCATAGTTATTTGAGAGATTAATGACTTTAATATCTGTTTTATAGGTTCTATTGAAAGATGATGCAATCAAGTCAACGCTTCCTTTAGATGCAGAATAAGGAGATGACGGTTCATATGGGTCTGTTTCTTTTGAATATCCTTTAACAATAGATCCATAAACTTCATCAGTTGAAATCTGAAAGAACTTACTTTTTTTATTTTTTGAATATTGCACATAAGCAAAAAAAAGATTGATTGAGAGTTCTATATTGTTTTTAATGAAATAAAGAGGATCACTTATTGATCTATCCACATGACTTTCTGCAGCAAAATTTATTATTATATCAGGTTTAAATTTTACTAGTATTTTTGCTATTTTTATATAATTCTTTAAATCATTTTTCAAAAAAAAATATTTTTTTGGATTTTTAATCAACTTAAATCTCTCTGGTGTAGAAATCTTAGAGAGTTTATCAATGTTTAAAATTTTATAATTTTGACTTGAGATTAAGTTTATAAAATTTGTACCTATAAATCCAGAACCACCTGTAATTAAAATTTTTTTCATTTTTGATTTATTTTTGGTCTATATAATGGATCTTTTAATATATATGAATTATATAATCCACTAATTCTAGCCAAATATATTTCTTTTTTCTCAGAGTTATTTAAATTAACGATAAGTTTAAATAAAGACCTAAGTAAATATGGTAGAGTTGAAAATAAAGAATAAACATAACCCAAATGTTTTTTTTTATAATAAAATTTAGACCACATAAGATGAAAATTTCTATTAACTTCTATTGGATGATTAAATTTTTTGTTATGCGATCCTAAAAGATTTGTATATTTAATTGGAATTTCATATATAGATAGCTTTTTTTTTAAAATTCTCTTAACCAAATCATAATCTTCGTAATACAAAAAAAATTTTTCATCAAAACCGGATAAACTTAAAAAAATTTTTTTTTGAACAAAGGAGCATAAAAATCCTCTTGTTTTTTTTACTTTAACATTTTTTGGAAGATTTTGATTTTTGTCAGACAATATAAGCAAACCAAAATCATCATTTAGTTTTTTTGCAATATTTTCTAAATTATCTATGGCATCTTTTTCGATGAAATTATCTGGGCTACAAAATAAAACGTATTTAGTAGTTGCCAAATTTGCTCCTAGATTTGCAGCTTGGCCAAAACCTTGGTTTTTGTTCAAAAAGATTTTGATATTTTGATGTTTTTTTTCAATTTCTTTTTTAAAATTTTCGTTTTGAGAATTATCAATTATTATTATTTTTGTATCTTTATTTAATTGTTTAATATTTTTCTGAATTAATTCTTCACTTTTGTATGCTACTATTATAATTGTAGTATTCATTCTAATTCAAATATAAATAATAAAAAAAAAGAAAAAAGAAAATTATTTTTTAAGATTTCTCATTTACAGCAATCCAATCGGCAGGCCAATAATCTAAGTTATTCGTAAAAAAATCAGAAAAACAATCTGATGATGGCCTTATTATTATTTTATTATTATATTTTGAAAGCCAAGCACCCCACCAAGTAAATGCTGAAGGTATTGTAATAAAATGTTTACATTGAGAAAGTAAAAACATAGCTAAAGCTCTATTGTCAATGTTTTCATCATGATTAGATAAGTTAATAGTTGTAAATTTAAAATTAAATTTTTGGAAATCCATATTTCTTAATTCATTAGACCAAATATAAAAGGTTGGATTTTCTAACTTACTTTTAATTATAGAAACAGACTTGTTTATGTAATTAATTTGTTCTATTGTAAAATTATTTGATTTTAAATTATTTGTTACGTTATTTTGGCCAATACCTTCACTAAATCTATTTTGTCTTAGACATATCCCAACTGAATTATTATTTAAAATATTTTTATAGTAAGGGTTTTTAACAAATTTATCATGATCAAAATAAATAAATTCTTTAATGATATCTTTCTTGAAATCTAAAAAGTATTTTTCACTTTCGAAATGTCCTTCCAAAAACAAGTTGTCAGAGAAATTTTTATTCAAAAAATTCTCATTATGATTTGCTATTTTATTATAATTTTTGGGCTCTATATAGAACGATTTGTTTGATTTTACCAAATCAATGTTTTGTAAAAATTTTCTTGTTAAATATCCGCTTATTTTTTTAAATTTAAGATTATCCCCTGCTACTTTGGATGTTATCTTAAAATTATTCAATGCATATTTACTTATATTTTTTTTTAATAAAAAAGCTGTTTCATTGTCAATAAACAATTCTCTATTCATTTTTTTTGCTATTGAGTAGGCAGATGCATACATAAACATTTGATTACCAATTTCGTTTGAAATCCGTATTATCAATTTTTTTTTCATTTATTTAGTAAAAGAAAACTTGAGTTTTCTAATTTTATAAAAAGTGTTTACCTATTCCATATTGATTATAGTCATGACTTATTTTGAATCACCTCAATTATATCTCACAAATAATTCAACATCATAATTATTATCTAAAAATTTATTTATAAATTAAGGTTTATTTACCTGATATTTTTGAATTTTGTGGATATTTTCTCGATGTAAAATTAAATACATATATATTTATAGAGACATTAAATTTCATTTACAATAATTATTGGTTTATAAGATTTATTATTTTGTGGAGAGGTGGCCGAGTGGTTGAAGGCGCACGCTTGGAAAGCGTGTAAAGGGGTTACTCTTTCATGGGTTCGAATCCCATTCTCTCCGCCATTCAAAAAGCTCTTATTAAGGAGCTAATTAGACATTATTTAAGTTTATTATTTAATTATAAATAAACATTTATATGAAAAAAATGATATAGTTTTATTTTCCAAAATTTAAAAAAAATGGCAAACAAGATTAATTATCAAGCTGATTCTATCAAAGTCTTAAAGGGTCTAGAGGCTGTCAGAAAAAGACCTGGAATGTATATCGGTGATACAGATGATGGGACAGGTCTTCATCATATGGTTTATGAAGTAGTTGACAACTCTATTGATGAGGCTCTCGCAGGTTTTTGTAAAAATATTAGTGTTAAAATTAATAAAGATGGCACTATAACTGTTAATGATGATGGTAGAGGCATACCAGTTGACATGCATAAGGGAGAAAAAAAATCTGCTGCAGAGGTAATTATGACTCAACTTCATGCAGGTGGAAAATTTGATCATGACTCTTATAAAGTATCAGGTGGATTACATGGTGTTGGTGTCTCAGTAGTAAATGCATTGTCTGAAAGCTTAAAATTAGAAATTAATAGAGATGGAAAAAAATTTTTTATTGAATTTAAAGATGGAGAAGCCAAAGCACCTTTGAAAGTAGTTGGAAAATCTAATAACACAGGTACTCAAATAACATTTTTACCATCAAAACAAATTTTTTCTTCGATTAAATTTAGCGGAGAGATCCTAATTAAAAGAATGAGGGAATTAGCATTCTTAAATAAAGGTATTAAAATTAAATTTATAGATGAAAGTCAAAAAAAAGAAAAGATTAGTGAGTTTAGGTATGAGGGTGGAGTTTTAGAATTTGTTGAATTTTTAGACGAAAAAAGAGAAAAATTACAAAATAAAAATGGGAACAATTTATTTAAAAAACCAATTTATATTGAGGGAAGTAAACAGAACATAGAAATCGAATGTTCTTTAAAATGGAATGGATCATATACTGAAGATATATATCCATATACAAATAATATTTATCAAAAAGATGGTGGCACACATTTGTTAGGCTTTAGAAGTGCTTTAACAAGAGTGATTAACAAATATGCTAATGAGCATAACTTATTAAAAAAAAATAAGCTTACCATTTCTGGTGACGACATTAAAGAAGGCTTGACTTGTGTTCTGTCAACAAAAATACCAGATCCTAAATTTTCATCTCAGACTAAAGATAAATTAGTTTCATCGGAGGTAAGAATGATTGTTGAAACTTTAATTAATGAAAAATTATCAATATGGTTTGATCAAAATCCTTCAGTATCAAAAATTATTTTGTCAAAAGTAATCCAAGCATCACTAGCAAGAGATGTCGCAAGAAAAGCTCGAGAAAATGTAAGGAGAAAAGGTGCACTAGAATTAAGTGGCTTACCTGGAAAATTAGCAGATTGTCAAATAGGAAAACAAGAAGGAACAGAATTATTTATAGTTGAGGGGGACTCTGCAGGAGGTTCCGCAAAACAAGGAAGAGATAGATCTAACCAAGCAGTGCTGCCTTTGAGAGGAAAAATACTTAACACATATGTTGAAGACTTAAGATTAAAAAAAAACGGAAATTCAAATGGAAATAATCCAGACCAAAGAACTAAGGCATTATCTAAAATGATATCTTCTAATGAAATCGTCACTTTGATAAATGCTCTTGGTTTAGATCCTAAAGCTCAGGAAATTGATCTTAAAGATTTGAGATATGGAAAGATTATAATAATGACTGACGCTGATGTGGATGGATCTCACATTAGAGCCTTGTTATTAACCTTTTTTAATAACGAACCATTTAATAAATTAATTGAAAACGGCTTTATTTATCTTGCACAACCACCATTATTTAAAATCAATAAAGGTTCGAAGGGAATATATATCAAAGATGAAAAAGAGCTTGAAGAATATATAATTAATAACAACAAAGATTTAAAAAAAATTAAAAAAGGATCACAAGAATTTAGAACAGTATTAGAGTCTGAAAAATCAAAAATGAACATTCAAAGATTCAAAGGTTTAGGAGAAATGAATCCTGAAGAACTTTGGAGCACTACCCTCAATCCTGAAACAAGAAATTTACTTCAGGTAAAATATTCTAATGACCTTAAAAAAGATCAAAGTTTAATACACACTTTAATGGGAAATGACGTTGGATTAAGAAAAGATTTTATTATTTCAAACGCAATAAATGTTCAAAATCTTGATATTTAAAAGATGAAGTTTTTTGAAACTTCTAAATATGATTCTTTAAGAAAATCAACTTATGTTAATCTTAGATGGATAGGTATCATTGGACAACTAATTTCAGTAAATTTAGTATATTTTTATTTTAATTTTTCATTTAATTTTATTTTATCAAATGCAATTATCTTTATTGGGATCTTAAGTAATCTTTATCTACATTTCATTTATAAAAAAGTCCAATTATCAGATAAATCAGCTTTATTATTTTTGATTATTGATATTTTACAATTGAGTATTCTACTCTATCTAACCGGAGGTGTAGTCAATCCATTTATAATTTTTTTACTACTTCCAAGTGTATTCGCATCAACTAATTTAAGTTTTAAAAGTAACTTATTAATTATTTTTATTACAACCATTTTTATTATTTTTCTCACATTCTATTCTAATGAATTACCAAAGCCATTAAGTGACCATTTTCATGTAAGTCCATATTATTTTTATTCGATACCAATTTCTTTAGTAATCGCATTATATTTTTTAAATTATTTTGCAATTTTATTTGGAAGAGAATCAAGATTAAGAAAAGAGGCTTTGAATAAAATGGAGGAAGTTATGGCAAAAGAGCATGAAATGTTATCTTTGGGAGGTCAAGCAGCAGCAGCAGCACATTCACTTGGAACACCATTATCAACAATTAAGATTATTGCACAAGAATTAACGAAACAGTTGAAAAATCAAAAAGAAGTAATTCAAGATGTTGAACTGCTATCAAGCCAAGTAGAAAGATGTAATCAAATATTAAGGAAATTGACTCTTAATCCTATCGAAGAAGACGAGTTTATTGATGAAGATATAAGTGTTAGAGATTATTTAAAAGAAATTATTCAATCTTTTAAAGAAACAAGTAAAAAAGAATTTGTTTTAAATATTGATCAAGATTCAAATCCAAAAAAAGTTACAAAGTCAATTGAAATTATCTATGGTTTGAGAAATTTTATAGGAAATGCAAATAAATACAGTAATAAAAAAATTTATATAAATTTGAAAAGTGATAGCAATAACACGCAGATAAATATTGAGGATGACGGTAACGGTTATCCTAAAGAAATACTATCTAGAATAGGTGAGCCTTATTTAATAAATCCTGGCAAGCGTCCAAATAGTCAATCTGGCTTAGGTTTAGGTATTTTTATAGGTAAAACTTTATTAGAAAAAAATTTTGCTAATGTAAGCTGCAAAAACTCAAGCACTAGGAACGGAGCAGAAGTTATAATAAAATGGCAAAACGAAGATTTATTTAAAATTTAATGTAATTTTTTTTTATCAAATAAAGAACTTAGTTGTGAAATCATAACATCTCCAAGTTCATTTACATCTGTTATTTTAATTGCTCGATTATAGTATCTGGAAACATCATGACCAATACCAATTGCTAAAATTTCTATTTCTGTTTTACTTTCAATAAATTTAACCATTTTCTTAAGATGTTTTTCTAAAAAATCACCTGAATTTACGGATAATGTTGAATCATCTACTGGAGCTCCATCTGAAATAACCATAAGAATTTTTCGCTCTTCTCGTCTTTTTTTAAGCCTATTAAATGCCCAAGATATTGCCTCACCATCTATATTTTCTTTTAACAAGCCTTCTTTCAACATTAGTCCAAGATTATTTTTAGCTTGTCTCCAATGTGTGTCAGCACTTTTATAAATAATATGTCTTAGGTCGTTTAGTCTTCCTGGTGTTTTTGGTTTATTCTTTTTATTCCAAGACTCTCTACTTTGCCCACCTTTCCAATTTTTTGTTGTAAAGCCTAATATTTCAACTTTTACAGAACAGCGTTCTAAAGTTCTAGATAATATATCTGCACAAATGGCAGCAATAGTTATAGGTCTACCCCTCATAGATCCTGAATTATCAATTAATAATGTGACTATCGTATCTTTAAAATCTAAGTCTTTTTCTTTTTTGAATGATAAAGAATTATATGGATCCATGATTATTCTAGGTAATTTCGAGCTATCTAATAAACCTTCCTCAAGATCAAATTCCCATGATCGATTTTGTTTAGCCAACAACTGTCTTTGTAACTTATTTGCAAGTTTGGTAATGATATCTTGAAAACCGATCAATTGTTGATCTAATGTTTTTCTAAGCTTTAAAGACTCATCAAAGTTTTCAAGATTTTCAGCTTTTATTATTTCATCATATTGATCAGTAAAAATTTTATATTCTAAATTTAATTCATTTAATTTTTTTTGTATAATTTTTTCATTATTATTATCCTCAATATCTGTATCTATTAATTGATCATCTAGCTTATATTCATCAATATCATAATCTGAATCTAATTTTGATTGAGTTTCCTCTTCCTTATTTTGGTCTTTTTTGTCTTCATTTTTACTATCATCATCATTTGATGGATTATCTTGGCCATGATCTTGATTTTCTTCTTTAGTCTCATTCTCTTCACTTTGAAAAATATCCATCTCTTCAAGTATTTTTGAAAATTTGGAAGAGTATTCATCTTGAAACTCTAGGTTTTCTTTTAAGTATTGAATGTGTTTGCTAATTGTTTGGTCGAAATCTTTTTCCCAAAAACTTAACATTTTACTTGTAAGTGAATTCAGTTCTATATTATGAAAATTTTTAAGCATATATAATTCAAAAGCCTCAGAAACTATTACATCCTCTTTTGATTTAACCTGGTCTTTTCTTTTGAGATTTATTACTTGATAATAGTTGTTATGTAAATTTATTTTGATACCTTTTAGCATTTTACATCCAAGAGACTCATATCTTATTTTTTCAGCAATTGAGTAAAGTAATCTGCATGAGGAATTATTAGGAAGATTTTTATTATATATCTTTGCATTAGAAAATTTTTTCTTTAAAGCAGATGAATCAGCATCTGCTCTTGCTTTAATAAAATCAACATTTGTCTCTAACTTTTCTAATTCAAAAAAGTCTAATTTTTTCGAACTTTTATTTTCTTTTTTTTTGTTATCGATTTTAAAATCTTCTGATATTACTCTAATTGTCGAACTTAGTACTTGTTTGAGTTTTTCTTTTAAACTAGCATCTTTATTGCTATTTTTCATCTATATTTGAATATTTGCAAGAGACTCTGGTAAATCTTCACCAAAACATCTTTGAAAATATTCTGCAATAATATTTTTTTCCAGTTCATCGCATTTATTTAAAAATGTGACTCTGAAAGCATAGCCAATATCTTTAAATATTTCGTTATTTTCTGCCCAATGCATCACAGTTCTAGGACTCATTACTGTAGAAATATCTCCAGCAATAAAACCTTTCCTTGTTAATGACGCAACCTTAATCATGTTCGATATCAATTCTTTACCCTTTGAATTATTAAGATTTTTATTTTTTGATAAAATAATTTCCATTTCTTTTTCGAGACTTAGATAGTTAAGTGTAGTGACAATGTTCCATCTATCCATTTGTCCTTGGTTTATTTGTTGAGTACCATGATATAGTCCAGTGGTATCACCTAAACCAACAGTATTAGAAGTTGCAAAAAGTCTAAAAAATCTGTTTTGTTTGATAACTTTGTTTTTATCTAAAAGTGTAAAACTACCTTCAGACTCAAGAACTCTTTGAATAACAAACATTACGTCTGGCCTACCAGCATCATATTCGTCGAAAACTAAGGCAATTGGATTTTGAACTGACCAAGGCAATATACCTTCATTAAACTGAGTTATCTGTTTACCATCTTTTAAAACAATTGCATCTTTTCCAATTAAATCAATTCTACTAACATGACTATCAAGATTAACTCTAATACAGGGCCAATTTAACCTTGCCGCAATCTGTTCTATATGAGTTGATTTACCTGTTCCATGATATCCTTGTATTAAAACTCTTTTATTAAATGCAAAGCCAGAAATAATTGCTAAAGTTGTATCTCTGTCAAACTTGTAACTTTTATCAATTTCAGGAACATACTCATTTTTTTTGGAAAAACCGTCAACTTCCATTTCAGTATCAATTCCAAAAGTTTGTTTTATAGAAACTTTTATATCAGGTTTTATATCTAAATTAGGTGTCAATTTTTTTCCTGTATGTATTTTTTAATTGTGTATAAGCTAATGTAATCAGTTTAAGTTTTTCTTCATATTTTTTATCACCAGAATTCATATCAGGGTGAAATTTTTTGACAAGTACTTTGAATTTTTTTTGTATCTTTTGCCATTTTAAACCCACAGATATTCCCAAAATGCTAAAAGCTTTTATATCCTTATGGTCAAATTTAAATTGACGCATGTGATTAAAACTACTTTTAATTTTATCTTTATCCAAATCATCTTTTAAGGTGTTGTTCCATAAAACTTTAAAAAAATTATCTGATGAACTGAAACTTTGTGTAGGCTTATGCCATACCATGTCTGATTTTAAAAAATTTATTACCTGATCATCATTCATTCCAGAAAAATAATTCCAGTTTTTATTAAATTCTTTTACATGTTCCAAGCACAACATTCTGTATTCCTTACTATTATCTTTTTCTATAGGAGCTTTATATTCACCAATTTCTCTGCAATTATTCCAGTCACAAATGTTTTTCATGATATATAATATATTTATGGATATAAATGAATTAATTGCAATTGTAAAAAAAAAATTATTGTCTCAAATTAAAATTGAGAATGTAAAAATTGAAGACAAATCTTTTTTACATAAGAATCATTTAAGTAATCAAAAGGATAAATTTCATTTAAAAATTTCTCTTACATCTGATGAATTAAGATCTATGAACAAAATAGATAGTAACAAAAAAATATATAAGATTTTAGATAATGAGTTAAAAAAATTTATCCACTCTCTTCAAATATTAATTCATTAATAAATTTTTAAGAAATATTTTTATATATCTTTTATTATATTGCTCTCTCGTAATTGGTGAGCCAATCTTTCTTAACAAGACTAAGTTTATTTTATCCGTAATATTTTTTTTATCTTTGATCATAAATGAAAGTATTTTTTTAACATCTTTTAATGAAAAGTAACTTTTAATATCATGTGGTAATTTAGAATTTACTAAATGACTTTTTATTAATTTATATTCATTATTTTTCAGAAATCTATTTTGAACACTAAATTCTAAAGCCGTATTAATTCCTAAAATAACTGCTTCGCCATGATTTAGTCTTCTTGAGAAACCTAATGCCGCTTCATAAGCATGAGCAAACGTATGACCAAAATTTAAAATCTTCCGAAGATTTTTTTCTTTTTCGTCTTTTTCAACAATTTTTTTTTTTATCTTACAGCTTTCAAAAACAGCTTTTTCTATAAAAGGTGATTGAAGTTTTAAAATTTTTGAAATATTTTTTTCTAAAAATTTAAAAAAAGTTTTATTAGCTATTATAGAGTGTTTTAAAATTTCCCCATAGCCACAAATGATTTCTCTTCTAGGAAGAGATTTCAGAAAATTAATATCACTAATCACAAGTTTAGGTTGATAAAAACTTCCAATTGAATTTTTCCCGTATTTTGAATTTATTCCAGTTTTACCACCTACTGAAGAGTCTACTTGTGACAATAACGTTGTTGGTATATTTACAAACTGAAGTCCTCTTTTAAATATACTAGCAGCAAAACCACTTAAATCACCCGTAATTCCTCCACCAACAGAAATTAAACAGTCTTGTCTTGAAAAATTTTGGCTTAACAAACAATGAAGTATCTTATCAATATGTTTTTGATTTTTATTTTTTTCACTAGCATTAATTGAGAGAGAAAAAATTTTTTTATTTTTAAGAGATTTTCTAATGTCATTGATAATCTTCTTAGGAACATTTGTATCTAAAATTAATAAACATTTATTGAATTGAATAGAATTGTTGAATAAAATTTTTGATATTTTTATAATAATATTTGAACCTATAAATATGGGATATTTTTGGTGTCCTGTTTTAACAATCAACTTTTTTTGATTCATAAATATCTATAACTTTTTGAGCTATTTCATTTTTTGTTAAATTATCACAATTAATTATATATAACGCTTTTGCATAAAAGTTAGAACGTTTTTTAATTAAATTTATCAATTCCTCACTTGAAACATTAGATGCAAGAGGTCTTTTAAAGCTTTTTTTAATTCTTTTTATCAAAGTTTTATTATTCCACTTTAACCAAAATGAAAGATGATTAGATAAAACTTCTTTTCTTATTTTTTTATTCAAAAAAGCACCACCACCCAAAGAAACAATACCTTTCTTATTTTTTAGTATTTTTAAAGTAATTTTTTCCTCATTCTCTCTAAAAAAACTTTCTCCTTTGGTCTTAAAAATTTCTAAAATACTTGATTTTAATTCTTTCTCAATAATTTGATCAATATCAAAAAAATTTAAATTTATTTTTTTTGAAATTAATAATCCTAGGCTAGTCTTTCCAGACCCCATCATACCTAAAAAAACTATATTTTCTTTTGATTTCATAAGTTTATTTATTGAAAAAACACAAATATGTCTTAATTTGAAATTAATTAAAGTTATATGCAATTTATAAAAAAAACAAGTTCAAGGCAAAGCATTATTGGTTTAGCTATAAAATTGACCATTATATCATTAATTCTTTTTGTAGCTGTTTTTTTAATGAATAGGATAGATTTTCCGGCACCAAAAAAAGAAATAGAAAAAGTTCTTTCTAATGAAAATTTTAAGATTGTTAAATAAAAAATATTTTCTAGTTATTTTTTATTTATTTATAGGGTTGACCTGTAATGCTGAAGAGCAACCTGTTGATATTTGGAATATTGATAAGCAAGGAATAGAAAAAAGTAAAAGTAAAGAGACTATTTCTGCTAATACTAATAACAGCATAGAAATAAATACTGATATTTACAGTTTGCAATCAAAGAAGACTATAAAATTAATTGAACAAGACGAGATATTAAGCTCTAAAAATATTAAAATTACTGGTTTATATGATCCTGAAGATTTTGGACTAGATATGAATATGTGGTCAAATTCAGATGGTGATCAATTAAAAAATATTCTTTCTAAATTAAATCAAATCGATCTTTCTGAAGATGCAGCTGAACTTATGAATATTTCAATGCTAACTAATTCTTACTATCCAAATAAAAACATGTCCGAAGAGGAATTTTTAAAGTTTAGATCAAATTGGTTAATTAAAAACTCAGATTTAGCATTGATTGAGGAATATTTGTTAAAAAATCAAATTATAAATTCTCATCCAGAATTAACAAAATTTTTTGTAGATCAACATTTAGTCAATGCTGATCTTGATAAAGCATGTGAAATATTTTCAAAACATATGGAACCATTAAAAGATGATTATCTATCAAAATTTAAAATTTATTGTCTTGTTAAATTTGATAAAAAAGAAGAGGCCCAACTTATTCTCGATCTTCAAAAAGAATTAGGCTTTAGTGATAAGTATTTTGAAAAGAAAATGGATTATTTATTAGGTTATACCTCTAAAATAGACAAAACTGTATCAGAGAAATCTATTCTTAATTTTCATCTAGCTCACCAAACAAATCCTAATTTTACTTTTGAACCAAAAAAAACAACTAACAAATTAATTTGGAAGTATTTAGCATCTTACAATTTGTTAAATTCTTTTAAAGAAATTGATATTTTAGAAGTAGAAAAAATTTCTACTTTAGAAAGAGCAGCTCATGATAAGAATTATCCTGAAAAAGAATTATTTGAATTATATAAAAGATTCCAATTTAATATAAATCAACTTTTAAATATTAAGGAGTCTTCAAAATCTTTGTCTAACATAGAGGTACGAGCTTTAGTTTTTCAAAGGATACTGCTTGAGTCTGATCCCACTGAGAAATTAAAATTATTAAAAATTTTAAAAAATTCTTTTAGGAAAGATAATTTAACCAACGCATTTGACATACAATTAAAAAAATTTTTAGTTGAAATAGATCCTACAGAGATTCCAGATAATTTAACAAGCTTTTACTATACTAATGTTGAGTTAAGTGAAAATATAGATAAAAAAATTAAATTTAACAAAGATGTTATGCACCAATCTAAGCTTATAAATTACTTCAATGGAGATTATGCAAATTCTAAAATTGAAAAAGATGTAGAAAGTTATTTAAAAAAAATAAAAAAAGATAAGAAATATTTCTTTTCTAAGAAAGATCAAATATTTTTAGAGACTTTAAAATCAGATGGAATTAAAATTTCAAAAAAATATGATGATTTATATGAAGTAAATTTATCTGAAATACCAAATGATATTCAGGTTATGATTAATAACAATGAAAAAGGGGCAGCTTTATTAAGAATAATAGAGGTTATTGGACAGGATAAGTTAGAAAAAATTGATGAGGATACAATCTATTTTATAATTAGCACCTTAAATCAATTAAATATTAATATAATTAGAAATAAAATATTATTAAAAGTTCTTCCTTTAAAAGTTTAAAAATTAGTTTATCTATTTATTGTATGAGTATTAAAGATATCATTACAGTACCAGACGAAGCCTTAAAAAAAATCTCAAATCCTATTGAAAAAGTTGGTGTAAATGAAAAAAAACTTATTAAAGATTTATTTGAAACTATGTACGACTCTAATGGTATTGGGTTAGCTGCTGTACAAGTAGGGGTATTAAAAAGAATTTTAGTTGTGGATGTTTCAACTAAAGATGAAAAAAAAAAACCTTTGAGCTTTATAAATCCAATTATCAAAAAGATTAGTAATGAAACTTCTGTATATGAAGAGGGCTGTTTATCAATTCCTGATACTTTTATCGAAATAGAAAGACCTAAAATTTGTGAAATTGAATTCATAGATATAAATGGAAAAAAAAAATGATATGAAATGCGATGGGCTTCTATCCACTTGTCTTCAACATGAAATTGATCATTTAGATGGCAAATTAATAATTGATCAATTATCAAAGCTAAAAAGAGATTTAATTATTAAAAAAATTTCAAAATCAAAAAAGAGTCCAGACAGAATTATTGTTTAATAATGACAAAAAAGATTATTTTCATGGGTACCCCTTTATTTGCTGTACCTATACTTAAATCTTTATGTCAAAATGATTTTCAAGTTAACACTGTTTATACTCAACCACCACAAAAGTCTGCTCGTGGTTTAAATGTGAATAAATCTCCAATTCAAATTATATCGGAAAATTTGAAATTGAATATCAGAACACCCCTAAACTTAAAAAATTGTCAAAAAGAGTTTGAATTTATAAAAAAAATGAATGCTGATCTTGCAATTGTTGTAGCCTATGGACAAATTATACCTAAGGAATATTTAAGCTTAACTAGAAAAGGTTTTATTAATATACATGGATCTATACTTCCTAAGTGGAGAGGCGCTGCTCCTATACAAAGAGCAATCATGAATTTAGATACTGAAGTAGGAATAAGTATCATGAAAATAAATGAAAAGTTAGATAGTGGACCTGTAAGCCATATCTTCAAAATAAAGTTAAATCAAAATGAAAATACTGATGAGGTCTCTAACAGACTTTCACTATTAGCAGCTGAAAAAATTATAAGTGGTATAAATGATATACTTGAGGATAAAGTTAAATTTATTGATCAAGAACACTCGAAGGCTACATATGCAAAAAAAATTGACAAAACTGAGGGTAAAATTAATTGGAATGATGAAGCAAATAAGATTATAGGAAAAATAAATGGATTATTTCCTTTTCCAGGTGCCTTTTTTAATTTCAAAGGTGAGAGATATAAAATACTTAAAGGAGAAATTGGAAATGGTTCTGGGAGACCGGGAGAGGTCTTAACTAATAATATTGAGATTGCTTGTAAAAATAATCAATCAATCAGAATAATTGAGATCCAAAGGCAAGGAAAAAAATCTCAAAAAATTAAAGAATTTGTATTAGGATCTCTGATAAAAAAAGGATCATTTATATCCAATGTTTAGATACCAAATACTAGTTGAATATATTGGTACAAACTTCAGAGGTTGGCAAGTTCAGAAAAAAGGTAAAACAATACAAGGCTTGATTCAAAAAAAAATTTCAAAGTTATTAAAAGAAAAAATTAATTTACTAGGGTCAGGAAGAACTGATGCTGGTGTACATGCAATTGAGCAATCTGCGCATTTCGATACTAATAAGGAAATCAAAGAAATTAATAAATTTTTAAAATCAATAAATTATTTTTTAGTTAACGAAGGTATTTCAATAGTAAAAATAAAAAAAAGGAGTAAGAATTTTCATTCAAGATTTTCAGCAAAAATGAGAATATACAAATATATAATCATTAATAGGTTGAGTAAACCAACGATAAATAAAAATAGGAGTTGGCATATCATAAAAAAACTTGATGTAAAATTAATGAAAAAGGGTGCACAAAAATTAATTGGAACAAAAGACTTTACTACTTATAGAGCTTCTAGTTGTAGAGCCAAAAGTCCAATTAAAACTATGAAGTCTATAAAAATTAGATCATCAAAAAATAAAATTGAAATAGAATTTAGATCTCAATCATTTCTACAACATCAAGTAAGATCTATGGTTGGCTGCTTGAAGTATCTTGGTGAAAAAAAATGGTCTTTAAAAAAATTCAATTATATTTTTAAAGCCAAAAATAGAGCTTTATGTGCTCCACTTGCACCACCTGAGGGTCTATTTTTGGTGAAAATTATTTATTAATCTTTTTTTGTTACTCATTGCAAATTTTTTATTAATTCTCCATCTAGACTCAGCTCTTACAATGTAACCACAACAGTTTTTTGCCCTACATTTACAAGCAAATTGTTTATAATCTTGATCAAAACCAAAGCCATAATCACATGTAAATTCTTCACCTTTTTTAATATCTTTTATAGCTGTAACCCAAACTTTTAAACCTTTACCGTTATAATCACAATTATTATCACAAGAATGATTAATTAATCCTGCAGTATTCCAATTAAAATCTCCATCTAAAGTATATCTTTTATTAAGTGTAAATAAATATATTGGCTTTTTGTTGTCAAATTTATCTGATCTCTCTACTTGTTCATTAGTTATAATTTTGCCTATGTAATTAATAATTTTTGTACCTTTTTTAATATCCTTAGTTGCATAAAGTCCTCGCCCCTTATTATCAATTTTAGATTTTTTAATTTTATATAACTTCATAAAAAAATGATTTATAGATTACTAGATTTAGATTTAGTTGAATTCTGTTAATGCATCTACATGTCTCTTAGCACTATCCTTGAGTGCTTGCAAATCATACCCACCCTCCAAAATAGACACAACTCTTCCATTACAAAAGTTTTTTGATAGCTCTAATGTACGCCTAGTAATTTCATAAAAGTCCTCTGATGAAAGTTTGAGTTGTGCTAATGGATCATCTATATGCGCATCAAATCCTGCGGAAAATAATATAAATTCTGGTTTAAATTCTCTTATTTTTTTTAAAACATGCTCATAAGCATTTAGATATGCTTTAGATGAGGTTCCAGCTTCAAGCGGAATATTAAAAATATTATTATACAATCCTTTTTCATTTTCTGATCCTGATCCAGGATAATAAGGGTACTGATGAGTAGAAATATAAAGGACTTTCTCATTATTATAAAAAATATTTTGAGTTCCATTTCCATGATGAACATCAAAATCAATTATAGCTACTTTATTATATTTATATTTTGTAATTAGATAATTTGCCCCAACTGCAACATTGTTATAAATACAAAAACCCATTGCTTTTTCTTTTTCAGCGTGGTGACCAGGAGGTCTAACTGCACAAAACGCATTTTGGAATTCTTTGTTTTGAACTCCATCAATTGCTGTAATTATTGATCCTACAGCATCTTTTGATGCATCTTTGCTGCCAGGTGAAATAATTGTGTCACTATCAAGAAAAGAATAACCCTTTTTTGGAAAGGACTCATCGACAGAATTAATATAATTTAATGAGTGTGTTTTGATTAATAATGATCGGTCAAATTTTGTAGGTTTTTTCCAAATCAATTTATCATTATTTAGTCTTTTAAAATTCTCTATAATTGCAGTTACTCTATCTATTTTTTCAGGATGGCCATTTCCAGTATCATGATTTTGATAAGTATCTGAAGTTACTAAGCAAGTTTTCAATTAAAATATTCTTTTAAAATGTTTTGATAAATTTTCGTAAGATTTTTTAAATCTTTTAAGGAGACTGCTTCGTCAACTTTATGCATTGTTTTTCCAACCAGTCCAAATTCTAAGCACGGAGATATTTTTCTAATAAATCTAGCATCTGAAGTTCCTCCTGTTGTAGAAAGCTTAGGTTTTATTTTTGTTATTTTTTTTATAATTTTTTGAATCATAAATGTTGTGGTATTTGGCTTTGATAAGAATGCTTCTCCAGAAACTTTATATAATATTTTATAATTAGATTTATTTTTTTTACAAATCCTTTTAAAAATTTTATCGAGATGTCTTTTGATAGAACTCGATGTATGTCTATCATTAAATCTTATATTAAAACTTGCTTCAGCAACACCTGGAATAACGTTATCAGCATCATTATTAATATTTATCTTTGTAATCTCAAGATTAGTTTTTTGAAAATCTTTTGTTCCTTTATCAAACTTAATATTTTTCAATTCATTTAAGATTTTGACAATCGTTGTTGAGGGATTATTAGCTCTTTGGGGATAAGCAACATGGCCTTGAATGCCATTTACCTTTAGTTTTCCAGTCAAACTACCCCTACGACCTATCTTGATCATTTCTCCCAATTTATTTGGATTTGTTGGCTCTCCAACTAAACAAAAATTTATTTTTTCTTTTCTTTTTTTTAGATAATCAACCAATTTTTTTGTTCCATTAATTGCATCTCCCTCTTCATCACCAGTTATTAAAAAACTTATTGATCCATTAAAATTATTATTGATGGTTAAAAAATTACTTGTGGCTGTAAGAAAAGCTGCTATTGAGCTTTTCATGTCATTGGCACCTCTTCCAATTAAATGGCCCTTTTTAACTGAGGGTTTGAAAGGATTAATCGTCCAATGATGTATATTTCCGGGAGGAACCACATCCAAATGGCCAGCAAAACAAAAATTAGGCCCCTTGCTCCCAAATTTTGCATATAAATTTTTTACTGGTTTAGAGTTCTTTTCTCTAAATACAATTATTTTTGTTTTAAAACCTAATTTTTTTAGTTTTTTTTCTAAAAACTTCATTACTCCAGCATCTATTGGAGTAATAGATGGGAATTGAATTAGCTCTTTAGCTAATTTAACTTCGTTAAATATTGTCATTAGTTTTATTCTCTTAATAGATCGTTAACTGAAGTTTTCGATCTAGTTTTTTCATCAACTTGTTTAATTATTACTGCACAGTACAAAGAAGGTGCAGACGAATTTTTTTTGTCTGGCAACGAACCTGGAACTACTACAGAGTATGGAGGAATTTTACCATATGTAATCTCCCCAGTATTACGATTGACTATCTTAGTTGATTGACCAATATACATACCCATGCTTAAGACCGAACCTTCTCCAACAATTACACCTTCCACTACCTCAGACATCGCTCCTAAAAAAACATTATCCTCTATAATCGTTGGTAACGCTTGTGCGGGTTCAAGAACTCCACCAACTCCACTACCTGCTGATATATGACAATTTTTTCCAATCTGGCAGCAACTTCCTGCTCTTGCAAAAGTATCAATCATTGTTCCTTCATCAATATAAGCACCAATATTTACATAGCATGGCATAAGGACAGCATTTTTTCCAACGAAAGATCCTTTTCTAACTGGTGAGTTTGGGACCATTCTAAAACCAGCCTTCTCATGTTCTTCTTTAGACCATCCAGCAGTTTTGCCTTTCAATAAATGAGCTTTATCATACCAACTACTATAAGGACCATTTAAATTTTCCATTGGATAGATTCTAAAACTCAACATAATTGCTTTTTTAATATGTTGATGAGTTATCCACTCCCCATTTATTTTTTCAGCTACTCTTACTTTACCACTGTCTAAGTCTGCAATCATTTGATTGATTGAGTCTTTTAGTTTTTGATCTGAATTCTGGTTTACTTGGTCTTTGTTTTCCCAAGCTTTATTAATAACGTCTTTTAAATCACTCATAATTTTATTAAATTAACTATTTCTTAATACATTAATTTTTTGAAGAAAAGAAGGCAAGTTATTAATCTTGTAATCTATGTATGGCTTGTCAGCGTCTTTTTTTGCAAAAGCTTCGTTATTTTTAAGCCAACAAGTTTTCATTCCCAAATTTTTAGCTTGTTCAAGATTATGAGCTATATCTTCAATTAGTATAGATTTTTTTGGATCTAACTTAAATTTTTCAATTAATTTTTTATAAGGATCTATATGTGGTTTTGGAACAAAATCTCCGTCTGTTATATCAAATGCTCCATCAAATAAGCCATTAATTCCCAACTGATTTGTAACATTTTCAATATGAGCATGAGAACCATTTGAAAATATATATTTTTTTTCTTTAATTTTGATTAATTCTTCTCTTAAAAATTTATCTTTTGGCAGCCATGATATATCTATATCATGTACAAATTCTAGAAACTCATTAGGATTGACATTTTTTTTTTTCATTAATCCCGATAATGTTGTTCCATATTCGTAGAAATATTCTTTTTGAATTTTTTTGGCTTCAATTAAATCAACATTAAATTTTTCGGAAATAAAAGATGACATCTTTTTATCAACTTCAGAAAAAACTTTGGTTTGTCCACTATAAAGTGTATTATCAAGATCAAATATCCAATATTTTATTTCAGTTAATTCTTTCATTTTCTTATAAGAGTTCCTGAGCCTTTATCTGAAAAAATCTCAAATAATATTGAGTGTTTTTCTCTACCGTCAATGATCCCGACTGCAGTAACACCATTATTAACTGCATCCAAACAAGTATTAATTTTTGGTATCATGCCTTCCGTAATAGTTCCATTTTTAATCATTTCCAAAATTTCAGAGGAAGAAATTTCCTCTATTAGTCTTTTTTCTTTATCTAGGACACCCTTAACATTAGTCATTAGTAGCAATCTTCTAGACTTAAATGATTTTGCTATAGCGCCAGCAGTAGTATCTCCATTAATATTATATGTTTGATTATTTTTTCCTAAACCTAAAGGAGATATAATTGGAATTATATTTTTTTTGATATTATTTTCTAAAATTTCAATATTTATTTTCTTTGGAATTCCAACAAAACCAAGTTCTTCTTTTTCAGGAATAACTTCAATGATGTTATTTTCTTTTGTATTTATAGATATAGCTAAGGATCCATTAATCTTTAATGAGGATACAATATCTTCATTGAAATCAATTAAGACCGATTCAACTATATTAATTATCTTTTTATCGGTCACTCTCAATCCTCTTATAAATTTTGATTTTATATTTGATTTGTCCAGTTCTCTTTTAATTCTTGGTCCACCTCCATGAACAACCACTATAGAAAGTCCCAGTTTATTTAATATGCATATATCTGCTATAAAGTTGTTAAATATATTTCTATCAATAAAAACATTTCCACCATATTTTATAACAATTAATTCATTTTTGTATTTTTCAATATATTTTGTGACTTCTTCTATCGGTGGCCCGTCTTTGGGTAATATTTTTTTTAAATCCATTCAAATTTTCTTAAATGATTGATGTTTTTATGTAGTGGTAGTTTTAACTGTTGTTCTCTTCATTATAAACACTTGTTGAGCCATAGTTAAAATATTGTTTACAGTCCAATAAATTACCAGTCCACTTGGGAAAGGAGCAAGAATTACAGTCAAGAAAAGTGGAAAAAACATAAATATTTTTGCCTGCATAGGGTCAGTAGGTGCAGGATTAAGCTTTTGTTGTATCCACATCGAAACTCCCATTGCAACTGGCCAAGCTCCTATGACTAAGAATGATGGTACATCGTATGGCAATAATCCAAATAAATTAAATAAGCTTGTAGGATCACGTTCACTTAAATCTTGTATCCAACCAAAAAATGGCATTTGTCTCATCTCAATTGTTACAAAGAGAACTTTATACAATGCAAAGAACACGGGTATTTGAACCATAATAGGTAGACAACCTGACATTGGATTTACTTTTTCCTTTTTATAAAGAGCCATCATCTCTTGTTGTAACTTCATTTTATCATCTTTATGAAGCTCTTTAAGTCTTACCATCTCTGGTTGGAGAGCTTTCATTTTTGCCATACTTCTAAAAGAAAAATTTGCTAATGGGAAAAAAACCAAACGAATACATATTGTGATAGCAATGATTGCCAGACCATAGTTTCCTAATAGTTTAAAGAAATAATCAATTCCAAAGAATAAAGGTTTTGTAATGAAGTACAAGAAACCCCAATCTATAACTAAATCAAATTTATCTATTCCAAGAGATTTTGCATAGCCATCTATAATGTCAACTCTTTTAGCAGCAACAATAATCCTTAATTCTTCCTGTATCTTACTTTTTTCATTCAATTCAAGGGGCTCAGTTGCAATAAAATTAGCTCTAAATTTTTCTTTGTAATCAAAAGTAGTTTTAAATTCCTTATTTTTTGGTGGTATTAAGGAAGTTATCCAATATTTGTCTCCGATCCCCAACCACCCCTTTTGGGCAATTTTTGTAAACTTTTCCTCTTGAATATCATCATAATCTTCCTCTATTAATTCATCGTTTAAAGTTGCAATTAAACCTTCATGTAAAATATAAAAATTAGATATTTCTGGTATTTTATTTCTTATTATTTGTCCATATGAATAAAAATCATATTTTTTATCAGTAGAATTTATTACACTTTGTTTTATGGTAAATAAGTATTTATCATCTAAACTTATCTCTTTTTCAAAAGTAATCCCCTGTTTATTTGTCCATGATAATTTAATTAGTGATTGATCAGTTAATTTATTATTTCCAGTCAATGACCATATTGAGTCTGAATTAGGAATATCTACATTTTTATCAGATGTAACAAAACCACTCTCAATTAAATACCCATCTTCAACATTCCTTGGACCTAAAAGAGTAACTTTTTCATTATTATTAAGTTGAGTATTATAATTTTTAAAAGTTAAATCATCTATTGTTGCACCTTTTAAAGATATTGATCCTATAATACTCTCATTTTCAAATTGAACTCTATCATTTTCTTTTAAAGCATCCTCTCTAGAAACTCTTATTAAAGTTTCTTTTTGATCTAGAGTTGGTGCATCACTATTTTGCTCAATTTTATTTTTATCCACTGGGTTTTGCTTTGATGGTACCTTTTCGGGCATAAAGAATAAAGAATACAAAACAATTACAGCTGTGGATAAAGAAATTGCTGCAATTACATTTTTAGAGTCCATTTTTTTTAACTTTCATAGATTTTTTAACAGGATCAAACCCACCTTCATTCCATGGATGACAGGATAAAATTCTTTTAATACTTAACCAAATTCCTTTTATGAAGCCAAATTCTCTAAGGGCATCAATGCTATACTCAGAACATGTTGGCAAATATCTGCAAGATTGTCCAAGTAAAGGACTTATTAGGAACTTATAAGCTTTAATAATTCTAATTATTGTATGAGTAAAGATATTCATTTTTTAATTTTTTTAAATTCCTGAAATAGGGTTTCCTTAATATTTGTGTAATCATTATTTAGCATAGTTGGCTTAGCAATAACAAGAAAAGAAAAATCCAAATTTATTGAAATTTGTTTTACTATATCATTCATTATATTCCTTAGTCTTCTCTTTATTTTGTTTCTTTTGACTGCATTTCCTAATTTTCTTTTAGTCACAAAACTTATATTTAATCTTTTATTATTTTTGCTTTTCAAATTACCAAAAAAAATTGTAACATATTTGTTAGATACTTTTTTCTTTTTTAGTAAAGATTTAAATTCTTCGTTCTTG
>MDTB01024344.1_pt1 | contig 34185 bp, 32 predicted proteins | sample 811161 | NCBI WGS metagenome assembly MDTB01 (sample SAMN05326650, study PRJNA326480) | marine metagenome | isolation source: seawater | place: Mediterranean Sea | collected 2009 | reverse complement strand
CATGAAGAAGCCAATGCTAAGTCCAATTACAGCACCAGAGATTTTAAATGCTTTTGACTCAAATAAATATAAAAAAATTAGCTCAAAGCTCCAAAAAATAGTTGTAGTTAATATAGCTGTCGAAGAATATAACATTAACTCTTTTAGGGAAAAGATAGTATCCTCACGGGTAAAAATATATTTCCTGTCCACATAAAATTTAAATAAAAATCCAGTGATTGTCCCATTAAGAATAGAAAAGATTATATTTGAATAAAAAATTAGTGTGATTTCCTGAGAAGTTATATTTATCAGTATTGAAAAAAAAGAAAATAAGAAATACTTTAAAAAAATTTTTTTCTTAATCATCTAAAGAGCAAGAATAAAAAAGAAAAGTACTAAAGTGCCCATTAAAATACTTAAACGATCCTTTATTGCAAAAACTATTGGATCATCAGTAATTTTACCGTCAACAGATGTTTTATAAATGTTTAAAAACCATGCGAGAGTAATAAATGGAATAAAGAGAAGATAAAAGGGATTTGTGTAAATTTCTAAAGCTTGGTTTGAGAAAAGATATACAGCTAGTAAAAAGCACCCAGCTGATCCAGTCAAAAGTGAAAAGATTTTTAAAAAATTTATATCTGAGCTTTTGAAACCTCTATCTGCTTTTATAATTTCATTTTCTGAGAGTTGAGTTAATTCACCGAGTCTTTTAATAGATGACAATCCTAGAAAAAAGAAAAAGGAAAATGAAATTAGCCAAATGGAAATATCTAAATTTGTAGCTTCTCCTCCAGCATAAATTCTTAAAGAATAAAAGAAAGATAGTATAAAGAGAGAAATAGAAGTCAATTTCTTAAAATAGAATGAATAAAAGAAATTTAAAATTATATAAGACAATAAAATCCAAAAAAAACTTATAGGTAGAAAAGATATTGAAATCAAAAAAGAAAAAGAAATTAAAATGATAAATATAAAAAAAGATTGAAAAATTGATATTTCTCCATTGGTAATCGGTCTTTCTTTTTTTCTTGGGTGGATCCTGTCTTTATGTATATCAAAGATATCATTAAAAATATAAACAGATGAAGATATCAGTGAGAATGAAAAAAAAGCAACAGCGCTTGAGAAGAAATTTGAAAATCCAAAATTTGCAGCCAACATCATTGGAACAAAAATTAGAAAGTTTTTGACCCACTGATAAAGTCTTATCGCTTTGAAGAGAGATTTAATTTTTTTAAAAAAAGAAATTTTATGGGTCAAAAAAATTAAATTCTTTTTAAGGTCTTTATCTTTAACTCTAAAAAAAATGTTTTTATTATAAACGTAAGCTTCGTTAGAAATTTTCCATATTGGAATATCTTCTACCGAATTTCCAATATAAGAAAAAGAGTCCATTTCAAAATGACTTTTTATGTATTCAATTTTTTTTAAGCCTTTTAAACTTAAGTTTTGTCTTGATCCGAATGCATAATCAAAAATTTTTAATTTTTCCGATATCTCTGACACTTGCCTTTGATGACTAGCTGAACATAATATTATAATTGATCCCTCTTCTTTCTTTTTTTTAATAATAGAAATCACCTCTCTTGAAAAATTTAAGTTTTCAAATTCAAGTAAAGAATTTTTTGACATTTTTTCTTTTACATTTTCTTTACCTTTCAAAAGTGTTGAGAGAAAAATAAAAAAGTTTTTAATCGGATTTTTTTTTATAAAACTTATGATTGACTCCTCTAAGGTATCGCTTGGAGTTAATGTTCCGTCCAAATCTACAATAAGATAATGCTTATTAGAATTCATAAGTTTTCACATAAGTTTTCATTTATTCTCCATATGAAGAACGAATTAGTTGCATTATTTTTTTTTGAAAAAGATGGATTTGAATTCCAGATTAATTCTAAATGAGGCCACATTGCGTTTAAATATTTTCCTCTATATGTTCTTATTTGTGACTTTTCTCTGAATAACTGTTCAGGCATAAATTCATCTACATGTATATTTCTAAACTCAGCATTAAGAAATAAATACTTAATTTTTTGATTGCAGGTGTATTGAACAAATGCTTCTTTTTTTAAAATATTTAGAAAATTATTAGAATTTACTAGACCTTCTAATTGTATGGTGTGATGATTTAAATGAAATCCAAGTTGGCCTGCTGCCCAGGCTCCTACAATTGAATTTTTAGGAAGGTTTTCATTTGCCCATTCATAAGCCTTTACATATAAATTGTTATTTTCTCCGCCAAAAGATATATGATCCTTTGTGGAATTTTGATATGAGAAGATAGGAAAAATCTGAAGCAAGGCTGCAAAAATAATTACAAAAGAGATATTCATACCAGAAACATACTTTCTGAATAAAATATCAAAATTATTAAGAGCAAGGATTAAAAAGGTAAAATAAAGAATAAACAATCCTGAAAGTCCATATGTCCAATTATCTAAACCTATAAGAAAAATATTGTAGTAAAGAACTTGAAAGATTGAATAAAGGATAACCGATAAAATTAGAATTATTTGAACAGAAAATTTCATGCTTGCCTTTTTGGAAACGAAATAAAAAGGAATAAAGAAAAATACAAACGATATGAAAGAAATGAATAGAGAAACATAAAAATGAAAATTTATAAATTTCAAAATATATGGTGTCGCAAAGAAAGAAGAATATTTTAAGAAGGATATACTGTTTAAATAAACGTCATCTAAATAATAAAAGTAATCCTGAAATGTAGGATTTGGAAAAAAATACTTAAAAGTAGAGTAAAAATTTTTAACCTCTCCGCTAATAGGAATAATTGATCCTGATGATATATATAGCCAAACCAAATAAGGGATGGTTACCATTAAATGAGATAACGAAGAAGTAAAAAAATACTTTCGATTAATTAATAATAAGTATGAATATGGCAATATAAAAAAAATGAAAGAGTCTAATCTTGAAAGCATTGCTAGCCCTGTAAATATCCCAAAATAAATATGGTATCTAGAGGTTTTCTCACTTATCAATATATTGAAGGTTCGTATAGATAAAATAACAAAAACAGCCAAAAGAGCTGTTTCCATACCATTAAAAATATATTGGCCTAATGTAGGAAAAAAACTAATCGAAATTACCAAAAATACAAGTGGAATAAAAGGTAGATTATTCTCGTCAAGAATTTTTTTAAAAATGTAAAAAAAATAAATAACTAAAAAAAGATTTATGAACAAAGATATCTTTAGTAAGTTTTCTCCAGAAAAAAAGAAAGAGGGGACTAATAAAATGAATTGCCATAATGGTTGAAACCCATTTGTGAAATTTATTCCATCAAATGTGAAAAAACCCTTTATCCAAAAGTTTTCTGCAATTTTTAAATAATAATAGAAGTCATCTTGAAAAAAAATACCATTTCCTCTGGATTCATCTGGTAAAAAAATTCGCCAAGTAAATGCTAAAAATAGTAAAGAATAAATAATTAAATATTCTTTTTCTTTGAAAGATCTAATGAAATTCATTTGCAAGATTACTTTTTAAAAAAAATGAAAGCAGATTCAAGATTTCCAAAGATAGTTTTTTTAAATCTTTTTTTATTAAAATTCACCCTTTCTAATTTTAAGTTACATTGATTAGCCATTATTTTGAAATCATTTAAGGTTCTATACCATCCTCTAAATTGGAGCTGTCTTATCGAAAAAAACAGAGCTAATACATTTTGCAAAAAAACTCTTAATTCTAACAATATTGAAATTATTTTTTGCTTAATTGAAGCATTATAGATATGAGCATTGCTAATTATTATTTTTTCTGATTTGGATAGTATCTTTTCAAATTCCTTTTTGTTTAAAAAATATTCTGATAGGTTTAATACTATAAAGTCTCCTTCAGAAGGCATGAATTCCTGCAGAGAAGACTCTAGGAAATCAACATTTTTAAATAATGATGAAACTTTTCTTATATGACTATCATCTACATCTATTAGAAGAAATTTTTTGGATGGATATTTCTGCAAAAAATGTATCTCTTTAAGGCAATCAAAGACCCCAATAAAAACAACTCTTTTTGAGACCTCAATTTGCTCAGAAATAAAATCTTCTTCCTCATCATAATCTTCATGACATGGTCTTGACTTTAGTAAAATAGATTCATCAAATACTAATTCTTTAATATTTTGTTTATAGTCAGAAATGACTGATATTTTAAAAAGGTTCCAAAATTTTTTCTTTGAATCAGCAGAAGTGTAGAATCTCATCATAGCTTTATAGAGTTAATTCAATAAAAATAAAAATTTTTTTAGTTTTTTTAAAAGCAATTCATTTATATGTTTTGAATTACTTACAGGAATATTAATCATTTTAGGTCCTATTTCTTCTGAATTTTTACATGATCCTGCATTGTATAAAAAGTTTTTTAATGGTTCATTTCTTACAATAATAGGCTCTAAAAACCATGTTGAATCAACATCAATTAAAAATCTTAGTCTTTTTCTGAAATCGGATCCATTATTTATCTGAAAGCAAATCCTTGATGGGATAATATCCAATCTGTCATTTAAGTAGCTTTTAGGGAGAATATCTTCTATGGATGATTCTTTTATCAATTTTATAAAATTTTTAAGAAAAACCTTCTTTGCCTCAGAGAATTCCTTAAAATTCTTTATTTCTTCTAAACCAATAGAGCATAAAAAAGAGGGCATCCTTGCTGGATAAGGGTAATCTGAAATGTAAGAAGTTCCGAAATCATCATCTAAAAATGGAGATTTAATAAAAAATATTTTCCTAAAAAAACTTCTTAATTTGCTAATAAAAAATCCTTTTGCGGCAATATTATTTCTGAAGAATTTATTTTCAAAAATGAATTCTTTCCATATCTTTTTTTGTCTATAAACAGGAATATTCTCTATTTTTTTCCATGAATTTTTAAGTTTTTCAAAAAGTTGAACATTTTCAGTATATAAAACACCGCCCATAAAAAGATTTATTGGCTTAGTATGATCAAATGAGAAGATAGCTGCGTCTCCAAAAGTACCCACATTTTTATTTTTAATTTTTGATCCTACTGTTAGTGCGCAATCTTCTACTAAAAAAATATTTTTATCTTTTAGGAAATCTTTAATTTTATCTATTTCACAAGGTATTCCATATGAATGTTGAGCAATGATGACTTTAGTATTTTTTGAAATACAATTTTTTATTCCGGACAATGAAGACCCAAAAGTTTCCTTGTCTACATCAGAGTAAATTGGAGTTGCTCCAGTGCGAATGATGGCATTTGGCATCACTGAGCATGTTGATCCTAGCAAAATTACTTCGTCATTTTTACCTATTCCTAACTCTTTTAGTAAATGATAAAGCCCCATTCTTGCAGCAGCATAAGTAAGACTTTTTCCTGAACCAATGAGTTTTGAAAACTTATTTTCAAACTCTTCATTCAGATAACTATTATCCAAAGATATTTCTTTGTATATTGAATTTAATTTCATTTTTGAAAAATCTGAGTTTCCAGATACAAAAATAAAAAAATGCCTCTTAAAAAATATGTAAAAGTATCTTAACAGCCTTAGAAAGAACAATGTTTTACTCTTGAAGGGTGCTTTTTAAAAACATTGCTGATTTGCCATTATCAGGAGTATACATATTGTTTATATAATCCTTAATAAGGTCAGTGTCGAAAGTTTTATCTATTTTTTTATTTATAAGATTGTCAGAAAACTCCTTTAAATTTTTTGGATCAAGTTTTGTATTCCATTCATCAAAATAAAAAAATCTATCTTCAAGATATTTATCGTCTAAGAAAAATTGAAAGGATTTTACACCCTGCATAAGGGATTCTATTCCAAACGAATTATCATTAAAAAGTACAAAATCATAATTGAATCTTAAATTTTCAACATCAACCTTATTTATTATTTTAAAGTTTTTTGGAATATCAAAGTTTCTTTCTAAAGAATAAAAATCATATTGAGGATGAAATCTTAAATGAATCTCTAAAGAATCATGCTCAAAATATTTTTTTAGAATTTCAATTATTGGAAGATATTTTGACTTATTCACAGAAAATGAATACAAAATTTTATTGGTGTAAGATAAGTTTGGTTGTTTTACATTATATTTACCATTTGAAGTATCATAATTAAATCTTAGAGAAAAGAAGGTTTCTATTTGAGTTCTGATATTACAGTTTTCTTTTAAAAACTTAGTAAAATTATCACCAACTGTAAGAATCACATCAGGCTCAGGTATTTCTTCGCCAGGTATATTAAAGAAGTTTAAAAATAATGGTGAGAACCCACTGCCCTGCACTCCTATTGTCTTGATATTATCTTGAGAAAAAGAGTTGCAACAAACTTTTTCCCAAGCCTGATTTTCAAAAACATATATAAATGCCTTAATTTCTTTATTTATTAGTTTTTGTGAAATAAATTTTTCTTCAAAAGCTATAAAAGATCTAAATTTTAAAAAATCTAGTAGTAATGATCTATTTATTTGTTTTGTGACATTCTTTTTTTTATAAAAAAAACTTTCCTGAGTTTTTAATCTTCCATATCTTAAATAGTCCAAAAAAATAAAAAATATATCTTTTATTGTTAAAAGAGCTTGAGGAATTATAAAGAGGTAATCATTGTCCTTTTTACTGTAAAACTTCTTCACTCCTTGAAAGCTATATGCATGTAGGGCCGAAATTACTAGATATTGACTTGATATCCTTGAGGGAAGATCTCTAAAATGTTCATCGATTAATTTAATTCCATCTAAGCATCTTGGCTCTAACCAAGATCGAAAATATAAAGCATTTTTAGGGAAGTTTATTTTTGGTGATTTAAATTTTATATAAAATAAAAAAAATATTTTTATAAATAACTTTGGAATAAATTGGAAATAAGCTTTGAAAAGTTCATATGAAGAATTATTTGGGTGATTTTTATCAATAATAGATTCATATAGTTCAGTTATAGTTTCTTGTTTACTTAAGGTTGGACTTGCTAATTTATATTCATCTTTTTCAAAACTTATCCTGACTTTATTAAGAATAAGATTATATTCTTCTAAATAATCACTATAAATTGAATTAGAAGTCTTCACAAAAAAGCTGGATAGGTTATTTGGATAAATTTTCCCATGGTCTTGATCCATCAAGCCACAATGATTCTAATCTATCAAAGTCTCTTTTTGTATCCATGCACTGCCAAAATCCTTCATGTTTGTAAGCCATTAATTCTCCCAATTTTGCAACCTCTTCCAATGGTGATGATTCTAATACTGTTTCATCATTTTCAATGAACTCAATAAACTCGGGCTCGATAATAAAAAAACCTCCATTGATCCAATCCTTTCTCGTTTGAGGTTTTTCTTTAAATGATAACACCTTGTTATCCTCTATAGAGAGTTCTCCAAATCTTGCAGATGGATGAACAGCGCTTACTGTAACCATCTTTCCATGACTTTGATGAAATTCTAATAATTCATCTATATCAATATTCGATAACGCATCTCCATAGGTCAACATGAAGGTTTCTTGCAAGTAAGGTTTAAGTCTTTTTAATCTTCCGCCTGTCATAGTTTCAATTCCAGTTTGAATTGCGTTTACTTTCCAATCTATTTTTTCTTTATTTAGAAAATCTACCTTTTGATTTTGTAGATCTAAAGATAAGTCAGAATTAAGTGAATTAAATTTTAAAAAATATTCTTTTATTACGTTTGATTTGTAGCCCAGAGCCAAATAAAAATCTTTGTGTTTAAATCTAGCGTAATGATTCATTATGTGCCAAAGAATAGGTTTATTTCCTATTTCTACCATTGGCTTAGGCAAATCTTTACTAAATTCTGCTATTCTTGTGCCGAATCCGCCAGCTAAAATCACTACTTTCATATGGCTTATTTTATATTCTTTTTGCCTGAAATAAGAATTTCAGCAAGCAGCCATTCATTTGATTCGTCTATATCAAGCGATTCAAAATTATTAGATTCCATTTCATACACATAAGGATTATCGCCAATTCTGTGATTATTTTTTAAAAAAGCGTCTCCGGAAAAAATATAAATATTTGAATTTTCCTCAAACACCGTTGGTAAATTTTGAGTTTGTACTAATTTTTTAGGATTGTGATTAAGAGGTTTTAAATATTCATCATAGAGTCTTTTTTTCATAGGAGTTACTGTAAACAAGCTATCGTATTTTTTATTTTTTTGATTTGAAAGAAAAATTTCAATAGCATTTTTTATTGTAAATATTGATAACAATGGGTTTGTACTGTGAGTTTGTAAAAAACTATTGTCGGCTCCTATGTGATTAACATCATGTTTTATTATGGAGTTCATAGAAACCTCATGACCGCATAGATTTTTGGGTCTTTTTATAATAATTACCCATTGCCCATATCTTTCTTTGGCTAATTTCTCTATATCTGGACAATCTGTATTTATTACCAAATTAGTTATTAAATTTGTTTTCTTTAATTTATCAGCTATGTGAAAAAATAAAGGTTTCCCTGCTATAAGCCTTTTATTTTTTTTTGGAACTCTTTCAGAATCCCTCTTCATTGGTAGTAAAGCAATCAATTTTTTAAATATCTCTGGCTAAAAAAGCCTTAATTATTTTAATCAAGTAGTTAACAAAATAAGAATTTCTAAAACGTTTATACTTCTCGCTTTTAACATTAGCTTTTTCCAAGGAAATCATTGTATCTGAGAAGGCTGAGATGAATTCACTTTTAAAAGAATCTTTTTTGGATAATTTAAAAAGTGTTCTTACAAATTCGTCTCCAGTAATTAATTCAAAGCCGCCATAATTCATAACATTAGTTAGAGATTGCAAACTAAAATTATAAGTATGGGCTAGAACATTGTACATTTGGTAGTTGTACTTATATTCTTTTTTGTTTTCCAGATCATTGATTCCCGGTACTTCTACGTAAATAAATGATTTTTCATGAACTAACTTTTCAAGCTCAGCCATTGCAACTTTAAGATCAGTAAAGTGTTCAAAAACATGGCTTAAAATAACAATATCAGCTTTTCCTAAATTAGCTAAATCTTTCATTCCTCCTTGCACAGTTTTTATTTTTCTATTTTGAGCTACCTTTAAAGCATTAATTGAATAATCACACCCACACTTCTCAACTACATAGCCTTTTTTTTCAAAAATAGACGATAAATTTAGTATTCTGTTTCCGGCACCACAGCCAACTTCAAAGATGGTAATTTCTTTTTTTTCAAAATTCATTTGCGAAGAAAAGAATGGATCAGGGTGAGATTCTTTTGAAAAAGTGAAGTAGTTTCCTTCTTTACCTTCAATAAGAGGCCAATAAATGTTCTCATAAAAGTGTTTCATGGAAGATTCATCTATTCTAATTTTTTGAGTTACCAAACCACATGACTGGCATATTTGAGAGCCAAAAGGCAATCCAAACCTATCAAGTTGGCTAAGAGCTAGAAAATTAGAAGCGCCACAAAAACATTCCTTAATTTGGTTAATTTTAATTTTTTGAGAATAGATATCTTGATTTAACTTATTAAAAGCACGCCTTCTAACTCCATTTAAAGGTATACCTTCAAATTCAGTAACATATTTTGTTTGAAAAAATTTCACTCTTCGTTCCAGTCGTAGTCTATATCTTGAGTGTTCATTTTTTCAGATTCATCAGGATCATGTACCTCATCAATCAAATTCATAATCACACTATGAGGATAATTTAATCCTTTGAATCCAAACCATAATCCTGGTTTTACAATTAATTTTTTATTCGTTTCGCCATCAAGTACTTCTTCATGAAAACTTTCTATGCCGTCAAAAAAAACAAACCTTACTCTTCCATACGGCACTACAAGATTAGAAGTAACTTTTGTATGTTTTTTCCATGATTTTATTGCATCTTTTTTAATGAAAGAAAAATAAGCTTCACCAAAGTTTGAAAAAGATTTGTCATTAAGGCTATGAAATTTAAGAACATCTCCTTCTGGGATAGATATTCTTTGAAGACTTTCTATGGATATTTTGTTTGAAAACTTTTTCATAGATTTATTATTTATTTTCGTATTCTTCTATTTGAGAAAGAGTAAATTCTTTTATGTTTAGTTTTGAATCATAGAAATTTTTATACCACTGTACAGTGGCAGAAGCACTTTCTTCAAAAGACATTTTTGGTTTCCAGTTCAAAAAATGTAGTGCTTTATCACAGTTTAATTTAAGGAGACTTGATTCCTTCTGCCCATCATCTAACCGTAAAATTTTCCATTTAATCTTTTTCCAATCTTTAGACATAGTCTTTATAAGATCTTTAACAGAAACATTCAAATCATTACTTGGTCCAAAATTAAATGCCTCGCCATGTATGTTTTTATTTTCATATAAATTTTTAGCTAAGACCAAATATCCTGAAAGAGGCTCAAGTACATGTTGCCATGGTCTAGTAGAATTAGGATTCCTAATTTGTGTTACTGTATTTATACTTGCCGATTTCATGCAATCAGGAACAATTCTATTTTCTGACCAATCACCGCCTCCAATGACATTTCCAGCTCTTCCAATAGATAATTTTATATTTCCTTCATCAGGGAAAAAAGATCTTTGAAATGAGCTAATTGCAATTTCTGCTGCACCTTTTGATCCACTATATGGATCTGGGCCACCTAGTCTGTCAGTTTCTCTATATCCCCAGGACCATTCGAAATTATCATAAGATTTATCACTTGTTATAAACACAGCGTAAACATTTTTTTTTAATTTTCTTATCGCATTGAGTAAATAGACACTACCAAGCGTATTTGTTTTAAAAGTTTCTATTGGATTTAAATATGATTCTTTAACAAGTGATTGAGCTGCTAAGTGAAAAATAAAGTCTGGTTGAAATTTAATAACTTCTTTTTCTAACCTATCATCTTTAGATATATCGAGGTATATGCTTTTTATTTCCTTATGCAATTTTAATTCTTTATAGAGAGATGGCTTTGTAGGAATTCCTTTAGATACCCCAAGAATTTTTGCATCCATTTTTAAAAGCCATTGAGTTAGCCATGCTCCTTTAAATCCAGTATGGCCAGTTATAAGTATTTTTTTTCCTTTGAAAATTTGTTTCATATTATTCATTAGGGTTTTCTATAAGATTTATTATTTTTTTTGCAATAAGATTTTCAGAGCTCTTAGAAAAATATGAATTTACAAAAGACTCATCGAATAAATCAGAATCGTATTGCTCGTATTTCAAATAATTATTCAACTTTGAAATTAATTCATCAAGTGAATTGCACCAAATTACCCTTCTACTAACTTTCTCTATAAATTCTTCAGAGTATACGTTTCTTCCTGACAAAACAAAAATTGGTATTGTAGTTGAACAAGCTTCTATTAAAGTTGTTGAAGGGGTATCTAAAATAACAAGCTCAGAGTTTTTTAAAAGATCTGTGAAAGGAATATTGGATTCGAATTTAATTTTATTAAATTTATTTTTGTAAGGAATTTCATTTAAGCCTTTTGTATTGTTAGTCTTAAAAATAGTATTCCAATTTTCTATATTATTCAGATAACCAAGTATTTTTAAATGTGCTCTGACCAATCTAATATCTGAATCTAAAACATTTAAAAAGGGAATAGCATTTTTATGCCACTTTCCTGTTGCATATAAAATATTCTTTGAATTATTTTTTTCCCAGCTTACTTGTTTTGTTAAAGACCCAATACTTTTAATATTTGTTAAATTATTCTTATAAAGCCAGTTTTTATAAAAATTATCTACTGAACTTCCATAAGTGAGAAGATCTGTTGTATAGAGCATTTCAGTAAATTCTATTGAGGGATCAGGAGATTGCCCCCTCTCTCCATGCTGCCATAAAATTACTCTCTTATTGTTTTTAATAGCTATATGAGCAAGAAAATTTTCTTCTGGCCAGGTTAAGACTCCAGTTGCTACGCAATAAAATCTGTTTATAACTTTTTCAAGATTATTTGTTTTTCTTGCAAAGTATTCTAGATATTTTTTTATTTCGTGGGATAAGAATGATAAGTCAATGAAAGGTTTTCTTTTATCAAAATAAGCCTTTTTTAGTAATTCTAATATTTCTTTATCTTTTCCATTAGAAGGATTTGGATTTTTTATTCTCAAGAGAGACAATGAAAGAGTATTTATTACTCTTTTATTTTTTGCTAATTTAAACCAATCATATGCTCCACCTATGATGGCTATTTTTTTATTTTTTCTAGAAAAAAAATTTCTTAGATTGAATAACTTAAAAGCATCTCTAATATATCTCAAAACATATTTGATGCTTTCTGTAGAAAAGTAAAAAATGTATTGTTTTTTTTCACAGATAATATTTATATTTTCACTATCAAATAAATCTGATTTTTCTAATACTTCTGCCAGAAGGGAAGTTGGATCTGGTCTGAGCCTTAAGAACCTTGATTTATTTTTATTTTTAAAAACTAATATATTTATTTCCAAAAATTTTTTTTTAAGTGAAGAAATAATGAATTCATTAAAAGAAATTTGTCCTAAAATTATATATAGTTGAAAAGAAAAATAATCTCCTATATCAAGATCAAGATTTGGCTTTTTTTGTCTTGAATATTCATTCAAATCTTTAATAAGATTTTTTAAATTAAGATTAAACTCTAAGCTTTCTTCTTGATAATTTTTTTTATCTATGAAATCTTTTTCAGTAATAAACTCTAAATCGTTATCAATGCAAAAAAAAATTGATGATGCTCCAATAGGGTAAACTAGATCTCCTTTTTGTTTTAATTTGTCATGATATCTCTTTGCTTGACTTTTATTCTGAAGAATAACAATTCTACTGAATTGTTTGCTAGAAGAGCGCATAACTAGTTAACTAAAATGTTGCTAAAGGATTTTGGGAAAATTCTGTAAGAAAAACTGCATCAATTGAAAAAGGAATAAAGGTACATCCTTTTTTAATGAGATTTTTCAATTCTTTTTTAGAAGGACTTACTTGATGGAATCCAAAAGGTATAGAATTTTTTTTACATTCTTTAATAATAAGGTCGATGTGATCTTTGAACTTTTTATTTTTAAAATCTCCAGTAATTCCGAGAGATGCAGATAAATCATATGGTCCGATTAAAATACCATCTAAACCTTTAACACTTAAAATTTCTTTTAAGTTTTTAATTGACTCAGCATTTTCTATCATAGCAATAATCAATGGACTGTTTGCTTCTTTGATGTATTTATGGAAGTTTTTTCCAAAAAGGTTTGCCCTAGAAAAGCCTACTCCTCTTTTTCCTGAGGGAGGCCAACATGAATATTTAATAACATCTTTTAGTTCTTCTTTATTTTTTATCATTGGAGCGATTACTCCAGCAGCCCCTGCATCAAGTGCTGTTTTACAATTTTCTTTTGTGCAATCGGCCAGCCTTGCAAGAGGAATAGTATTGGTTAACTCTAATGCCCTAAATATATCTGGTAAAGATTCCACGGAAAATGACCCATGTTCAAGATCGACAGCTACCCAATCATAATTTTGATTTCCCATAATTTCTGCTATGGAAGAGCTTGGAATTTGCATCCAACTACCAATGCTAGGTTCATTATTTGTGAGTTTTGATCTTAGTTTTTTTAAACTGTTAAATTTGTTCATAATTTATAAAATCTTTAACTTTATAATCTATAGAAATATTTTCAAAAATATCTTTATTATGCCTATGCATTCTTAATAAGAAAGAAATACCATTTTCTAAAGATGCATTATAGTCTGTTAATGCATCTCCAAAAAAAATACATTCTCTTTTAAGAAGTTTATTATCAAATATAATTTTTTTTACTGCTAAAGATTTTTCTATAGGAGATCCAAAAATAGATGAGAAAGCATCAAAAATATTTAATTTTTTTAAAATAAATTCAATCTCTGTTTGAGGTGTAGCAGTTACTAAAAAAAAGTTTTGTTGATAAGGGTTCAAACGTAAGTATTCTCTTGCGCCCATCACCCAATTTGATTCTATTACCCTGGATATTACATCTTTTTCAAAGGCATCAAGATAATTTGTAAGTTGTGATTTATCTATCTCTGCCCAATCTAAATATAAAGGAATTTTTTTATATCTTGATATACCTGAATTATTTAAGTGATGATCTTCGATCTTTTTTTTTAGATTAATATCTATTCCATGAAACAAATTCAAAAATGCTTCACTTTTTACTTCTACAGAATCTTTTAATACCCCATCAAAATCCCAAAAAATATTTTTATATTTTTTAAGACTCACTTTTATCTAACTCAACTTGAACTTCTTCAACGATTTCTAATAATCCTTGTCCTAAATCTTTAAATTCTGTTGGAACAATTTTTTTTGCATCTTTAGCTTTATGTCTATAAGGGGTTAATCCATAGTGTTCTGATCTAGAATTATCGTCTAAAAAATCTACTTTTCTTTTCATGCCAATTATTTCAAATAGTATTGAAAAAAGGTCATCTACTTTAATAGTTTGCTGACCTGTTATTGTATAAGCATTATTTGCATATTTTTTGTCTAATAATTTCACACTTAATTCAGCTGCATCTTCAACATTAATATACTCTCTTATTTCTTTTCCGGTTCCGCTGTAAGTAAGTTTTTTAGTTTTTAAAATTTGTTTGACGAAATCTCTTATTGCATTCCAATCCTGTGATCTTGATCCATATAGCGATCCATATCTCATAAGAGTGAAATCAATTCCAAATTCTTTTCCGTAAGCCTCAATAATTGATTCTGCTGATGATTTACTTACGCTATAAAAAGATCCTAGATCACTATAGACATACATGCTTGAAGCAAAAAGAAATCTTTTTACCTTTGTGTTTTTAATGGCTTCTAGAATCTTTACAGTTCCTAAAATATTAAAATATAAAGTATTAAACGGATCTCTCTTTGATTCGGCAATATCAGCTATAGCGCCAAAATGATAAACGAGAGATACTCCTTTTAAAGCGTTTTTTAGATCTATCTCTTCTGAATAGTCACCAAGAATCATTTCTTGGTCACTGCGTAACCATCTCGAGGGTTTTTTATCAAAAATTGATACTTCATAGCCTTTTTTTGAAAGAGCATCAGCTGTATGACTTCCCATAAAACCTCCGCCACCTATTACCAATACTTTTTCTAATTTTTTACTCATTTATTCAAATTTGATTATTAAGTTTTTTGTTGCCTATAAATCTTATTACTTCTTGTAATGATTCATTTTCCATTTGAATTCTCGAAGAACTTGTCATGGGTCCTAAGTGAGATGTTAGCAAGCAACTCGAAAAATTAGTCAAAGGGCCTAAATATGGTTCTTGGGAGAAAACATCTAGAGCAACGCCTTTAAAGTGATCTTTTTTAAGAAGAGATACCAAGTCCTTTTCATTTATTATTTGTCCTCTTGAAGTATTAATTAAGTAACTACCCTTCTTCATCTTTAAAAATTCTTTTTTTGATAAAAAATGTTTAGTCAATTTATTTAATGGCAAGTGTAAAGTTAATATATCAGACCGTTCCAATATTTCATTCTTTGAAACGAAAAAGACATTTTTATTTTCTTTTATTACTTTCTTATTATTTTCATTAACCAAAATGTCTTTCGCTCCTAATCCTTTAAGCTTTTTTCTAACCGACTGACCAATTTTTCCATATCCGACTATACCTATTGTTTTATTAACAATATCCTCGCCCATATATTTTAACCATCTTCCGTGATGAATATCATCGTTTGATAAATGTATAGACCTCAATAATGAAAAAATTAGTCCAATAGTTAGCTCAGATACTGCGCTTACAGGCGCCTCTGGGGTAATAGTTACTTTGATATCATGGTTATTACAATAATCCATATCAATGTTGTCATAACCAACCCCAACTCTCGATATGAGTTTTAAATTCTTTAGTTTATTTAAAACAAATTTATCTAATTTATCAGTGCCAGCAATTAGAAAATCACAATCTTTACCAAAACTTATCAATTCATTTTTAGAAAATTTACTATTTTTTTGATTAAATATAATATCTACCCCTAGCTTTTTTAATTTCTTTGCATAAATACTTTTTTCAATTTCAAATGGAGTAGTTGTTATTAATGCTTTCATTAGACTAAGTTATAAGAATCCAATCAGATTTTCTTAAAAGAGATGCTGGGTATTTTTTTTTATCGTAGCTGCCATGAAGTATGGCCGTCATGACCTGTTTTTTTTCTTTGCCTTTAACAATTATTAGAGAATTATTTGCTTTTTTTATTAATACTGGAGAAGCAGTAACTCTTTTGAATTTATGGGAATCACTTTCCGAGTGAACAAAAAATCTGTCTTTTTCTTTAAGACTTTCTGAATAAGGAAAAAGTGAAGCAATATGGCCATCGGTTCCCAAACTAAAAATCATTAAATCTATTTGTTGAGGAATAATATTAGAATAATTCTCTGCTGCATCATTAGCACTATATTTTTCAACTTCAATTCTATGTAATTTACAATCATTTGGGATACCTTCTTTGAAAAGAGTGTTTAAAGTCATATTGTAGTTACTATGAATTGAATTGAATTTAACCAATCTTTCATCGCTGAAGTAAAAATCTATTTCTTTTAAATCTTTGAAAGAATTTTGTTTTCCCCAAAATTTGTAAAAGCTTTTTATAGAATTTCCCCCAGTTAAGAATATATTCCTTCTTTTATTATTAATTTTAGGATAAATGATATTGCTAATATGATCATAAAGATTTCTATGCCAATTATCTTTTTTGAATTCTAAAAGCCTTGCCATTTAATTTTGAAGATCAGTGATAATTTGAAAGCTTGCTTGGAAATTTTTTATTGTAGACTTCTATTAAGTTGTTAAAACTATCAATATTTTCTTTTGATCCTTTTTTTTGAAGCCTTAAAACTAATTTTTTATAAAATTCTTCTTCGTTTTGGTTATCTTTAATTTTTTTAAATCCATAACTTTGGTGACCCAACCCATCTATCAAAAGTTTTCTAGGAATTCTCTGTCTTGCAAGAATTCTTTTTATTTTTTTATGATGAGTTCTTTTCAAAAAAGTTGAAAGGTCTGACAATATTTTATCAGGATTTGTAACAATATCTTCAAAGCTTAAATATAGAAGTGGTTTTTCATTATTTGAATCTAGTAACTCAGTTTTAAATAATTTTTCATAGCACTTTCTTATAGAAATTAAAGCTTTGTCAAAAACATCATATGAGAAATACTCGTCCTTAAATTCATCAGCCCACCAAGGAATTTTTGTTTGTTGATAATAAAAAGAAACTGTAAATTCTCTTGGTGAATCAAATCTCCTTAAATAATTTTCCCAATGTTCTATCATATAGAGCGGATGTCTTACGACTTCTATAATTTTTAATCTATCTCCATAAGCAGTAAAAAGAAGTTCAGGAGTCATCAAAATCATATGAGACATTAAATTCAAAGCAATATTATTCTTATTAATATTTACAAGATTGTGATCTCCATCTTTCTTAAAAAGCCTCTGTAAGTAATCCAATGAATTGGGGTTGTTTTTTAAACCGGAATCGTCACCAAATCTTAAGTTTACTTCTCTTGATATAGAATTGTTGTATTGAGAAAGATCAGCATAGGTATTAAGCATCCATGTAGCAGAATCTTTTTCTATTTTATTTAAATGATATAAAACAGATATATATTCATAAATATGTTCCAACTTGAATTTTTCTACTTTTTGCATGCCGCCTATGATTGGTCCAAGAATACTTTTGCCTGTACCCCATAATCCATCAATAAAAATTATGTCATTTTCTAAGTTGAGCTTTTTTTCTAAAAACATTTTAATTATTCAAGACCAAAGCCGCCGTCTACCCTAATATCTTGTCCTGTCATATAAGCTGATAGATCTGAAGCTAAAAATGCAATAACGCCAGAAATGTCCTCTTCTTTAGCCATTCTTCCTAAAGGCGTTTTACTTTCATAACGCTTAATAAATTTTAAAGGCTGATTTCTTTTTATACCTCCTGGAGATACTGAATTTACTCTGATATCAGGAGATAGTGTTACAGCAAGCCACTTAGTAAGATTTATTAATCCTGCTTTCGAAGCACCGTATGCAGCAGGATTATAAATAGATGTATTTTTATACATTTTCCAGTCAGGAGCAGATGATCCATAAATTGAGCCAACGTTTATTATGTTGCCTTGTTTTGTTTTTTTTAGATCTGGAGAAAATTTTTGAACTAAGTTAAAAACTGAAAACAAGTTGAGCTCAAAACTTTTTTGCCAACCTTCTTTCTTTTGATTTTCAAAATTTGTATTCCAGCCTTCTATGTTAGAAGAGCCTGTGTAAGCTGCATTATTTATCATGACATTTAAACCTCCTGCTTTTTTTATTTCCTTGTAAAGATTATTCACTTCTTTATCGTTTGTTATGTCACAGTTATGATATGAAATTTTTCTGGGATAGGAAGAAAGAAGTTTTTTTAAATTTCCATCCGATCCAGTTTCTCTAATATCAACCATATACACTTTAGCTCCAAGCTCTAATAAGTTTTTAGTTAAAGAAAGTCCGAGGCCTCCAGCAGCTCCAGTAATTAAGATTTTTTTATTATTTAGAGATAGGAAAGGAATGTTTTTTTTCATTTTTTATCTTTTAATTTTTAATAAAGCTTCAGCTATTTTAAAATCAATAATGTCATCAATATCAATAGCTCTATGCTTTGGAATTTCTATCTGACCTACTTTCCCAGAAAAAATACTATCATTTTCTAAAACAAATTTAGAGTATGCTGCGTAAGCTACAGTAGTCATATCATAAGTTTTTGGAGCATCTTGGCGCCTGAAAACTTTTTTATTTGGTTTATTAATTAACTCGGAGAGATTTTTATTATTTTTCCTGACCATATTGAACCATGGATTTCTAAAAGAATCAGACACAGTAATGGCAATATCTATGTCATTTTTGATGAGTTTATTTATGCATCTTTCAATATCTTTTGAATTCCTTAATGGCGCTGTAGGTGGAATGGAAACCATAATTTCAGGAATTTTATTTTCTGTTTTTTTTAAAAAATTTAGAGCATGCTGCCAAGCTAACCACTCAGGAGATTTATCTGAAGACAAGTATTTTGGTCTTTTAAATAAAATCTCAGCACCATATTTTTTAGCTTCAGCAGCTATCTTTTCACTATCGGTTGATATTATTATTCTATTTATTTTTGATACGGACTTAGCATGGTCTATAGACCAACCCAAAAGAGACTTGCCCGAAAGTTTTTTTAAATTTTTATTTTTTAAACCTTTAGAGCCTCCCCTAGCAAAAATAAAACCGTATACTTCTTTTCTGTTATGAGTCATTTATTGAAATTCTTTTTCCAGAAAGAGATGATGATTTCTTAGCAGCCTTAATGATTTTCATTATTTTTAGAGACTCATGCAAACTTTTTGTTGAATGATGGTTGTTAATTATTTTTTTAAAAAAATATTCCCACTGTATTTCATATGTATCACTTATCTTTTGGTCAGAAATAAATATATTTTCCCAATTTTGTTTTTCTAAATTCCATTTCTGAATTCTGCTTGGTTCTGCTTGCCACCTTAAGGAAGATTTTTCTCCAATTATTGTCATTTCTCTAGTTTTATTTCGCCTAATGAAATCAAGATAGAGATTAATAATAGCAGGGTTATCTGATTTTGTTCCCATCATTAAAGATGCCGAATCCTCAACATCTATTTTTAATTTGCTTATTGTCGCCATGTGTGAGTTTACCCAAGATATCTCTCCAAAAAGCCAATTTAAATAATCAATTTCGTGACTAAGCTCCAAAACTACTCCACCTCCCAATTTATTAGATGCTGAAACAGTTTTTTCATAATTTGATGATCTCCAATCAGGTAAATACTGACCACTTTCACAGTGTACCGAATAAATTTTTCCTATAATTTTGTTATTTATTAATCTCTTAAGTTCAATCAAAGTTTCTAAAAACCTTAAATTGTATCCAACTAAAACATGTATTTTTGATAATTCAACTTGTTTTATAAAAGTCTTAATCCCAATACTCCTGTCAGTAAGAGGTTTTTCAATAAAAATATTGCTTTTCATCTCTAATGCTTTTTTTGCGTAAAACAGGTGCATTGAGGATGGGTTAGAAATAACAGTTAGATTTGGAATAAACTTTGATATCTTATTTTCTGGTAATAAAGAACTTTTTGATAATTCTGTATGATTTTTACTATTTTTTGTTTTAAGAACTTTGACTTCAGCCTCAGGGAATCTTTTTTTTAAGTATTTAAAGTGTCTTTTGCCTATAGAACCAAAACCAATAATTAATATTTTATTTATCATTATATTTATTCAATTGCATCTTGGCTTTTCCATTTTGCAAGAGAAAAGCCTTCCTTTAAAAGATTCATTCTTGCTTCTTTGAGACCATCGCCAACAAAATTAAATAAATTTGCTGTAGCTGTAGCATCAACTTTGCTCGATGACATTCCTTGAGAGAGATGAGATGAGTTACCAACACCGCCGGCTAATATAATCGGAATTTTGTTTTCAGATGGTAATAATTCTAAAAGATCTAGGTCAAATCCCTGCCCGGTTCCATCTTGATCAATAGAGTTCAAATATATTTCTCCTACAAATCCAGAATTAATCAAATCTTGAATTAGATTTATTTCTTCTATTTTTTTAGATCCAGATTGAGTGAAGATTTCATATTTCGAATTTTTTTTAATATCTAATGAACCTACAATACATTGTTGTCCAAATTCTTTTGAAAGATCTTGTATGAGTTTGAAATCCTCAAACAAAGCAGTATTTAAAACAATCTTATCTGCTCCTGACCTTAATATTTTTCTGGCATCTTGCATGCTTCTTATGCCTCCTCCAGAAGATATAGGAACAAAACAACCGTATGAAATCTCTTTTAAAATATCGCAAAATTTATCAATGCTTCTGTCCTTTCTAGAAACATCTAAAACAATGAGCTCATCAATATAAAAAGAAATTTTTTGAAAATCATAATTTCTTTTTAACCACTCAAGATCTCCTACTTTTTGAAGCCTGAAATTTCTACTTAACATGAAATTTCCAGAATCATGTAACAAAGTAAATATTAGTCTTTTTTTTAGCACTTACTCAGATTTCTAAAAAGTTCTTTAAAAGTTGAAGTCCATTTGTTTGACTTTTCTCTGGATGGAATTGAGTAGCAAAAATATTATCTCTCTCATAAGCAGCTGTGAATTTTATCCCATACTCACATTTTGCTTCTATTAAGTTAACCTCTTTATGAAATAAGTGGTAAGAATGCACGAAATAAAAATCTGAATTATTATCAATGTGATTACCCAAAATAGATTTTTTATCGAAGCTTACTGTATTGAAACCAATGTGAGGAAGCTTCAATTTTTCATTATCAGGAATGATCATTCTCTTTACACGTCCATCAATAAATCCTAAGCCTTTTGAAAATCCATCCTCTTCGCCTTCTGAAGCAAAAAGCTGCATGCCTAAACAAATACCTAAAATATTCTTTTGTTTTTCAAGGACAGATTCTTTAAGTACGTCAATAAAACCATTATTGTTCAAAGAAGACATTGCTTTTTTAAAAGAGCCAACTCCAGGAAGAATAATTGAATCAGCTTTTAGAATTTCAGATGGATTGTTAGATATTTCTACAGGAAAATTAAGGTACTTTATAGCGTTTAGTACAGAAAATAAATTTCCCATACCGTAATCTAGAATTACAGTTTTTTTTTTCATTTTTAAGCTACTTTAAACTTTGGCCGCCAGAAACCTTCTATTTTTTCAAATATTTCCTTGTTAGCCCATTTATCTAAAACAGCATCAAATTCATCTTGAGACATTTTGTAGTAATTTAAAAAAGTATCCATATGCTCATCTGGAAATTGCCCGTCGTACAAGTTAACTAAATTCACAGCCTGAGATCTACTCATAGCTCCCCTTCTTATTTCTATTGATGCATCTTGGTTTGCTCTTCCAAATCCATATTTTAAATACATAAGATAAGTATGAAGAGAATATAAAGCTTGATCGTTCTGAGAAAAGTTAGTAAAAGTTCCAGAATTTGTTTCATCGGATTCTTTTAATCCACAATGTTCTTTTGCTACTAAGTAATTACGATAGGGATCCCAATTTTCAAAATAGGACCAGTGAGTTAATTTTATTTTTTCTGCTGACTTAGATATTTCAGGAAACTTAAAAAAATTTAGATCTTTATTTTTCAATTCTTTAGAATTAAAAACTTTTTCATATCCTCCTTCAAGGTATATTCTCTTCATATATTCAATGTTGAAAATAGGATTTTTATTTGTTTCCTCACTTCCTCCATATTCGATCTCACCATCTTCGCCATAAAAAATTAAATCAATTCCCATTTTTATAGCCATTGTAATTGGCGCAGATTGAATCGCTATCAACCATCCATAATAAGGAAACCCCATTTTTTCAAACCCTAATTTATTTAAAAGTCTCATTGTTTCATTCTCTGGATTAATAGATATATGACTATATCCGCTATCAATGAAAGATTTAAGATTTTCATCTCCTAATGGCAAAGATAAAGGGGGTGTTACTGTAAGGCACAAAGGATTCATGTTGTATTTATGTTTTAAATTATAAGCAACATAAGAGCCGTCTTTCCCTCCGCTGCAGGGAACTAAACAATCGAATTCTCTCTTATTAGATCTATGATCATTAAGTAAATTATTGAGTTCATTTTGTCTAGCTTTCCAATCTAGCGATTTTTTTTTCTCCATCCATCTACAGGCATTACAAAAACCTCTTTCATCAAAAGAAATTCTATTTCTTGTAGACATTGCTAAGCAATTTGAGCACCACTTGAGACTGGAGGAGATCATATAATAACTTTTTTGAAATTAATTTTTAAATTTAATTTTACAGTTAATCAATGCATCTATGAATAGCTATTACTAATCTATCACACACAAATTGAATTTCTTCGTTAGTCATATTTATAGATGTTGGAAGAGATATTCCCCTTTCTGAGAAACTTATTGAATTTGTTAATGAGTACTTAGGTTTATATTTAATATATGGAGGCATTAAATGCAAAGGATTAAATGTTGGTCTAACTTCTATATCGCTTTTAGTAAGAATTGAAATTATCTTATCTCTATACATTGAAATGGATTCATCTAATAGAACTGTATATAGCCAAAAAGAATTTTTAATATTTTTACCATCTTTTGGAAGAATAAGTTTATCAAAAGTTGATAAGTAGCTATCATATTTTTTTGCTATTTCTCTTTTTCTTTTTACAAAGAAATCTATTTTTTCCATTTGTGCAACTCCAACTGCAGATTGTAAATTTGTTAATCTATAATTGAAGCCCACTTCTTCATGCCAGTACCTTTTATTCTGAGACATTCCATGATCTCTTAATTTTTTTGCAAAATTTAAGTGTTTTTTTCTTTTAAATTGAAGCATGCCTCCTTCACCTGTAGAAATTGTTTTATTCCCAAAAAAACTAAAAGTTGCCGCGTCTCCGACTATGCCAACATGTTTATCTTTATAGAAAGTTCCTAAAGCTTCAGCACAATCCTCGATAACATACAATCCATGTTTTTTTGCAATTTTTAAGATTTTTTCCATGTTAGCTGAATACCCATACAAATGAACAGCGATGATTGCCTTAGTTTTTTTTGTAATATTTTTTTCAATCAAAGCGCTATCTATAGTCATATCTCTTTTATTTACATCAATGATTACTGGCTTTGCACCTGAATAAATAACAGCATTTATAACTGCCGCAAATGTAAAATCTGGAATTATTACTTCATCACCTTCGCCAATTCCTAAAGCGCAAATTGATAGATGTAAAGCGGAGGTTCCATTTGAAACTGCTAAGGTATTGGGGCAAGAAGAATATTTACTAAAAATTTTTTCAAATTTAGTCACGAATGACCCTTGAGAAGATATCCATCCAGTTTCTATGCATTCTGTTAAATATTTTTTTTCATTTCCATTAAAAAGGGGCTGAACTAATGGAATATTATGATATGTTTTATTATTAACTGTACTTACTATGTTTCCTTTCTCATCAATTATTGGAATGAATTTATATTTTTCTAAAGATGTTTGAATTTTATTTACACTTGTTCCGAGTGGAAGACTAAAAAAATTCTTATTCATTATTTTTTTTACTTTATCATCAAGCAAAATTCCCTTTACAAGACCTCTTCTTATATCTCCATCTGTCATAATCCCAACCAGCACATTTTTTTGAAAAACATAACAAACTCCGTATCCATCTTCATTCATTAAATTCAAAGCATCTTTTAAAATTGCATTGGAATCAATTGATGTTATTTTATTCATTTTCTTTTGGATTGATTTATATTTTCAATTGAGTTTTCAACCAGACTTTTCTGTATCTTGAGTTCTTCAACAGACGTATTGTAGATTTCTAAAGTAAAAAATTTAACTTTAGTTTTGAGATCTTTCCAAAACCAACTTGTTTCTTTTAAAGATTTATTTTGATCTGATAGCCCGTTGTTTTCACTCAAATGATATGCAGAAATTTCTTGGAAAAGATTTTTATGCCCTTCCTCTAAATCAAAACCCAGTGAATTTGAGCTTACTTTTAAATGCGCGACATCTAAAAGAAATCCTATATCGGAAGGAAGCATACTCATTATTTCTTTTATTTCTTTAGGATTTGTAAAAAGAAGAGGATCATCTTGAAAATGTTCTATATTTTTTTTTGAAATGACATTGTTTTCAATCATGAGCTGTACATTGATTTTTTTAGCTTCTTCATGTAAAAATTTGACTCTTTTTAAAAATAAATCGGTAGCTTCTTCTCTAGAAATTAGAGAATTCTTATTAATTTTCTTTCCTAATTCGTTTACTTTAGGATCAAGTCTAAATCCTGCATGAAAAGCAAAAATTTTACTTCCTATTTTTGAGCATAAGTCTATTGATTTTTTGACATGATTAATACTCAAGGATGATATTTCTTCGTCTTTAGAAGCTAAGTTAAATACAAAAGGTACCTTTGCAGGAGGATAGTAATTATGAATCTGAATATCTAAAGTTTTAGGTAATTCCTTAATTTCCCTTCTAAAGTTTTTAGAATAAATCCCACCTGAGAGTTCTATTTTATTAATTCCACTTTCATGAAATTCTAAAGCAGCACTTGTAGCAGTTTTATTTTTAATACCTCCTGTTGAAATGTAAATCATATTTCTCTTTTAAATTTAGCAGGAACGCCAACGTATAAACATTTTTTCTTATCTATGCTGTTTAGCAATATTGAACCCGCTCCTAAAATTGAATGCTCTGATATTAATAAGTTATCTTTTATTACGGATCCCGCTCCGATGAAGCAGTTATTTTTAATGGTTACTCTTCCAGCAATTGTTGATCCGGGAGCAATATGACAATTATTCTCAATAATTGTTTCATGATCAATAATTGAGCCTGTGTTAATAATGTTATTGTCGCCTATTTTTGATAAAACGCCTAAATAGGAATTCGGACATATTATATTTCCTTCTCCAATTTCTGAATTTCTTTCTATAATTGCTTTGTCACTAATTAATGAGGGGCATGAAATATTGATTTCATTTAATTTTTTCCACCATACTTCTCTTTTTTTGTTATCTCCTATTGCTAAATAAAAATCAAAGCTTTTTTTATTATAAGCTTCAAAATTGTTATCAATTTTTTCTACATTGATGTTTAGTATTTTTTTTTCTTTTGGTTCTGAAAAGTCCAATATTTTAATAAATTCATATTTTTTTTGAGATATTAACATTGAAGCAATGACTCTACAGTGACCTCCAGCACCAATGATTACAGCATTTTTTTTATTTTTTTGGCTCATTAAAATGCGTCCAGTGTATTTTTTTATTTACTTTCAAATTTACCTTGAGTGTTCTGCCCACTATTTTATTCAAGAAACTAGGATAAATTCCATTTCCAGGTCTTCGTGAAATTAAATCATTTCTTGAGATTTTATGACCTGCCGAAAGATCTCTGGAAGTAAAAAGACTTTTTCTTGAGATTTTTTTCATTTCTATCTCTTCTTTTTGACATTTTTTTATTGGAGATCCGAGTATAATTTCAGCTTTTCTAATCTGTTCAACGTAGTTTTTAAATTCTGAAGGGGAAGATGATGCAGAGTGATCTGGACCGTTTAAGGATTTATCTAGAGTAAAGTGTCTTTCAATAATTTTTACCCCTTTTGAAATTGCAATAATTGCTGAGTCTATTCCTAAGCTATGGTCAGAATAGCCCACAGGAACTTTAAACTTATTTTTAAGAGTATCTATAACTTTCATATTTAAAGAATTATCTGATGCTGGGTAATTTGATACCGCATGCAAAATCGCTATCTTATTCTTATGTTTCTTCTTATAAACTCTCAGAATGAAATCTATTTCATCTAGAGAGGCCATCCCAACAGATAAAATTACTGGTTTTTTTGTCGTTACGAGATACTCATGAAGAGGAAGATCTACTATATCAGCAGAAGCAACTTTAAAAGCTTTAACATTTAAAGAATTTAGAAATTTTGCGCTTTCTATATCATACGGAGTAGACAAAAAATCTATGCTACTCTTTTTTGCAAATTTAAATAACTCAATCTGCTGATCAAAACTTAATTCAAGTTTTTTTAGCATCTCATAATGAGTTTCTTTTTTAGAACCGCTTCTTTTCTGATATTTGACTTTTGGAGTTTTACTGTCAGCTAAAGATTCTGCATTAAATGATTGAAATTTTATAGCGTTTGCGCCTATGGATTTTGCCTCTTTGATAAGCTTTTTAGCAAGACTAATATCTCCATTATGGTTTACTCCTATTTCAGCAATTATATAGGCAGGAATATGATCATGAATTTTATCAAAAAATAAATTATTAATTTTTTTCATTAGAATTTATTAAAAGTTTCATTTTTGCTAAATGCAAGTCTGTATCTACCATTTCAGAAACTAATTCATCAAAACTTATTTTTGGAGTCCACCCAAGCTCTTTCTTTGCTAGAGAAGCATCTCCCATCAAAGTATCGACTTCAGTTGGCCTAAAAAAATGAGGATCTACTAAAATTATTTCTTTGCTGAACTTTTTTTCTAATTCTTTTGGGATATTAATCCAGGTTCCTTTTTCATTTGCTCCCTTTCCAGACCAAGAGATAACCATATCTAACTTTTTAGCCACAAGATTAATAAAATCTCTTACGCTGTGCTGAATTCCCGAAGCAATTACAAAGTCTTTGGGAATATCTTGCTGAAGCATCAACCATTGTGACTCTACATAATCTTTAGCATGCCCCCAATCTCTTTTAGCTTCAAGATTTCCTATATATAAATTTTCCTGAATTCCTAACTTGATATTTGTTAGAGCTTGCGTAATTTTTCTTGTGACAAAAATTTCTCCTCTTACAGGCGACTCATGATTGAAAAGAATTCCGTTGCACGCATAAATATCATAAGCCTCTCTGTAATTAACTGTTATCCAGTATGCATATAATTTAGCCGCTGCATAAGGACTTCTTGGGTAAAATGGTGTCGATTCTTTTTGCGGGACTTCTTGAACAAGCCCATATAATTCAGAGGTACTTGCTTGATAAAATTTAGTTTTTTTATTTAAGCCCAGTAACCTTATTGATTCTAGTAATCTTAAAGTACCTAAAGCATCTGCATTTGCGGTATATTCTGGTTCCTCAAAGCTTACTCTTACATGAGATTGTGCTGCAAGATTATAAATTTCATCTGGTTCTACACGTTTTAATATACTAGTAATGCTAGAGGAATCTGTCATATCTCCATAGTGAAGAAAAAGATTTGCATCTTTATAATGTCTGTCCTTAAAAAGATGATCTATTCTTCCTGTATTAAATGAGGATGAACGTCTTCTTAGACCATGAACCTCGTAACCTTTTTTAATAAGAAATTCAGCTAAATAGGAACCGTCTTGACCTGTAATTCCTGTAATTAGAGCTTTTTTCATAATTTTTCTAATGTTTGTTTATTGCGTCTAACATATTTTTGAAGTCGTTATTATTTTGGGACAACTCCTTAAAAGAACCTTCTCCTTGAATAGCTCCATTTTTTAGATAAAATATTTTTTCACAATTTTCTAAGGTAGAAAGTCTATGAGCTACCATTATGACAGTTATGTTTGGAATATTTTGTATATTTTTTATGATTTTTCTTTCAGTTATGTTGTCCAATGAGCTAGTAGCTTCATCTAGAATTAATACCTCTGGCATTCTAAATAAAGCTCTTGCAATTCCAATTCTTTGAAGCTGCCCTCCAGATAATTGAACTCCTCGTTCGCCTATTTTTGTATCTAACCCTTTGGGTAGGCCCTTAATAAAGTCTGAAACTAGTGCAATGTCAGCAACATTTTCCAGTTGCTCTTTTTTTATATTTTCATTTTTTAAGCCAAAGGCTATATTTTCTCTTATGGTTGTATCCGATAGGAAAATATTCTGAGGAACATGAGATAAATTATTTTGCCATTTTCGAACATTTGTTTCCTCTATTTCTATATCATCAACCATCATTCTTCCTGAGTTAGGAGACAAAATTCCTAAAATTAGATCAAGGGTCGAGGTTTTTCCGCTTCCAGTTTCTCCTGCAAGACCAACAACAGAATTCTTTTGAATTGATAGCGAAAGATTTTCTAAAACATGATTATCCTCTTTGTATCTGAAACAAACTTCTTCAAAAGAAATTGATTTATTAAATTTTAATTTTTCTATGTTTTTTTTCAAAGCTATAGAAGGCGAACGGTCTAAAAAGTTTAAAATATCTTTTAGAGACTCTTCACCTCCTAATATGAATGAGATACCTGCATATCCTTGATTAAGAACTGGTAATAATCTTTGGGCACCTAAAGCTAAAGCTCCAAGGAACGGCACTACATTAGAAATTCCATTATAATTTTTGGTAAAAATGAGAGCCACAATTACAATTAAAATCATTCCTAAGGCTTCAATAAAAAATCTAGGCAAAGTTACCAATACTTGTGTACTTGCTTGCGCCTTTTTTAAAGGCACATCAACATTAATAAACTTTTGATAGAAAGTTTCTTGTGTTCCATCAACAATAACTTGTTTTATGCCTCCAAGTGATTCCTGAAGACTTTTCATTACTTTATTTGTATTTAGAGAAATTTTTTTGCTATTTAATGAAAGTCTCGATTTATTAAAAAAGATTATTAAAGAATATAGGACTCCTAATCCAAGAAAAACAGAAATTGCCATTTGTGGATTGATAAAAACAAGGAAACTTATAACAACTAATATAAAAAAGAAAGAAGAAATAACTCTGGTAGATTCTAGGATAATATCCTGAATAATAAAGTCAGTTTTTCTAACTATTCCGTTTATTATCTCACTACTATTTGATTCGACATGAATTTTATATGGCTGATAAAGAGTTTTTTTAAATATATCCGCTCCAATTTCTAAACCTGTTTCAAAGGATAATTTTGTTGAAAACCAAACCAATACTATTCTTGCTACAGAAGAAATGATTATCGCTATAATAAAAAGTAACGCGAACGGTAAAATGAGATCGTCAGGCTCATTTATTGCAAAAGCACGAGAAATATTTAAAACATATTCTTGGTTATAAATAATTTCAGGATCTGCTAATACAGCTAAAAATGGAATCACAGCTCCTATACTTAAAATTTCACAAAATGATACGAACATCATTAAAGTAATTAATAAGATATATTGTTTTTTTCTTCTAATAGAAAAAAATTTCCACAATCGATTTAACAAAAAGAAAATACCTACTTTCATATCTTATTTAAGTATTTCTTGAAATAAAAAGAAATCTAACTAATGTTATTGAGATACTTATAAAAATTCCGAAGAGAAAACAAAAAATCACTATCTGACTTCTTAATGGTTCTATTTTTTTTTCAGGAGTAAAAGGGGGATCTACTATCTGAAAAACATAGTCTTCCTTGAACTTAATTAACATCTGTTTCTTTAGCTGTTCTTCCATCATTGAGCTAATTAAAGATTTTATTGAAGATACTTTAGAAGTTAAAAATTTTTTATTTAAATATTCAATAGAATTTTCTGTCTCTGCAAGATCTTTTTCTACTGTAAGTTTATGAAATTCATTTAAAACAAGATCCAGAAAATCTTTAGCAAAAATAGGCGATAGATGTTTGAAAGAAACTTTTATAATGCCTGTATTTTCTTCACGATCTATTTCTAAATTTTCTAATAGAAATGAATGAGCCTCTAAGGGTGTTGGTTTTTTTCTTGGAAGCCATTTTTCTGACGAACTATCAAAAAGATCACTATCAAAAACTAATTCTCCTGAAGAAATATCATAAGAAGATGGGGCCATTAAGTTTTCTAAAATCCCAGGAAAGGATAAAAGATGTTGATGAAATTTTCTTGATTTAAGGGTTTCTATGTATACGAAAAGCTTATTTTTTTCTTGATTGATATTGATTCCTGCTAAATTGGCTAAACTTCCAATTTGTGAACTAACGCCTGGTAGATCCTCTTCTTTTGGAAAAAGAGTTGTCTCACTTTTATAAATATCTTGTAAAAATAAAACATAGATTATTGAAGATATTGTGAAAAAGAAAGTGAATAAAAAAATAAAAATTTTTTCTTTATTTAAAATTTTGAAAATATCTCTTAGAGTTGTTTCTTGAAATTTTTCTTCCATCGAATTTTAGGTGGTACCCAGGGCCGGACTTGAACCGGCACGAAGTCGCCTTCGAGGGATTTTAAGTCCCTTGTGTCTACCAATTCCACCACCTGGGCAAAACAATTCTTCTATTCTATATTAAATTTGGAGGCTGAGGTCGGAATTGAACCGGCGTGAACGGATTTGCAGTCCGCCGCATGACCACTCTGCCACTCAGCCACAGATATATTGTATATACTTGAATTAAACAATCCATTTTTTATAGTAATTTAGAAATGATAGCCATGAAAAAATTACGCTTAAGGAAATTAAAATTAATGAGATTGTGAATAATAAATCAAAACTTAGTGGGGCAATGAAAAGAAATCCTATTCCTATCATTTGGAAAGTAGTTTTTAATTTTCCTCCTCTATCAGCATTTAATTCGCCTACAGTTTTTCCAATTTGTAAGGCGTGAATTCTTAAATAACTGATAGAAAGCTCTCTAGAGACTATTAAAATAGTTAAAATCAATAAAATGAAATTAGTGAAATTAAATGTAGCCCAAATTAATAATGATGAAACGAAAACCTTATCAGCGATTAAATCCAGTAAACTACCTAGGATTGTTTCTTCTTGGTAAAGCCTAGCGATATATCCATCAAAAAAATCTGTAAGCGCAGCAATAATAAAAACTATTAAAGAAGAAATATAGAAGTCATATATAAATAAAATAATTATGGGAACTATCAAAAAAATTCTTATTAATGATAGTAAATTAGGTATAGACATTTTATTTTTTATTTAAGGCAGAATGAATTTCTTTAGCTTTAACGCTCCCTATTCCTGGAATTGATTTTAAATCATCTATTGAAGCTTCCATAATTTTACTTTTAGATCCGAAATGCCTTAAAAGATTAGAATGTAATTTAATCCCTATCCCATTTATTTCATCTATACCGGAAGCTAGCAAACTTTTACTTCTCCTTTTTCTATGCTGACTAATGGCAAACCTATGAGATTCATTTCTCAAAAGTTGTAAGATTTTTGAAATATCCTTCAACTCTGTCAATTCAAATCTCTTATTATTAAAATGCAAAAAATCGTATTTCTCTTTCCTATTGGGTCCTTTAGAAACTGAAATAAAAATTATTTTATCTAGTATGTTTTTATCGAGGTTCTTTTGAACAGAATTCAATTGTCCTTTTCCGCCATCTATGAGAATAACTTCTGGCAATATCAATTTACTATTTTGAAGATTCTTTATTCTTCTAGATATTGCCTCTGATAAAGCAAAATAGTCGTTATTAACATCACTTTTGATATTCATAAGTCTGTAATTTTTTTTATCCGGTCCATCTTTATTAAGTGCAACGCAAGAGGCAGAAACTTGTCTGCCAGATGTATGGCTAATATCAAAGGCTTCAATTCTATTAATGCGTTTAATTTTTAAAAAATTTGATAAGGCTTCTAAAGCAAATGAAACCCAAAAAAAGCTGTTATTTCTATTAAGAGCATCCTCAGCTTGTGACGAACATATTTCTATAAGATTATTATTTTTACTATCTAACTTATGAATATTAATCTTAGGATTGTCTAATTTTTTTAAAAAATCTTTAGTTTCTTCTCTTATCTTTTGATCAGTTAAGAGGTTTAGTTTTTTTCTATTCTCATTTTCAATAACATATCTTTCTAAAAAGATTGATAGAAGGTGTTCTTCAGAAATATTCTCTTTCGTATCAGGATAAAAGTTTTGAGAACTATTTATCCATCCTTCTTCTACTTTCAAAACACTAATACAAGAATTATATTTATTTTTCTTAATTGCAAAAACATCTAAGTCTTTAAATCCTGTCAACACGTTTTGTTTCTTCTGAGTGTCTCTTATAGCATTAATTTTATCCCTGTAAATTATTGCTCTTTCATAATCTTCCTTGATGGAATACGCATCCATGTTTTTATTTAAATCTTTAATTATTTTTTTTGTGTCTCCTGAGAGAAAATTTATTGCATTTTTGACGTCTTTTGCATATTCATTTTCTGAAATATAACCTACACAGGGTGCAGAACATCTATTCATTTGATATTCGATACAAGGTCTCGACCTATTTTTAAAATTTATGTCTTTGCAATTTCTGAGCTTAAAGATAGACCTTATAAGGTTAACATTCGTTCTCATAGCTCCTACATTAGCGTATGGACCAAACATAGTACTTTCTTTGTCTTTTAATCTTGATACGTAGATAGCCGGATAACTTTTTTTTGTAGAAAAATGAATTGCCGGATAAGACTTATCATCTTTAAACTGAATATTGAAAGGCGGTCTTATTTTGGAAATTAATCCTTGTTCAAGAATTAAGGCATCAGATTCTGTTTTAGTAATAATAGTTTCTATAAATTTTATGTTTGACTTAAGCTTTATTAGTCTTTTACCTTCTCCTTTTCTCACATTTAAATAGCTAGAAACCCTCTTTTTGATATTTTTAGCTTTTCCAATGTATAAAATTTCATTTCTTTCATCAAAAAATTTATAAATACCAGGAGACTCAGGAAAATCTAGATTTTTATCAAAAATTGATTTTTTATTTATGAATTGTGCTTGCTTTTCCATCCGGTCTTCTTTTATCAGAATATGCTGTAACAATATTTTCTTTTATGAGTATAGAGTGAGTTTCGCCTAATTTTCTATTCATTAATTTTCTATCTAAAAGTAAATTACTTTTGATTTTATCGTCTATTTTTTCATGAAATAAAATATCTGGTAAATGTTGGAAATGAATTCTACTCTTATTAGAAGATTCCTTTAAGGTCATTTTGAAATCTACAATGTTTAAAATTTCTTGGAGTACGGTGGTTATTATTGTTGAACCTCCTGGAGAGCCAGTAACTAAAAAGGGTTTTTCTTTAAGGAAAACTATCGCAGGAGACATTGAAGAAAGAGGTGCTTTATTTGGCTCAATTTTATTAGCCTCTGAGCCAACTAATCCATAAGCATTTGGATGTCCTGGTTTTGATGAAAAGTCATCCATTTCGTTATTCATTAGAATTCCAGTTCCAGAAGGAATTATGCCTGATCCGTATGCAGTATTAAGAGTATAGGTATTGCTAACAGCATTACCCCATTTGTCTACTACAGAAAAATGAGTAGTTTCTTCACTTTCAGAAAAAATAATATTAGATTCTGTAGGTCTTATATTTTTTAGAATTCGGTCGTAAATATTTTTTCCATATTTTTTTGATGTTAAAATTTTTTGGGGAACATTAAAGAACTCTGAATCTCCTAAATATTTAGCTCTATCGTAAAATGCATAGTCCATAACGGATATAAGAATTTTTAAGTATTCTTCTGAATTATGTTCAATTTCTGAAAGGTTAAAATTTTCTAAGATGTTAAGCATTTGAATCAAAGCTATCCCGCCTGAGCTTGGTGGAGGCATTGAGCAAATTTTATAAAGTCTATAACTTCCGCAAATTGACTCAGACTCTTTAACTTTATATTGCATAAGATCTGCTTTAGATAAGATTCCTCCATTACTCTTAAAGAAATCAGATATTTTTCTTGCTGTTTGGCCTGAATAAAATTCAGACATTCCATTTTTTGAAATCCTTTCTAAAGTATTGCCAAGATCTTCTTGAACTAAAAGGTCATTT
>MDTB01096841.1_pt1 | contig 34196 bp, 31 predicted proteins | sample 811161 | NCBI WGS metagenome assembly MDTB01 (sample SAMN05326650, study PRJNA326480) | marine metagenome | isolation source: seawater | place: Mediterranean Sea | collected 2009 | reverse complement strand
GGTGGTATGACTAAAAATTATGGAAATGACTCTGTGCAAAGAACTTGTGCAGCAGCAGATAGAACTGGGCATGCAATACTTCACACCTTATATGGACAAGCTTTAAAACATAATACAGAATTTTTTATAGAATACTTTGCATTAGATCTTTTAATGAAAAACGGAGAATGCAAAGGTTTAATAGCATGGAATTTGAATGATGGGACCATTCACAGATTTAGATCCCATATAACTATATTAGCAACTGGTGGGTACGGTAAGATTTATTATACGGCTACTTCTGCTCATACTTGTACAGGAGATGGAAATGGAATGGCTTTGCGTGCAGGACTACCACTTCAAGATATGGAATTTGTACAATTCCATCCGACAGGAATTTATGGTGTGGGAACTCTTATATCTGAAGGAGTTCGAGGTGAAGGTGGTTTCCTATTAAACTCTAAAGGAGAAAGATTTATGGAGAAATATGCTCCTAAAGCTAAAGACTTAGCATCAAGAGATGTTGTAAGCAGATCAATAGCCGTTGAAATTAATGAAGGAAGAGGAGTCGGAAAAAATAAAGATTATGTAAATCTTCACTTAGATCATTTAGATCCAAAAGTTATCGAAGAAAGATTGCCAGGCATTGCAGAATCAGCAAAAACTTTTTGTGAAGTTGATGTTAGAAAGGATCCAATTCCTGTTGTACCAACAGTACATTATAATATGGGAGGAATTCCAACAAATTATAAAGCAGAAGTATTAACTTTGAATGGAAAAGAAACTACAGTTCCAGGACTAATGGCTATAGGAGAAGCAGCATGCGTCTCTGTACACGGAGCAAACAGATTAGGATCAAATTCTCTTATTGATTTAGTTGTTTTTGGAAAATCTGCTGCAAATAGAGCGGCAGAAATTGTTAAGCCTGGCGCACCTCATGAAAAAATATCTCAAAGTGAAACAGATAAGTGTTTAGATCGTTTTGATAAACTTCGTAATTCAAATGGCTCTACAAAGACTTCTGAATTAAGGTTAGCTATGCAGAAAACAATGCAATCTAAATGTGCTGTATTTAGAACAGAAAAAACTTTGGTAGAGGGAATGAAAGAGATTAGAAAACCTTTTGAAGGCATGAAAGATATTTCTGTTTCTGATAAATCATTATTATTTAATACAGATCTTGTTGAAACACTTGAATTTGATAATCTTATCAGGCAGGCAATGACAACAATAGACTCAGCTTATCATAGAAAAGAAAGTAGAGGAGCTCATGCAAGAGAGGATTTTAAAAAGAGGGATGATAAAAACTTCATGACCCATACACTATCTTGGCAAACAGGGAATGAAGTTAAAGTTGCTTACAGACCGGTTCATGCAAAAACATTGACAAATGATGTTCAATATTTTCCACCACGAGAAAGGGTTTACTGATGGTTCAATTTAGCCTACCAGAAAATTCAAAAATTTTAAAAGGCAAATATTACAAAGACAAATCAGGATCAAATAATTTAAAAAAAACTCATATTTACAGATGGAACCCTTCAACAAATGAAAATCCAAGAATTGATACTTTCGAAGTAGATATAAATGACTGTGGACCAAAAGTTCTAGATATATTATTTAAAATTAAAAACGAAATTGATCCAACCTTAACCTTTAGAAGATCGTGTGCTCATGGTGTTTGTGGTTCTTGTGCAATGAACGTTGATGGGGTAAACACTCTTTCTTGTATTAAATCGCACTCTGATATTAAAGGAGATTTAAATATCTATCCTCTACCACATTTAAAAGTTGTTAAAGATTTAGTCGGTGACCTTAGCACATTATACAAACAATATGAGTCAGTAGAACCATGGTTAAAAACAAAAGCTGGAGAAAAAACATCTCAAGAAATAAAACAATCACAGGAAGATAGAGCAAAACTAGATGGTTATTACGAGTGTATTTTGTGTGCCTGCTGTTCTACAGCATGCCCAAGTTATTGGTGGAATGGTGACAAATATTTAGGGCCTGCAGTCTTATTACAAGCTTACAGATGGATAAATGATAGTAGAGATGAAGAAAAAAAAGAAAGATTAAAAAAAGTTGCTGACGAATTAAAACTCTACAGATGCCATACGATCATGAATTGTACAAATTCTTGTCCAAAAGGTTTGAATCCTGCTAAAGCTATTGGCTCAATCAAAAAAATGCTTGCATCAGGCTAAAAGCTTAATTAATCATTAATAAAATGAATTCGATAGAACATTATATTGATGGCAAAGTTTTTAAAGGATCCTCGAAAAGAACTGGAAAAATTTTTAATCCTGCTACTGGAGAACAAACTTCCGAAGTAAAATTCGCAACCTCACTTGAAATTGATAGAACCGCAACTATTGCTAAAAAGGCATTTGAAACATGGTCTCAAAAAACACCTCTGTTTAGATCAAGGATTTTATTTAAATTTAAAGAGTTGATCGAAAAAAATTATGATGAATTGACAAAAATTATAGTTTCTGAGCATGGAAAAGTTTATGAGGATGCAAAGGGATCTCTTACAAGAGGTTTGGAAGTAGTGGAGTTCGCTTGTGGTATTCCACAATTGCTTAAGGGAGAGTTCACGGAAAATGTAGGAACAAATGTTGATAGCTGGTCCTTAAGACAACCACTAGGAGTTTGTGCTGGTATAACCCCATTTAATTTTCCCGCAATGGTTCCCATGTGGATGTTTCCTATGGCAATAGCATGTGGTAATACTTTTATTTTAAAACCATCAGAAAAAGATCCAAGTTGTTCAATGAGGTTAGCAGAGTTATTTTCAGATGCCGGTTTGCCTCCTGGAGTTTTTAATGTAGTTAATGGGGATAAAGAAGCTGTAGATGCAATAATAAAAAACAAAGATATTTCAGCAGTAAGTTTCGTTGGATCAACTCCAATTGCAAAATATATTTATGAAAATTGTGCAAAAAATGAAAAGAGAGTCCAAGCACTAGGAGGAGCAAAAAATCACTGTGTAGTAATGCCAGATGCTGATTTGGACCAAGCTGTAAATGGATTAATGGGAGCGGCATATGGATCAGCAGGGGAAAGATGTATGGCCCAATCCGTTGCTGTTGCAGTTGGAAAAATTGGAGATCCACTGGTAAAAAACTTGTCAAAAAAAGTTGAGTCATTAAAAGTAGGACCTGGATTAGATAAAAAATCTGAAATGGGACCTTTAGTTACCAAGGAACATTTAGATAAAGTTAAAAGCTATGTTGATATTGGAGTAAAGGAAGGAGCCAAATTAGTAGTAGATGGGAGAAATTTAAAACTTCAAGGTTACGAAAAAGGTTTTTATATGGGAGGATGTTTATTTGATAATGTAAAAAAGGATATGAGAATTTATAAAGAGGAAATTTTTGGCCCTGTATTATCAGTTGTTAGAGCTAAAAATTATAAGGAAGCACTTGATTTAGTAAACGACGATGAATTTGGTAATGGTGTAAGTATTTTTACAAGAGATGGTGATACAGGAAGATCATTTTCAAGCAATGTTAAAATTGGAATGGTTGGTATTAACATTCCTATCCCAGTGCCTGTAGCTTTTCATAGTTTTGGTGGATGGAAAAAATCTCTTTTTGGTGATCAACATATGCATGGTCCTGAGGGAGTGAGATTTTATACAAAATTAAAAACTGTAACCTCAAGATGGCCTTCAGGAATAAAATCTGATCCAGAGTTTGTAATGCCAACGATGAAGTAACTATGAAAAAAAAAATTTCTTTAATAGGTGCTGGACAAATTGGAGGAACTTTAGCACATCTAATAGCCGTTAAAGAACTTGCTGATGTAGTCTTGTTTGATGTTGCAGAAGGTTTAGCAAAAGGCAAAGCTCTAGATATTGCTCAATCTTCTGGTGTAAGTGGTTCAAAAAGTGATTTAATTGGTACAAGTAATTATAAGGATATTAAAAACTCTGATGTAATAATAATTACTGCTGGTGTTCCGAGAAAACCAGGAATGAGTAGGGACGATTTATTAGGAATTAACTTAAAAATCATAAAACAGGTTGCTGAAGGCATTAAGAATAATTCACCAGGTTCATTTGTAATATGTATTACAAACCCATTAGATGTAATTGTTATGGCACTTCAAAAGTATTCAGGTTTACCCTCAAAAAAAATTGTTGGAATGGCGGGGATTTTGGATTCTTCAAGATTTAAATATTTTCTGTCTCAGGAACTAAAAGTCCCAATAAAAAAAATAAGTTCTCTAGTTCTTGGGGGACATGGAGATACAATGGTTCCAATGCCAAATCATACTCTAATTGATGGAAAATCATTAACAGAAATTCTTAAGGACAAAAAAATAACACAAGAAAAATTGAATTCGATAATTGAAAGAACAAGAAAAGGGGGAGCAGAAATAGTTAAATATTTAGAGAAGGGATCGGCATTTTATGCACCAGCGGCTTCAGGCGTAGAAATGGCGGAGTCCTACATAAATGATTTAAAAAAAACCTTACCATGTGCTGCCTATTTAAATGGAGAATACAATACAAAGAACCTATATGTTGGTGTTCCAGTTGTTATAGGCAAAGAAGGTGTGGAGAAAGTTGTAGAATTAACTTTATCTGATGAAGAAAAAACAAATTTTCAAAACTCTGTTAATTCAGTAAAAGATTTATTTCAATTAGCAAAAAAAATTGATAGCAGTCTTTAAATTTTAAGTTTTTTTATAAATACACAGAATATTTTTCCCATATTTATATCTCAAAATAAAATCTAACAAAATAGTCGCGGGAGTAAAAAGTTTATCCCATAAAAAAATCTTTAATTTTGTCGGAAAAACTTCCTTTTTAAAAAAGATTTTATTAAGAAAGTACAAGACATATCCTAAGGTATCTATATGTGATAAGTGGACTAGTTCCGAATTTAAAAATTTCTTTTTAAAATAATCAACATCATATCTTCTATAGTGCCCAACAGCTTTATCAAGATTACCATAGAGTTTTTGATGAGCTGGTACCAGAATTATTAAGTGGCCTCCAGTATTTAATTTTTCCAAAGATAATTTTATTTCTGCATCATCTTCTTTTATATGTTCCAAAACGTTAAAGTAAATTATAGTATCAAATTTCTCTTTTAGGTCCTTTAAGTTTTTCTCAGTTACATTTACTTTATCTTCGTTAGAAAATTTTTCTTTTAAATCTCTAATATTATCTTTGTCTGCATCATTTAAAGTAATTTTTGACTCTCCATATTTTAAATATTGTCTTGAAAAGCTCCCACAACCCGCACCTATTTCTACTACATTACCTTTAATGTAGTTTTTTATTTTAAAAACTACATATTTTATCCAAATATCAGCTTTATCAAATCTTTCAGTAGCGGTACGTGGGTATTCCATATAATTAGAACTCTATATTATTATTATTAAATTTAGTACTAATTAAAATATGCTAAAGAAAATTTCAATCAATCAAAATGTAACAACTATACTAATTATATTCCTATTTTCTTTTGGTTTTTTTGTAAATTTTTTTTATGGTAGTCTAGGTGTATTCCCTATAGACACTTTCTTGCACTATGACAGCGGATATCGAATTCTTAATGGAGAATATCCTGTAAAAGATTTTTGGATAGTCTCTGGGTTATTTGTAGATTTTTTTGCAGCGTTACTTTTTAAAATTTTTGGAGTAAATTGGTATACACATATTGCTCATTCATCATTGTTAAATGGCTTAATTACAATTTTGACATTCTATTTTTTAACAAAAATGAATTTAGATGCTAAATTTGCTTTTTTCTATTCAGTTTTTTTTAGTATTCTAGCCTATCCTCCTAGCGGGACGCCATTTGTTGACCATCACGCAACATTTTTATCATTAGCCGGATTATATTTTTTTATTTTAGGAGTAAAATATCAAACCAACTTATATTGGTATGTATTTCCTTGGTTTTTAGGGAGTGCATTTCTTTGTAAACAGGTTCCTGTAACCTATTTAATGATACTAATAATTCCAATTTTTTTATCTTTTTGTATTATACGCAAAAATTTTAATCCAATTTTTAAAAGCATAATATCTTCAATTATATTTTGTCTAATATTTTTACTATTCTTAACTTTAACAAATATAGACTTAAATTTATTTTTAAAACAATATATTTTTTATCCGAGGAGTTTTGGTTCAGCAAGATATGATGACTTTTATTTAAATTTAAATACTTTTTTTAATAACTATAAATTTATATTAGTAGTATATTTAGGTATTGTAATAGTGAATTATAAATTATTTTTAAAAGATAAAAAATTTTTCAAAAGCGGAAGTTTTTTTTATTTTTTAATTATATCATCTTTAGTATTTAGCCTAATATTTCATCAGGTTTTTACAAAAAATCAAATTTATATTTATTTTTTAATACCACTTTTATGTGGTGTTTTTCATTCCTGTATTATTAATTCTAAATTCAAGTTTCAAAAAAATTTAATTATTATATTAATAATTATTTTTACTTTATTAATATCTGGCAAATATCATTTTAGATATAATGAAACTAGAAAATTCCAAGATTTAAAAAATATAAATTTTAAACTTGGTATTGATGCTGGCAAGATCCATGCTTCTTTGAAAGGCCTTAATTGGATTACTCAAGATTTTAGTACAAATCCAACTAAAGAAATTAATATAATTAAAGATGTGATTGAAAAATTGAGAGAAGATAAAAGTAACAAAATTTTAATAACTCATTATTTATTTTTTTCTGCAATTACAGAACAAAATCTTTTCTCACCAAGTAAGACATATACTCTTGACGGCGCAAGTTTCCCGGTCAAAGGGGGCATATTTTATAATGAGTATAAAGAGTTTTTAAATTCAATTATTACAAGAAATAATATTGAAAAAATTTATTTTATTAAAAATGAAAAAATTGAAGAAAAAGTTATAAAAAATTATATTAATTCGAATTGTTATGACATTTATGAAGAAAAATATTTTAAATATTTTTTAATTAAAAAAGAATGTTTTAATTAAAGTAAAATTATGTTTGATTAAAATCAAGATTTAATTATAAATACAATTAATTATCTAATGAATATTCACGAACATCAGGCTAAAGAAATCTTAAATGAATTTGGCGCCCCAGTCTCACAGGGAATAGTAATTTTCAATATTGATAATCTAAAAGAAAAAATAAAAGTTTTTGAGTCTAACGAATTAGTTTTAAAAGCTCAGATCCATGCAGGAGGAAGAGGAAAAGCAGGAGGAGTTAAACTAGTAAAAAAAGCAGAAATTATTCAAGAGGCCGAAAAACTTTTTGGAAAAATTTTGATCACCCCACAAACCGGCCCAGAAGGAAAAGAAGTTAAAAGAATTTATGTTCAAAAAGCATATGATATTTATAAAGAGCTATATCTCTCGTGTCTTGTAGATAGACAGACTGCAAAAATTGTTTTTATAAGTAGCACCGAAGGAGGAGTAGATATCGAGACTGTAGCTAAAGAAAATCCTAAAAAAATTGTTACTACTAAAGTTAATTATAAAAAATCTTTAAATGAAAAGGATATAGAAAATATAATTAAAATATTTAATTTTGATACAGTCCAAAAAAAAACTGCATCAAAACTTGTTAACGCAATGTACGATGCTTTAATCTCAAAGGATGCCTCACTCATTGAGATAAACCCTTTAGTAATTACCAAAGACAAAAAAATTCTTTGCTTAGATGCAAAAATGAATTTTGATGATAATGCAATTTTTAAACATCCAGAAATTTATAAGTTGAGAGATTTAAACGAGGAAGATCCTGCTGAAATAAAAGCTAGCGAACATGATTTAGCATATATTAAATTAGATGGCTCAATAGGGTGTATGGTAAATGGTGCAGGCTTAGCAATGGCTACAATGGATATAATAAAACTATATGGCGCAGAACCAGCAAATTTTTTAGACGTAGGGGGAGGAGCTAGCAGAGAAAAAGTTTCTGCAGCTTTTAAAATTTTACTCGCTGATAAAAATGTAAAAGGTGTTTTGATAAATATTTTTGGTGGAATAATGAGATGCGATGTATTAGCCCAAGGTGTTGTTGAGGCAGCTAAAGAAGTTAAGTTAAATGTTCCCTTAGTTGTACGTTTAGCAGGCACGAATTTTAAGGAAGGAAAAAAAATTTTAGATGAGTCTAATTTAAAAATTTTGTCCGCTGAAAACTTAAATGATGCTGCTAAAAAAATAGTGGATGCTATTAAATAATAATGTCTATTTTAATTAACAAAAATACAAAAGTTATTTGCCAAGGTTTTACTGGTAAGCATGGAACTTTTCACTCAGAACAGGCTTTAAAATACGGAACTAAATTAGTTGGTGGTGTTACACCTAATAAAGGTGGTCAAAAACATTTAGATTTACCAGTTTTTAATACAGTACAAGAAGCAAAAGACAACACAAGTGCAACAGCAACAATGATATATGTTCCAGCAAAATTTGCAGCGTCAGCAATAATAGAAGCATTAGAAGCAAAAATAGAGTTAATAGTTTGCATTACCGAAGGAGTCCCTGTTCTTGATATGGTTAGAGTAAAAAATTTACTTAAAAAAAGCAGTAGCAGATTAATCGGACCTAATTGCCCAGGAATAATTACTCCCGACGAATGTAAAATTGGAATAATGCCTGGAGATATACACAGAAAAGGAAAAGTAGGAATAGTATCTCGCTCTGGAACTCTTACTTATGAGGCAGTTGCCCAAACTACGGAGAATGGTTTAGGTCAGTCAACATGTATTGGAATTGGCGGGGATCCCATTAATGGAACCAATTTTATTGATTGTCTTGAATTATTTTTTAAAGACCCCGAGACCGAGTCTATAGTAATGATTGGAGAGATCGGAGGCTCAGCAGAAGAGGACGCTTGTGAATTTATTAAGAGATCTAAAATCAAAAAGCCGATAGTAGGTTTTGTCGCAGGACTTACTGCTCCTCCAGGAAGACGTATGGGACATGCAGGAGCCATTATTTCAGGCGGTAAAGGCGGCGCAGAAAACAAAATCGAAGTTATGAAGTCGGCAGGTATTACAATTTCAAAATCCCCAGCAGATATAGGAAAAACATTATATCAAAAACTTAATAGTTAAATATTAGATTTTTGTGTTAATATATTTCCTATTAAACAATGTCGACCATTAAAAATAACAATATTTTTGAAAAAACTTCTTTTTTAGGTGGAAATAGTTCTGAATTTATAGAGGAGCTTTACGCTCAATATATTACCAATCCAGACACTATATCTAATGAATGGAAAGAATTTTTTAAAGGACTTAAGGATAATAAAGAAGAAATAATTAGAACTGTAAATGGCCCAAGTTGGTCACCAAAAAAAAAGAAAAAGATATTTTCTACGAACGGTGAGCAAATAAATAAAACTCATGTGGATATAGATTCCGCTATAGATCTATCGACGGTTAAACAAAGTGCGAAAGACTCTATAAGAGCAAATACGTTAACTAGGGCCTATAGGATTAGGGGACATATGATAGCAAACCTAGATCCTTTGGGATTATTAAAACGTGAGGAACATTCTGAACTTAAACCAGAAACTTATGGATTTGATAAAGGAGATCAAAATAGAAAAATATTTTTAGACGGTGCATTAGGATTGCAAACTTCAAGCTTAAAAGAAATCATACAAACTGCAAAACAAATTTATTGTGGAAACATAGGCTATGAATTTATGCATATGTCAGATCCTAAAGAAAGGTCTTGGATCAGAGAGAGAATCGAGGGAAAAGAGAAAGGAATTAAATTCACAGAAAATGGAAAGAAGGCAATACTAAACAAACTAGTAGAAGCAGAAGGCTTTGAAAAATTCTTGCATGTTAAGTTTGTTGGAACCAAAAGATTTGGTTTGGATGGAGCAGAGTCCCTTATCCCAGCTCTAGAACAAATTATTAAAAGAGGGGGAAATCTAGGAGTTAAAGAAGTTAAAATCGGAATGTCTCATAGGGGAAGACTGAATGTATTAGCAAACATGATGCAAAAACCTTTTAAATCAATTTTTAAAGAATTTTTTGGAGAAAAAATTGACTCAAAAAAGGATTTTGAAGGTGACGTTAAATATCATTTGGGTGCTTCTGCTAATAGAGAGTTTGATGGCAATTTAGTACATATCAGCCTTACAGATAATCCATCACATTTAGAAGCTGTTAATCCAATAGTTTTAGGGCAAGTAAGAGCTAAACAATATTTTCACAAAGACAAAGAAAGAAAAAAAGTTATACCTGTTTTAATTCATGGAGACGCAGCTTTTGCAGGACAGGGTGTCGTAGCAGAATGTTTTGCAATGTCAGGATTGCCAGGACATAATACAGGGGGTACTATTCACTTAATTGTTAATAACCAAATTGGTTTTACAACAGCTCCAAGGTTCGCAAGATCTTCTCCTTATCCTTCTGATTTAGCAAAAATGGTTGAGGCTCCAATTCTTCATGTCAATGGAGACGATCCAGAAGCGGTTGTTCATTGTGCAAAAATTGCAACTGAATTTAGACAAAAGTTTAACAGAGATGTTGTTATCGATATGGTTTGTTATCGTCGTTTTGGCCATAATGAAGGTGATGAACCGTCTTTCACTCAACCATTGATGTACAAAAAAATTAGAAATCATCCATCAACATTAGAAATTTATGGAAAAAAACTTTTTGCAGAGGGCTTAATTACTAGCGATGAATTAGAATCTAGAAAAAAACAATTTAAAGATTTTCTTAACAAAGAGTTTTTAAATGCAAAAAATTACAAAGATAAAATGACATGGTTTGATGGAGTATGGTCTAGATTTAAACCAGAAATTGGAAAAGATAAAAGAGGCATAACAGGGGTTGAAAAAAAAGATTTAATAGAAATAGGAAAAAAAATTACAGAATTGCCTAAAAATTTCAATATTCATAAAACATTAATAAAAATTTTTGAGAATAAAAGAAAGATGTTTACTGAAGGCAAGCCAATAGATTGGTCTACCGCTGAATCCTTAGCCTTTGGTACACTTTTAAATGAAGGTTTCTCTGTTAGACTTTCTGGACAAGACTCTGGAAGAGGAACTTTTAGCCAAAGGCACTCTGTATTAAGAAATCAGGATAGCCATGATAGATATATTCCATTACATCATATTTCAAAAAAACAAAAAAAGTTTGAGATAATTGATAGCTTACTATCAGAATTGGGTGTTCTTGGTTTTGAATTTGGTTACTCTTTGTCTGAACCAGAAACTTTGGTTCTATGGGAAGCACAATTTGGAGATTTTGCAAACGGAGCACAAGTTGTTATTGATCAATTTATTTCATCAGGTGAGTCAAAATGGTCAAGAGCAAGTGGTCTTGTGATGCTTTTACCACATGGTTATGAAGGTCAGGGACCAGAGCATTCTTCTGCAAGATTAGAAAGATTTTTACAGCTATGTGCACAAGAAAATTTACAAGTTGCAAATTGTACAACCCCAGCAAATTATTTTCATCTACTTAGAAGACAAATGCGTAGGGATTTCAGAAAACCTTTAATAGTTATGACTCCAAAATCTTTGTTAAGGCACAAGAGATGTGTTTCATATTTAGAAGATTTCACAAAAAGGAATAGATTCTATAGAATATTAAAAGATCATGCTTACCTTGAAGAAAGTAAATTAATTGAACTGAAAAAAGATAACAAAATAAAAAAAGTTGTTATGTGTTCTGGAAAAATTTATTTTGATTTAGTTGAGGCAAGAGAAAAAGCTAAAGACGATAGAACTGTCTTTATAAGAATTGAGCAGCTATATCCGTTTCCAGTAAAACATGTAGCCAGAGAGATTCAAAGATACGAAAATGCAAAATTTTATTGGTGTCAAGAAGAGCCAATGAATATGGGTGCCTGGAATACCGCAAAATACTATATTGATGCAGCTCTAAAAATCATTCAAGTAAAAGGCGAAAAAGTTAAATTTGTGGGAAGAAATGCCGCGGCATCACCGGCTACTGGAAACTTAAACAAACATCTTGCAGAACAAAAAAAAATATTAGAAAAGGTTGTAGGTAAGTTTAATTAAAACAAATGTCTGAAAAAATCGTTGTTCCAGCACTAGGAGAGTCAGTTACTGAAGCCACAGTTTCTAAGTGGCTTAAAAGTGTAGGAGAAAAAGTTGATTCTGACGAACCTATTGTGGAGCTTGAAACTGATAAAGTTAATGTTGAAGTTCCATCACCTTCTAATGGTGTTTTGGAAAAAATATCAGTTAACGAAGGTGATACAGTTGAAGTCGGAGCACTCTTAGGAAGTATTGGTGCAAGTGCCACAAAACCAGAAGAAAAAAAAGAAAAAAAATATAAACCACCATTAAAAAAACAAGATGATGAAAATATAAAAGTTTTTGAAGCAGAACCTGCAGTAGAAGAAGAACCTGCAGTAGAAGCAAAACCTGTAAAAAAAGAAAAAAAACAAGAGAGTATTCCTAAAAAAATAGTTTTAGAAAAATTAAATGAAGAACCTCCTCTGGTTTTAAATGAAGAATATAAGTATGAAAAAATAGTATCTCCTTCTGCACGTAAAATTGCTGTTGAAAAAAATATCAACCTTAATGAGGTAAAAGGAAGTGGAAAGAATGGAGTAATTCTTAAAGAAGACCTATTAAGTTTAATGGGATCTAAACCTGGTCCTAATAAAAGAAAAGCTACACACGGTCCAGAAGAAAGAATAAAAATGACCAGACTAAGAATGACAATAGCAAAAAGACTTAAAGAGGCTCAAAATAGTGCGGCCATGCTAACAACTTTTAATGAAGTCGATATGTTTGAAATAATGCAGATGAAAAATAATTACAAAAATGAATTTCAAAAAAAATATTCAGTTAAACTTGGATTTATGTCATTTTTTGTAAAAGCTTGCATTGTTGCTTTAAAAAATTATCCTGCAATTAATGCAGAAATACAGGGGGACAATATTGTTTACAAAAATTATTATAACATAAGTTTTGCAGTAGGAACTGAAAGGGGTTTAGTAGTACCAGTACTAAGAAGTCCAGACGAGATGTCTTTTGCTGACATAGAAAAAGATATTGCATCTTTAGGAGAAAAAGCTAGAGAAGGAAAAATTAATATTGAAGATCTACAAGGAGGAACTTTTACAATAACAAATGGTGGAATTTATGGATCCATGTTGTCTACCCCAATTTTAAATCCTCCTCAATCAGGGGTGTTAGGAATGCATAACATAATTGAAAGACCTGTTGCTAAGAATGGAGAAGTAGTAGTTAGACCAATGATGTATTTAGCATTATCTTATGACCATCGAATTGTTGATGGAAAAGAAGCTGTTTCTTTTTTAAAAAATATAAAAGACTCACTTGAACAACCTAAAAGACTTTTTTTAAACGTATAAGTTATGGATAAAGAATTTGATGTTATAGTTATTGGCGGAGGACCAGGAGGCTATGTATGTGCAATTCGAGCAGCTCAACTAGGATTGAAAGCAGCATGCATTGAATCTCGTGGGACTTTGGGAGGAACTTGTTTAAATGTAGGATGTATACCATCCAAAAGTCTACTAAATTTATCTGAACTTTACATAAAAGCAAAAAATGATTTTAATAATCTAGGCATTGAAGTTCAATCGCCAAAACTAAATTTAACTAAAATAATGTCGAATAAGAATAAATCAGTTCAAGTTTTAACTAAGGGTGTTGAGTTTTTATTTAAAAAAAATAAAGTGACATATATCAAAGGCAAAGGTGTTTTATTTTCAAAAAATGATGTGGTTGTGTATGAAGATGGAAAAAAAAGTTCTTATAAATCAAAAAATATTATAATAGCAACTGGTTCGTATCCAACTTCTTTACCAGGTATAAAAATTAATGAAAAAAATATTATTTCTTCGACCCAAGCATTATCTTTAAGCCAGGTACCTAAAAATCTCGTTATTATCGGAGGAGGTTACATAGGTCTTGAAATGGGCTCTGTTTGGTCAAGATTAGGATCACAAGTCACCGTAGTTGAGTATCTCGATCATATCATTCCAGGAATGGACAGAGAAGTTTCAAAAGAATTTCAAAAAATTTTATCAAAACAAGGAATTAAATTTTTGTTAGATAGTAAGGTTACAGCTGTTTCTGATTTAAAAAATAAAGTGATCATTGACTACGTAAATAATAAGTCAAATACAAAAGAGAAAATAGAGTGCGACAAGGCTTTAATTGCTGTGGGAAGAAAGCCATATACTGAGGGTTTAAATCTATCGAAAATAGGAATTAAAAAAGATGATAAAGGAAGAATAGAAGTTAATAAAGAATTCCAAACTTCAATAAAAAATATTTTTGCTATTGGAGATGTTATTAAAGGACCAATGTTGGCCCATAAAGCTGAGGAAGAAGGAATAGCTGTAGCTGAGATAATTGCTGGACAGTCTGGCCACGTAAATTACGATGTAATTCCAGGAGTAATATATACATCACCGGAGGTCGCTGCAGTTGGAAAAACAGAGGAAGAGTTAAAAAAATTAAAAATAAGCTATAAGGTCGGAAAATTCCCCTTTTTGGCTAACTCTAGAGCAAAAGTTAACAATCAAACAGATGGATTTGTAAAAATTTTAGCAAACGCAAAAACAGATAAAGTTTTGGGAGTGCACATAATAGGTCCTCACAGTGGAGACATGATTGCTGAAATGGCATTAGCAATGGAGTTCGGAGCAAGTGCAGAGGATATAGCAAGAACATGTCATGCACATCCTACGCATACTGAAGCTATAAAGGAAGCTGCTTTGGCAGTAGAAAAAAGACCTATTCATTTTTAAAAAGTTTATTTTATTTATTCATGAAAGTACCAGTTCTTATTCCAAGAATTTTTGATCATCCTCATACATATTTATCTGGAGAGCTTGGAAAATTAAAACCAGGAGCAATAGTTTTAGTTCCATTTGGAAAAGAAAAAGAATTAGGAGTTGTTTGGGACACAACAGAGGAAACAAATAAAAAATTTAAACTTAAAAAAATACTTGAAAAAAAACCAGTTTCTTTTAACAAAAATTTAGTTAAATTTATTAATTGGTTTTCACTTTATAATTTAGTTCCAAAAGGAATGGCATTAAAAATGTGTTTAGGAGATAAATCTATTTTTTCTAAAAGTTTTGACTCGTTCAAAGAAAAGTCAGCAAGCAGTAAATTAAAATTTAAATTAAATTCAGATCAAAATAAATGTCTTAATGAAATTAAAAATTTTGGAAACAAATTTAATGTAACATTGTTACAAGGAGTAACTGGCTCAGGTAAAACGATCGTTTATTTTGAAAAAATTAAAGAGAATATTTTAAAAAATAAACAATCCTTGGTTTTATTGCCTGAGATTTTTTTAACAGATCAATTCAACCAAAGATTTGAAGATTTTTTTGGTTTTAAGCCAGCCATATGGCATTCAAAGATTACAAAAAAAAATAGACAAATAATTTGGAGAAATATTATTAATGGAAAAATAAAATTAGTAGTGGGAGCAAGATCATCATTATTTTTACCTTTCAAAAATCTTGGTCTGATAGTTGTCGATGAGGAACATGATTCATCTTACAAACAGGATGAGGGTATAAGGTACAACGCCAGGGATATGGCAATTTCACGTGCATCTATAGAGAATGTCCCAGTTTTACTATCAACATCTATTCCATCATTGGAGACTTACAATAATGTTAAAAATAAAAAATATAATCATACTAAATTAGAAAAAAGATATAAAAATTTTTCACTACCTTCTGCGCAAGTAGTTAATTTAAATTTAGATAGAAAAAAAAAGAATATATGGTTGGACTCCAAAACTTTAGATTTAGCTAGAAAATATTTAGAAAAAAAAGATCAAGTACTATTCTTTTTAAACAGAAGAGGCTACGCACCTTTTATGATTTGTAAAAAATGTGGTTCAAAGCTCAGCTGCCCTAATTGTTCAATTTTTCTAACATTTCACAAACATATTAATAAGGCAATGTGTCACCACTGCGGATATAAATGTAATACTGATTTAAAATGCAAAAAATCTGAATTGAATTGTGATTTTCAAATGTATGGACCAGGGGTAGAAAAAATTTTTGCTGAATTAAAACAAATTTTTCCTGAAAAAAAAATAAAAATTCTATCAAGTGATTTTTTAAATAAAAAAAAGGAAACTAAAAACTTATTATCAGAAATAGAAAATAATGAGATAAATATTCTTGTTGGTACTCAATTAATTTCTAAGGGATTTAATTTTCCAAATCTTAACTGCATAGTTGTAGTAGATGCAGATTTTTCTGGAATGGGATTTGATTTAAGATCTACCGAAAAAAATATTCAATTATACAATCAACTTAGTGGACGAGCTGGACGTTTTAGTAAAGACTCGATCGTAATATATCAAACATTTAATCCATCTGACGAAACTCTTAAAAATGTATTAGAAAATGATCCTGATAAATTTTTAGAGGAAGAAATTAATTTACGTAAGGAAAAAAATCTTCCACCATTTACTAGGTTAATAGCCTTTATAATTTCTTCAAAAAATGAAAGAGATGGGTTTTTAGAAGCCCAAAAAATTAAAAAAATTTTATCAACTTTGCAGAGTATAGAAGTTATGGGCCCTGTAACTTCACCAATTTTTAAAATAAAAAACAAATACAGAACAAGACTTTTGCTCAGATCAAACAGAAATCTTTTTATACAAAAACAACTTATCAAAATACTCAAAAAAATAAATCTTTCAAAAAAAATAAAACTTACAGTTGATGTTGATCCTCTAAATTTTAGCTAATATGCCTTTCAATCACACTTGAACAGAACATTTTCCTGTGATACGAAATCTCTAAAATCTTTAATCAAATCGGCATAAGGAACATACATTGAGCAAAAACAAAACTTTTTCATCAGGAATATCCCAGAGATACGCATTAGCATTGTACGAACTCTCGAAGGAGCAAAATCAAATTGAAGAAGTTGAATTAAATCTTAAGTCTTTTATGAAGGTTTATAATTCGAATGAGGATTTAAAAAATTTTGTTAAAAACCCAACACATTCAATTGAAGATCAAAAAATAATATTTGAAAGAATATTAGCTCTAATGAATTTAAATAAAACTATCAAAAATTTCTTTTCAGTTTTAATAATAAAAAAAAGGGTTTTCTTTGTAGATAATATTATAGAAGAATTTCTGAAATTAATTTCTTTTAAAAGAGGAGAGATAAGCGCAAATCTTATTTCATCAAAAAAACTTGAAGAAAAGACAGTATTAGAATTAGAAAAAGAAATTTCAACGAATATTAAAAATTCAATTAAACTTAAATCCAAAGTAGATGAAAGTTTAATTGGAGGGGTAGTAATCCAAATTGGTAGCTTAATGATTGATACATCTATAAAAAATAGACTAGCAAAGTATAAGAAAGTGATGATGGAGAATTAATATGGATATAAATCCTTCAGAAATAACAAAAATTTTAAAAGAACAGATAAAAAATGTTGGTGATAAATCAGAAGTATCAGAAATTGGAAAAGTTCTTTCAGTTGGTGATGGAATAGCACGAGTTTACGGTTTGGACAATGTCCAAGCTGGTGAAATGGTGGAGTTCCATGATGGATCAAAAGGTATGGCATTGAATTTAGAAAGCGACAATGTTGGAATTGTAATTTTTGGTGATGATAAATCAATTAAAGAGGGAGATACCGTTAAAAGAACTGGGTCAATAGTTGATGTCCCGGTTGGAAAAGATCTTCTTGGTAGAGTTGTTGATGCGCTAGGAAATCCAATTGATGGAAAAGAAAGTCTTAGGAAAGGTATTAAAAGAAAAAGAGTTGAGGTAAAAGCTCCAGGAATAATTCCAAGAAAATCAGTTAGTGAACCGATGCAAACAGGATTAAAGGCTATAGACAGTTTGATTCCGGTTGGTAGAGGTCAAAGAGAACTAATTATTGGAGATAGACAAACAGGAAAAACGGCAGTTGCGATTGATACAATAATAAACCAAAAAAAAATTAATGAGTCTAATGATGAAAAAAAGAAACTTTATTGTATTTATGTTGCTATAGGTCAAAAAAGATCAACAGTTGCCCAAATTGTTAAAACTTTGCAAGATGCTGGTGCTATGGAGTATACAATCGTTGTTTCAGCAACGGCCTCTGACCCTGCGCCATTGCAATTTTTAGCACCATATACAGGATGTACATTTGGTGAATTTTTTAGAGACAACGGAATGCATGCTTTAATTATTTATGATGATTTGTCAAAACAGGCGGTTGCTTATAGACAGATGTCACTTTTATTAAGAAGACCACCGGGAAGAGAAGCTTATCCTGGAGACGTTTTTTATTTGCATAGTAGACTACTTGAGCGTGCAGCTAAATTAAATGATGAACAAGGTGGAGGATCTCTCACTGCTTTACCAATTATAGAAACGCAAGCGGGAGATGTTTCGGCTTATATACCAACAAATGTTATATCAATAACAGATGGACAAATTTTTTTAGAAACAGAACTATTTAATCAAGGAATAAGACCGGCGGTCAACGTTGGCCTTTCTGTTTCAAGAGTTGGTTCTGCAGCTCAAACTAAAGCTATGAAAAAAGTAGCTGGATCAATCAAACTCGAATTAGCTCAGTATCGTGAAATGGCAGCATTTGCTCAATTTGGATCTGATCTTGATGCATCAACACAAAAACTTTTAAATAGAGGATCAAAATTAACTGAACTTTTAAAACAAGATCAATATAGTCCAATGACTGTAGCTGAGCAGGTTATCTCAGTTTACTCTGGAGTGAAAGGGTATCTAGATACTATTGATAATAATCAAATTAAATCTTTTGAAAAAGGATTGTTAGAATTAATAAAGAATGAAAAACAAGAAATTTTGGACTCTATTGAGAATAGCGGAAAGATAGAAGAAAATACGGACAAGGCTTTGTCTGAAGTAATTATTAATTATAAAAAAGCAAACTTTGAAAAAAAATAATGCCCAGTCTTGATGATTTAAGAAAAAGAATATCTAGTGTAAAGTCTACTCAAAAGATCACTAAAGCTATGAAAATGGTGGCAGCAGCAAAGCTACGTAGAGCACAAGAAATGGCAGAAAAAGGAAGGCCATATAGTGATAAAATGGAAACTATAATTCAGAATTTAAGCAAAGCAATTAGCGATCCTTCTAATGGACCAAAACTTTTAGTAGGAACTGGTGAAGATAAAACTCACCTTTGTGTTGTTATGACAGCAGACAGGGGTCTTTGTGGTGGTTTTAATACAAATATATGTAAATTAGCGAAGAACTATTTCAATGAAATTATTAAAACTTCTAAAAATTTAAAAATCATAACTGTGGGGACAAAGGGTCTCGATCAACTTAAAAGAGATTACGGTAAATACATTATTAAAAAGATTAACTTTAAAGATAAAAAAAAACTATCATTTGAAGACGCAGAAATTATTGGAAAAGAAATAGTGGAATTATTCAGCAAGAAAGAGTTTGATAAGTGTGTAATATTTTTCAACAAATTTAAAAATGTTATTTCTCAGATACCTCAAAAACAGCAAGTTATTCCAGCTAAAAAAGATGATACTCCAAATAAGGACGAAGGGTCATTTTATGAGTTCGAACCCGAAGAGGACGAGATTTTAGATGATTTATTACCTAAAAATATTTCTACACAAATATATAAGGCATTTTTAGAAAATTCCGCGAGTGAACAAGGATCAAGAATGACAGCAATGGATAATGCGACAAGAAATGCAGGAGATTTAGTAGATAGATTAACTATTAATTACAACAGAAGTAGACAAGCAGCTATTACAAAAGAATTAATTGAAATAATATCTGGAGCAGAAAGTTTATAGTTATGACAAGCAAGAATGGAAAGATTATTCAAGTAATTGGCGCAGTAGTAGATGTACAGTTCGAAGGTGCTTTACCCGAAATATTAACAGCTTTGGAAGTTGATAATTCCGGAAATAAGTTAGTCCTCGAAGTTGCACAACACTTGGGAGAAAATAGCGTTAGAACCATAGCTATGGATAGTACAGAAGGATTGAAAAGAGGAGACCTAGTTCAAAATACAGGTGCACCTATTAGCGTACCTGTGGGACCAGAGACTCTGGGAAGAATAATAAATGTTATAGGACAACCAATTGATCAAAAAGGAGAAATTAAAACTAAAGAAAAATGGCCTATACACAGAGAGGCACCAAAGTTTACAGATCAATCAACTGAAACAGAAATTTTAGAGACAGGAATAAAAGTTATTGACCTTTTAGCACCATACTCAAAAGGAGGTAAAATTGGTTTGTTCGGAGGAGCTGGGGTAGGAAAAACAGTTATTATTATGGAACTTATTAATAATATCGCAAAAGCTCATGGAGGATTTTCAGTTTTTGCAGGTGTTGGCGAAAGAACGCGTGAGGGAAATGACCTTTATCATGAAATGATTGAATCTGGAGTTATAAAACCAGATGGAAAAGGTTCTAAAGCTGCACTTGTATACGGCCAAATGAATGAACCACCAGGGGCAAGGGCAAGAGTAGGATTAACAGGATTAACTGTAGCAGAATATTTTAGAGATAAGGAAGGACAAGATGTTCTTTTTTTTGTTGATAATATTTTTAGATTTACACAAGCGGGTTCAGAAGTTTCTGCATTATTGGGAAGAATACCTTCAGCAGTAGGATATCAACCGACTTTGGCAACAGACATGGGGAATTTGCAAGAAAGAATTACTACAACAGGCAAGGGTTCAATTACATCAGTACAAGCTATATATGTTCCGGCTGATGATTTAACTGATCCTGCTCCAGCAACATCTTTTTCTCACTTAGATGCCACGACAGTTCTTTCTAGACAAATTGCTGAACTTGGTATCTATCCAGCTGTTGATCCATTAGACTCTACTTCAAGAATTTTAGATCCTCGAATTGTTGGAGAAGAACATTATAGAGTTGCTCGTGAGGTACAAAAAATTTTACAAACCTACAAATCACTTCAAGATATTATTGCAATTCTTGGTATGGATGAACTTTCAGAGGACGACAAACTAACAGTAGCTAGAGCAAGAAAAATACAAAGATTTTTGTCTCAGCCTTTCTTCGTAGCTGAAGTTTTTACCGGTACACCAGGAAAATTGGTTAATCTAGACTCAACCATAAAAAGTTTTGATGCAATTTGCAAAGGAGAATACGATCATTTGCCAGAAGCAGCTTTTTATATGGTTGGAACAATTGAGGAAGTAATAGCTAAAGCAGAGAAAATGGCAAAAGATGCTGCAGCCTAAATGGAACAAAACTTTAAATTAGAGATAATCTCTCCTGAAAAAATTTTACTTAGCGAAAAAGTAAGCTCAATAACAATACCTGCATTTGAAGGCGAAATGACATTATTAACAGATCATATTCCAACAATAACTTTTTTAAGACCTGGTATTATAAAAGTATTTGGATCTAAAGAGGTAAAATTCTTTGTTGAAGAAGGAACTGTAGAGTTTTCAAAAAATACTCTAATAGTATTATCTTCTACAATAGTACCATTAGAATCATTTAGTAATGAAAAAATTTCTAAAATGATCGAACACACCAAAGACCAACTTAATAAAGATAATTTAAGCGACAAATTAAGATATATTCTATCCCATAAAATCGATACTTTATCCAACATTAATCGATAATTTTTCTAATCTCAGGCAATAAATTTGTATAAAGTTTTTTTTTAAAGTGAACAATTACATCAGGTAGATTTTCTATTGCAATCCACTTCCATTCAATAAATTCTGGGGAATTCGTGTCTAAATTAATTTCTTCATCTTTTCCTAAAAATCTAACAATAAACCACTTTTGTTTTTGACCTCTATATTTTCCTTTCCAGATTTTTCCTAAAAGATAATCAGGCAATTCATATTCAGTCCATCCGTTAATTTCTTTTAAGATTTTTATGTTTTTTATACTAGTTTCTTCTTGCAGCTCTCTCTTCATAGCCTCTATATAATCTTCGCCATGATCGACTCCTCCCTGAGGCATTTGCCAATTTTTTTCTGGATTATCTCTTCTTTTACCAACAAAAACTTGATTGTTATTGTTAAGCACTATAACACCAACTCCTGTTCTTAAAGGGAGCATACTTTTTTTCATTTTATGTTGTTAAAAGTTTTAAAGCGTAATTTAGCTGGCTATCTTTATCACTATTGATTTGAAAATCATCGTAATCATCATCTACAAAAATATCAGGAGTAACTCCTACTTCAGATATAGATTGTCCTGAGGGTAGATAATATTTTGAAATTGTTAATCTCATACCTCCGCCATTTTTTAATGGTATAACTGATTGAACTGAACCTTTTCCATAAGTATTACTTCCTAAAATAATTGCCCTTTTATGATCTTTTAAAGCTCCTGCAACTATCTCCGAAGCAGATGCAGAACCATTGTTAATTAAAACTATTAATGGTTTCCCTTTTACTTTGTCTCCCTGTCTTGCAAAAAAACGTCTATTCTCAGTTTCTTTTCTTCCCCTAGTAGATACAATTTCTCCTTGATTAAGAAAAAAATCAGTTACATTAATTGCTTGATTAAGCAAACCTCCAGGATTATTTCTTAAATCAAGAATATATCCAATTGGTTTTTCTTTTCCTTCAATCTTTTTAATTTTTTCTACTAATTGTTTGCTGCTATTGCTATTAAACGCTTTTAATCTCAGATATCCTACTTTTTCTTTGAGAACTTTTGTCTCAACAGATTTAATTTCAATTATTTCTCTTTTTATAGTTTTATTAATTGCTTTTCTCTCACCTTTTCTTCTAATTGTTAATTCTATACTTGAACCAACTGGCCCTCTCATTAATTTTACTGCTTCAACTAAAGATTTTCCCTGTACCTGGATATTGTCTATCTTAACTATATAATCTCCTGATTTTATGCCTGCTCTTGACGCAGGTGTATCATCTATTGGAGAAATAACTTTCACCACACCAGATTCCATTCCAACTTCAATTCCTAGACCGCCAAACTCTCCTTTTGTATCTGTCTGCATACTTTCAAAAATTTCCATATTCATATAGGCCGAGTAAGGGTCCAAAGATTGCAGAGCTCCGTTTATTGCATCATCAATTAATTTTGACTGATCTACATCATCTACATATTCTTTATTTATTTTTTCGAGTACTTCTGCAAATAAATCTATTTTTCTATATAATTCTTCTTTGTCTGTACTACCAAAAGTGTTTGTTGAATAAACAAGAACAATCAACAAAAAAGCAAATATTTTTTTCATATACTAACTCTATCCTTTGTAATTATTTCTGACCACATCTTTTCTAAATCATAAAATTTTCTTTTTTCAGGGTGAAAAATATGAATAATTATATCGATAGCATCAATCAATTTCCAGTCACTGCTTGTTCTTCCTTCCATTTTACATTTTTCAATTCCATTATTTTGTAACTCCTTCAATAAAATTTCTGACAAAGACTGAATATGTTTTGATGAAGTTCCAGAAGCAATGACCATATAATCCGCAATTGAAGTTTTACCTTTGAGATTTATAGATACAATATTTTTAGCTTTGTTTTGACTTAAGGTTTTTTCCACTATTTTTTTAAGTTTTGGTATCTCCACTAATATTATACTAAATAATTTTTCCTTATTTTGGAAGAAGAAATATTTGTTATTTTTGACTTCAAAAATATCAACTTCTCTTTTTTAAGGTACTTGTAGGCTTTACTTTTAAAAGTCTTATTAAAATAGCCTATTCTGGGGAATATGACAATTGTGCACATGTCTTGAAACTTATTCCAACTATTCCATTTACGAAATTTTAGTAGATTATCTGATCCCATTATAAAATAAATATTTGCTTTTTTATTTTTATTTTTTAAAAATCTAAGCAAATCAATAGTCTTTGTTGATTTAATATATTTATCATAGCTTTTTATTTTTATTTTTTTATTATTCTTTATAATTTTTTTTGAAAGAAAAATTCTTGATTTCAAAGAAAGCATAGGTTTTTTTTTAAGTGGGTTTCTTTTGGTTATTGCCCAAAACAAATAGTTTAGTCTTAATTTCTTCAAGGAAAAATTTGCAATCTGTAGATGCCCTTTATGTGGCGGATCAAAAGTTCCTCCAAAAACTCCAATTCTTTTTTGCAGATTTTTTCTTCTTCTCATTTTATGATCTAATAGTACCTTTACCTTCGACCACATATTTGTAAGAAGTTAACTGATTAATTCCCACAGGCCCTCTTGGAGGAAGTTTATTAGTAGATATACCTATTTCTCCTCCAAAACCAAACTCACCGCCATCTGCAAATTGAGTAGAGGCATTGTGAATAGCTATGGCACTGTTTACCCCATTCAAAAAAATTTTTGCAGTTTTATTATTTTTTGTCAAAATAGCATCAGTATGCATCGTTCCATATTTTATAATATGCGATACGGCATCTTTAACTCCATTAACAGTTTTTATAGAAATTTTTGGAGATAAATATTCTGTTTTCCAGTCAATTTCCTTTGCTAATTTAAGTTTGTTTTTAAACAAACTATTTATTTTTTTATCTACTACAACCTCGCATCCCAAAAGAATTAGTTCTCTTATAATTGGTAATGCATGAGTTTTTAAACATCTGTTATCTATAAGCAGAGTTTCTGCAGCACCACAAATTGATGTTCTTCTCATTTTAGAATTTAAAACTACTTTTCTAGCCATTTGTAAATCTGCATCTTTATCAACATAAACATGACAATTACCTTCTAAATGTCCTATTACATTAACGCTAGAAAGCTCACTTACTTTTCTGACAAGATTTTTTCCTCCTCTTGGAACAATAACATCAATATAATCTGACATTTTAGATAAAAGTCCATCTACAATTTTTCTATTTTTTTTGTCAATAAATTGTATACAATTTTTATCTAACCCATTTTTTTCAAGAGAATTTCTAAACAAATTAGCAAGAATTTTGTTTGAATTGAAGGACTCGGAACCACCTCTTAAAATAGCAACATTCCCAGATTTTAAACACAAAGATGATACATCACATGTAACATTTGGTCGGCTTTCATAAATAATTCCTATGACACCTATTGGTACTGTAATTTTTTTTATAATAAGGTTATTTGGTCTTTTCCATTTCTCAACTATTTTTCCTAGAGGGTCCTTAAAATTTACAATTTGATTTATCGATTCTCTTATATCTTCAATTTTTTTATTATCTATAATCAATCTATCAATAAGTTCCTGACGCTTACAAATTTTAATATCTTTTGTGTTTTCTTTAATTATTTGTTTTTTATTTTTAGATAATGATTTGCTGTAGTTTTCAAGAATTCTGTTCCTCTTTTTTATACCGACTTCTGCCAGATTTTTTAAAGCTTTTTTTGATTTTATACCAATATTTTTTAAATAATTTTTCATTATAATTTTACCATATCATCTCTATGTATTATTTCTGACTTGCTAGAATATCCTAAAATTTTTTCTATATGATCACTTTTAAGTCCTTTAATTTTGTTAATTTCCTCTGATGAAAATGACGTAATACCTCTAGCACAATCTTTTCCACTTTCATCAACAATCAGTATATTTTCTCCTTTTAGAAATTTACCTTCCACTTTAGTAATTCCTGCTGGTAAAAGACTTTTGCCATTTTTTAAAGCTTTGGATGCGCCATCATCAATATATATTTTTCCATTTGACCCTATTGAACTTACTATCCATTTTTTTCTTGCATCTAAACTTGATACTTTTGGTAAAAACCAAGTACAAATATTTGTATTTACTAATTTGCTGAGTGGACTATTCTGTTTTCCATTGGCGATAGCCATATGACAACCTGAATTCATACAAATTTTAGCTGCATCTAATTTTGTGCTCATTCCACCAGATCCATACGAGTTTTTTTTATTTTCCACAAATGAATATATTTTTTCGTCGATATTTTTTATTTCTTTAATAATCTTTTTATTTTTTGAAGATTCATATAATCCATTTACATCTGAAAAATTTATTAAAACATCAGCACTGATGATTTGGGCTACTCTCGCTGCTAAACGATCATTATCACCGTATTTTATCTCAGTTGTTGCAGTCGTATCATTTTCATTAACTATAGGAATAGCACCAAGTTTGAACAGATTTTCAAAAGTTCTTTTGACATTAATAGCCCTTCTTCTTTGCTCAGTATCATCCGGAGAAATTAAAATTTGACCAACCTTCATCCTTCTCTTTTGAAAAATTTCTCTATATGTTTCAGCTAAATATATTTGTCCGATAGAGGCTAGAGCTTGACTCATTTCTATTTTAAGTCTCTTTTTTTTAACTTTTAAATAACCTTGCCCTAAAGCAATAGCACCCGAAGAAACTATTACAAAATCTTTTCCATTTCTTTTTAATTTTTCTATATCTACAGCTAAACTTTTTAGCCATTTTTCCTTAAGCTTTCCCTTGCTATCAACTAGATTAGAAGATCCAATTTTTAATACAATTTTTTTAGCTTTGTTTATGTACATTTTTTATAAATCGTTTTTTTTACTTTCTCAAAATTTTTGCTAGAAATAAGAGATGTTATTTCGAAGTTTTTTTTGGTTCGTTTTTTAAAGTTTTTTAGTTTTTCAGAAATTGAATCCATATCTACGAGATCTGATTTATTAAAGATTATTATTTCTGTTTTTTTTAAGATCCTTTTGTCATATTTAGACAATTCATTCCTTATTTTCAAATAGTTTCCAATAATATCCCTTTCAGATACATCTATTAAGTGGATTAATACTTTACATCTCTCAATGTGTCGTAAAAACTTGTCCCCTAATCCAACTCCTTTGTGAGACCCTTCAATTAAACCTGGAATATCGGCAAGAACTATTTCTTTGTGATCAATACTTAGTACTCCTAAGTTTGGATTAATAGTAGTAAATGGATAATTTGCAATCTTAGGTCTTGCACGAGTGCACTTTGATAGCAAGCTGGACTTCCCTGCATTTGGAAGACCAATGATACCCGCATCAGCTATCACTTTTAATTGTAACCATATCCAAAACTCTTCTCCTTGTTTTCCAGATGTTTTCTTTCTAGGCGCTCTGTTAGTCGAACTTTTAAATCTTGTATTACCTAAGCCGCCTTCTCCACCTGTAGCAACAACAAACTTTTCTTTATCTTTAGTTAAGTCGTAAATCAGAGTATTGTTATCCTCTTCATATATTTGAGTTCCAATTGGGACCTTCAAAATTAAACTTTCCCCCCCAGCGCCAGTCTTATTTTTTTTACTTCCTGACCTTCCATTTTCTGCTTTAAAGTGTTGCCTATATCTAAAATCAACTAATGTATTAAGATTTCTCTCCGACTCCAAAATAATTGATCCTCCATTTCCCCCATCTCCACCATCAGGTCCTCCAAATTCAATGTATTTTTCTCTTCTAAAGCTAGATGAACCCGATCCACCATTGCCGGCTTTTATATATATCTTTGCTTGATCTAAAAACTTCATTTTAAAAAGTGAGTTTAATTTTTAGTTAAATTTATTTGGGAACCACAGACACAAGAGTTCTGTTTGATTTAGATTTTTTAAATTTTACTTTCCCACTAATTAATGAAAAAATTGAATGGTCTTTTCCCATACCAACATTATTTCCAGGATGGATTTTGGTGCCTCTTTGGCGCACTATAATATTGCCAGGCTTGACTAGCTGCTCTCCGTATTTTTTAACGCCAAGTCGTCGACCCGCACTATCTCGTCCATTTTTCGATGATCCGCCTGCTTTTTTTGTTGCCATAGAATTTTATTTTTTATTCTTTGTTTTAACTATCTTTTTGGTTGTTTTTTCTTTTTTATCTACTTTTGGTTCGCTAGACAGTTTAGCTGCATCTTTTTTCATTTCAGAAACAACTTTTCCATTTTTAGATAATATTTTTGTAATTTGGATTTTTGATAGAGGTTGTCTATGACCATATCTTTTTCTTGAATTCTGTCTTCTTCTTTTTTTAAAAACTAATATTTTTCTGTCTTTTATATTATCAAGCAACAAAGCTTCAACCACAGCACCACTAATTGTTGGATTACCCACCTCTGTAGTTTTGTCATCATTCACAAGTAAAACTTTTTTAAACTCTACTTTTTTGCCTTTTTGTATATCTAATTTTTCAACTTTAAGAATATTACTGGCAGAAACTTTGTATTGCTTACCACCTGTTTCAATTACTGCAAATGACATAAATAAACCTTTGTTAAAATTTAAAGCAATATAACCCCGTGCCTTACCAAGTCAAGTTCAATGATACTAAAATTGATCTTTTAAACTCCTCAATTTTGTAAAAACTTCCAATTTAGAGGCATTATCCATTTTAATTTTGTTTTTTATTTTCTTATTATCACATCTTAAAAATATATTTGTTTCTAGTTCATCTCCCAAAGTTGTAGGAATAGTTGGAAGTTTATTTGCTATTTTATTATTTATTTCTTTTATTCTATCTTTGAGCTTTTGGTTTTGTTCATCAATACCGATACAGAACTTACTATTTTGAAAAGTATATTCATGACCACAATAAATCATAGTTTTTTTTGGTAAGCTTTTAATTTCTTCTAAAGATTTAAACATTAATTCGGGTGTGCCCTCAAAAATTCTCCCACATCCAAGAGAAAAAAGAGTATCCCCACTAAAAATAACTTGAGCATTTTCAGAATAAAAAGCGATATGACCTAGAGTATGACCTGGAATATGAATAACTTTAAAAATTGTTTTTCCGAATGAAAACTTATCCCCATGACCTTTCTTTATATCTGAACCAGGAATTTCGTTTTGTTCATGTGAGGAGGATATAATTTTTGCATTATACTTTTTTTTCAATTCTAAATTGCCACCAACGTGATCATTGTGATGATGAGTATTTAAAATAAAATCCAACTTTTTATAAGTCCTGCTAATTTCTGAATCTACTGTACTAAAATCGGAAGGATCCACAACTCCTACAAAATTAGTTTTTTTATCCCTAATTAAATAACTATAATTATCCGAAAGACAGCTAATGACTGATATCTCTAACATTTAACCTAATAAAAATATACCAAGTTTAGAAAATAGATTTCTAATTTCAAGGTTATTTTTTCTTATCTCTGAAGTCGACTCTTCGTTAACCCCAATAGCTTTGCTGATTTTAATATTTTTTTCCAAACAAAAATGAAACATGTCCTTTATTGAACACATATGCAGATTGGGAGTATTATACCAAGAATTTGGTAAAGTTTTTGTGATGGGCATTTTTCCAAAAAATAATAAACTTGTTCTTACTTTCCAATATCCAAAGTTTGGTATTGATATAATTACAGATTTTCCGATTCTTAATAAGTCTCTCAAAACTTTTTCTGGATTGTAAAAAGCTTGAAGGGTTTGGCTTAAAATTACATAATCGAATGATTTACTTGGAAATTGATGAAGTTCTGTTTCTGCATTTCCTTCAATAACAGAAAGACCCTTGTAGATACATTTTTTTACATTTTCTTCAATAAGTTCTAAACCACGAGCCTCAATATTTTTTTCATTAATTAGGAGATCCATAAGCGATCCATCTCCACAACCAACGTCTAATACTCTAACGTTTTTTGGCAATAGATCTGCAATTACTTTAAATTCTCTTTTCATTTTTAAATTTTTCATGCATTGAGTCTATGAAACCTTTTAAAGTCTTTAGAAATTCTGGTTCATTAACCAAAAAAGAGTCATGACCTTTATCAGTTTTTATCTCTGCAAAGGAAACATCAGCCCCAGATGCATTTAGTGCTATAACTGTATCTTTATTTTCTTTTGTTGTGTAAAGCCAGTCAGAAGAAAAAGAGATTACCAAAAATTTTGTTTTTTGATTTTTAAATGCTTCAACCAATCCACCTTTAAATTGCTTGGAAAGATCAAAGTAATCCATAGCTCTTGTTATATATAAAATAGAATTAGCGTCAAATCTTTCAACAAATGTATAGCCTTGATGTCTTAAATAACTCTCAACTTGAAAATCAGCATCAAAACTAAATTCGTAGTCAGCTTTTTCCTGAAGTTTTCTTCCAAATTTTTCCTGCATTCCTTTCTCAGATAAATAACTTATGTGACCAACCATTCTTGCAACTGCCAAACCATTTTTGGGTTGCACATTTTTTTCTAAGTATTTCCCTTTGTTCCATTCAGGATCTGCCATAATAGCTTGTCTAGCCAATTCATTTAATGCAATATTTTGAGCACTGTGACTTGTACTACAAGCAATCGGCACAGCTGAAAAAGTTCTATTTGGAAATGTAGTACAAAATTGAAGTAATTGCATTCCACCCATAGACCCACCAGTTGCACAAAGAAGTTTTTCTATTTTTAAATGGTCTAGTAGAGTCTCTTGAGCTACAACCATGTCTCTAATTGTTATAACTGGAAAATTTAAACCATATGGTTTATTTGTTTTGGTATCTATTTCCTTTGGACCCCACGAACCCATGCAGCTTCCAATAACATTAGCACAAATTACAAAATATTTTTCTGTATCTATAGCTCTACCTGGTCCAACTGCCGTTATCCACCACCCATCTTTTTTTGTAATTGGGTTAATACCACTAACAAATTGATCTCCAGTAAGAGCATGAAAAACTAAAATAGCATTATCTTTATTCTTATTTAATTTTCCATAAGTTTCATAGGCCAAGGAAAAATCTTTGACTGTTTGCTTACAATCTAACAAAAGAGGTTTTGATACCTTTATTTTTTTAACACTATCCACTTTATTACTCATATAAAAAAAAAGCCCAGCTAGACTGGGCAAAAACCCTGTTTAGCTGCATTTACTTAGCGCTCGCAATTCGGTTAAATCAGCGCTAGGCATATATACTAAATCGCCACAAACATGTCAATTTATTCAAATAAATATATTTCCATTATACAAATGGAGACTCATTTAATATAAGAAATCTAAAATATTATGAAATTGCCTCAACCTAGAAAAATAATTGCTGAGAAGTACGTAGCTGGACTAAGTCTTTTTAAAAGCAAAAGAAGTCCAATTAAACTTTCTGCAAACGAGTCGGCTCTTGGTCCTAGCCCAAAAGCTGTAAGATCTTATACTTCAGTCGGAAAAAGTTTTGTAAGATATCCAGATTCAGATGGAACTTTTTTTAGAAAAGTTTTGGCAAAAAAATTTAAACTTAAAAGCGATAGAATTATTCTTGGATCTGGATCAGATCAAATATTTGAATTAGTTTGTAAACTTTTCATAAACAAAGGTGATGAAGTTGTTGTTCCAGAATACAGTTTTATAATTTACAGAATTTATAGCAGGATGTTTGGTGCAAAAGTGAGATATGCTAAAGAGGAAAACTTTAAACCATCTGTTGAGTCAATATTAAAGTGCATTACTAGAAGAACTAAAATCGTTTTTTTAGCTAACCCAAATAATCCTACTGGAACTTATTTAAGTAAAAATGAGCTTTTAGAACTTAGAAAAAAATTAAGGAGTGATATTTTACTTGTGATAGACGATGCATATTTTGAATATATAAGTGACACAAGCTATGCATCTGGAATTGAATTATTTTCAAAATCAGAAAATGTTATTGTTACAAGAACATTTTCAAAAATTTATGGTTTAGCTGGTTTAAGAATCGGTTGGGGTTACGGACCAAAAAAAATAATTAAAAAATTATATGAAATTAAACCGCCATTTAATGTTAGCAGACCAGCTTTATTTGCGGCTACACAGGCTGTGCAAGATAGTAAATGGCTAAACAAGGTAGTTAAGCATAATAATTTATGGGCCGAAAAAATCTTTGATGTTATAGATGAAATTGGGATTGCAACAAATAGAACTAATGTAAATTTTTTTTTACTTAATTTTGACTATGTAAATATAACAGCAAATAAAGTTTTTAATAAATTAGCAAATTCTGGAATATTGGTTAGACAAATGGATGTTTATGGTATTAAAAATTCACTTAGAGTTACTATAGGAAATAGTAAGGAGAATAAAAAATTTATTTCAGTTTTAAGGAAAATATTCAATGTTTAATCAAGTCACAATAATTGGTTGCGGTTTAATTGGATCTTCAATTTTTAAAAGTTTAAAAAAAGCTGGATCGGTTAAAAAAATAATTACATATGACAAAGATAAGATGGTTACTGAAATAATTAAAAAAGACAGACTCTCTGATGAAATATTTGATAGCGCAGGGGAGGCAGTAAAGAATTCTGATTTAGTTATTATAGCAACACCTATTAGTAGTTTTGAGAGTGCATTAAATTCTATCAAAGACAATTTGAAGACCGGTTCTATTTTAACAGATACTTGTTCAGTAAAAACAGGAGTGGGCAAAATATTAGAAAAAATTAATTTAAAAAATTCTATTTGTATTCCTGCTCATCCAGTTGCTGGAATAGAAAATAGTGGACCAAAAGCTGGAACTTCTGAATTATTTAAAAATAGATGGACAATACTTACACCCAAAAAAAATATAGATGAGAAAGCTATTAAAGAAGTCTCTAACTTCTGGGAGTCGATTGGGAGTAAAGTAAAAATTATGCCTGATGTAGATCACGACAAAATATTATCTTTTACAAGTCATTTGCCTCATGCAATAGCATACAATATTGTACAAACTTCTATGTCTAATGATAAGGAAATGAAAGAAGATATTATCAGATATAGCGCTGGAGGATTAAGAGATTTTACAAGAATAGCTGCCTCAGACCCTATTATGTGGAGAGATATTTTTATCGATAATAGCTCTTTAATTATTAAAGCTATCGATAAGTTTATTAAAAATTTAGATGATTTTAAAAAAGCAATTTCTGAAAAAGATAGTAAAAAACTTTTAGAAATTTTTGAAAAATCAAAAGATTTCAGAAAATCAATTATTAAAGCTGGACAAGATACAGATAAACCTGACTTTGGAAGAAAATAATCAGCCTAACAAATCAATTTCACTATAAATATTCTGCTGCAATTTTTTTAAAAACTGTTCCTTATTGAGACCTGGCTCAATAGGATTAAGAAATGAAATTGTTATTTCCCCAGGAAATTTATTAAAACTATTTTTAGGCCATACCTTTCCAGTGTTAAGAGCCACAGGTATACAAGGCAATTTTAAAGCTTCATAAATTCTTGCAACTCCTTTTTTAAAATCAGGTCTCTCTTCATAAGGCACTCTGGTTCCTTGGGGAAAAATTAATAATGGTCTTTTACTTTTGTTTGTTTGATCAATAATTTTATCAAAAAAGTTTAAGTTTTCTTTTGTAGCCGTATCTCTAACAATTGCAACTGCACCAATTTTTTTTAAACACCAACCAAAAAAAGGAATTTTGATTAGCTCCTTTTTCAAAATGAAGACCGGACCCGGTATAACTGTTTGAAGTGCAAAAGTTTCAAACATAGATTGATGAGCTGAAGCAATAAAATATTTATCAAATCTTTTAAGATTTTCTGTTCCTTTAAAATCAATTTTAACGTCAATAAATATCTTTAACAAAAACACAACATATCTAGAAAGAACTTTTCCAGCACAGATCATATGTTTGTCTCTGAGAAATAAAAGAGGAAATGCAATTATACAGGCAAAAATAATTCCTCCAAATAATAAAATATTAAAAAATAATGATCTTAAAAATATCATTTCTAGATGATTGCAGAAATTTTTTGTCTTTTTCGAATTATTTTTATTTTACCTTTTTTTATAATGATCTCAGATGCTAATGGCCTTGTATTATAATTTGATGAAAGAGTAGAGCCATAAGCACCAACATTTGTGATGGTTACATATCCCCCTTCTTTTATAAAAGAGAAATTTTTATATTTTAGGAAAGTATCAGTACTTTCGCAAATTGGTCCAACAAATTCAATATCCCCATTAATTCTTTTTTTAGATTTTGATACAGAAACAATCTCATGTTTTGCATTGTACAAAGCAGGCCTCATAAAATCATTCATGCCTGCATCTAAAATTACAAAATATTTATTTCCATTTTTTTTAATAAATACTATTTTAGAAACTAATGAACCTGTATTACCAACAATGTATCTTCCTGGTTCAAAGATAATTTTACAGTTGGTCTCTTTTTGAAATTTTTGAACTAAGGTAGAATAGTTTTTTATATCAATTTTTTTATCTTTATTCTTATATTGAATACCAAATCCACCACCAAGATCTATATAATCAAAATTTATTTTACTCAATTTAATAATTTTTCTTATAGCGTCCAAAGTTTTTTTGTACGGAGTTACAGATGTAATTTGACTTCCAATATGAACACTAATTGCACTAATT
>MDTB01216954.1_pt1 | contig 34197 bp, 36 predicted proteins | sample 811161 | NCBI WGS metagenome assembly MDTB01 (sample SAMN05326650, study PRJNA326480) | marine metagenome | isolation source: seawater | place: Mediterranean Sea | collected 2009 | reverse complement strand
TGAACAAATAAATTATGAAGGCGCAGGCACCGTTGAATTTATTTATGAAAACGGAAAGTTTTATTTTCTAGAAATGAACACTAGAGTTCAAGTTGAGCACCCGGTAACTGAAGTCCAAACAGGTATTGATATTGTAAAGGAACAACTTTGGATAGCTTTTACAGGTAATACTGCTTTAAAACAAAGTGATATTAATCCAAGAGGACATACTATTGAATGTAGGATTAACGCAGAAAATCCTGCTTTAGATTTTCAACCTAGTCCAGGCACAATCAGTGTTTGTCATCAACCATCTGGCTTCAGAACTAGAGTTGACGGATCTATATTTCAAGGATGTAAAATAACACCTTATTACGACAGTTTGATTGCTAAAGTAATTTGTAAAGGAAGAAATAGAACTGAAGCGATACAAAGAACTCTAAGATCACTTGATGAATTTGTTTTAGAAGGTATTACAACCACTATTGATTTACATAAAAAGATTCTCAATCACAAAAATTTTATTAATTCAGATTTTGATACTAATTGGTTAGCTAAAGAAAAATTTTACTAAGCCTGTTTGCAATTAAGTAATTGTAAATCATAAATAGCATGATCAAAAGGTGTAAGACTTGGGTCGGATGCAAAAGTCCAACCATTAAATATAAATACCTTCTCGTTTTCACTTTTAGTTAAATCTTTGACTTGCATATAGGCCACGCTATCAATTTTATTATTTAATTTTACCTTACCGCATCTTAAAATTTTAATTTCTAAAGGTCCGAATTTTTTAGTTTCATTAAGAGTAACCATAAGTTCTGAGGATTTTGCAGTTATTTTATCTAAGCCTATAATTATCGCCTGAGATGACTTTAGGTTTGTTTTAATTTTTTTATCTTTTAAATTTTGATTAGAAGAGATATTCTCATTTTCTTCTACAAATTCTTCAAAGCTAGGTTTAATTTTGTCTATATTTATTAGGGGGGAAGAAATGATTTTATCTTCAGCCAAAAGAGATACTTTAAAAGTTAAAAAAAAAATTATAATAAAAAAAATTTTATTTCCAAGATTCATATTTTTTTTTTAATTGGTTTTTTCTGATTTTTACAGGTTTATAGCTATTATTAGTTCCAGTTTGATTTTCTAAATGTTTTTTTTGCCAAGAATATTTAATTATTTTTTTATCCGGGATTTTGTCAATTGTGTGATGTATCCATAAATACCAATCTGAAGTTATTTTAGTTGCCTCAATGTTTTTTGAATAAATTACCCATCTTTCATTTTTTTTACTTTTATAATATTTGTTGCCATATTCATCAGAACCTACATATTTTCCAAAAAACAAAGTTTTTAAAAAAGTTCCTAATGTCTGTTTGTTCCACCAAGTAAAAATAATTTTTAAGCTCATTATATAAATTTTAAATCCACACAATTTTTAATTGCATTATTAAATAATAGACACCTTATACAATTAATATATATCTAAATAAAGAGATTCCAAATATTTTATGAAAAAATACCTAGTAGAAACCTATTATACTTGTACCTTCAAAACAGTTCATACTTTAGACAACCTGGACGATGCAGAACTTTCAAAGATTGACAAAAGATCCGACGGTGATGTTGAGGTAATTGACGTAAAACTTAACAACAGAAAAACTAGAAAAGTTGGAGGAAAAAAAGATGAAAAGATCAATAGTCCCAAATTAGAAAAAAATTTACCGAATAAAAAAAGTGTTAAAGAGCATAAAATAGCAAAATCTTTAAACTTGACTATGAAAAATAATTCAAGATTTAAAATGCCAGACAGAAGAAAAGGATACATTCAAAAAGCTCAGATTGGCGATCATAAAGTTTATCTTCACACCGGGGAATATGATGATGGAAAAATTGGAGAAATATTTATCGATACCAACAAAGAGGGTGAATTAGTTAAGGCGATGATGAACAATTTTGCAATAGCAATCTCATTAGGCTTGCAGTATGGGGTTCCACTTGATGAGTACGTTGATGCTTTTATTGATACTAAATTTGAACCATCAGGAAATGTAATAGGAAATGACAGAATTTTAAGTGCCTCTTCTATACTTGATTATGTTTTTAGAGAGCTAGCAATTTCGTATTTAGGCAAAGAAGAATTGGCTCACACGCCATCTATTGCGAGCTCAAAGAATTTAGAAACAGATAACAGTGATGATAAATTTCTTAAAATTGTGAAAAATATTACTTCGAAAGGATTTGTTAGAAGTAATTACGAAGAAAAGTTAGTCGATCTTTCTGATGTGAGGATTAATCTCAAAACTAAAAATTAGTTTTTTTTAACATCTTTCTTAATACTAAGTTCTTTTAACTGAATGTCCTTTACCTCAGATGGTGCTTGCATCATCAAATCTTGCGCATTTTGATTCATTGGAAATAGAGTTACTTCTCTAATATTTTCTTTGCCTGCTAGTAACATGACAATTCTGTCTATTCCAGGTGCTATTCCGCCATGAGGAGGTGCTCCATAGCTTAAAGCATTAATCATTCCGCTGAACTTGTCGTCAACTTCTTTTTTGTTATATCCAGCTATTGAAAATAATTTATACATTAATTCTGGAATATGGTTTCTTATTGCTCCAGAAGATAATTCAACGCCGTTACATACAATATCGTATTGATAAGCTTTAATATCTAAGGGTTTGTTGAAATTTAAATCTTTGATGTTGCCTTGAGGTAATGAAAAAGGATTATGACTAAAAATAATTTTTTTTGAATTTTCGTCGTATTCATACATTGGATAATCTACAATCCAGCAGAATGCAAACTTATTTAAGTCTATAATGTTTAAATCTTTTGCGATTTTATCTCTTGCTAAAGAAAGAATTTTTTCTAATTCTTTCTCTTTACCGCATGCAAGAAATACACTATCTCCTATTTGAGCATTACAATTTTTCATTATTTCTCTTAAAGAGTCTTCACTAAAAAATTTTCCAACAGGTCCTTTGCCTAAAATTGTTTTACTTTGCTCTATAGTAAAATAAGCTAAACCAGATGCCCCCTGTTCTTTTGCCCATTTGTCAATATTATCAAAAAAACTTCTTGGTTTGTCTTTAGTGTTTCTTGTAATTATAGCTCTTACAACTGAGCCAGATTTAACTAATTTTTTGAATATATCAAATTTGACATCATCTCTTTTAAATAAATCTGTAAGTTCATGAATAATTAATGGATTTCTTAAATCTGGTTTATCAGTGCCATATTTTTTCATAGATTCGTGAAAAGTGATTCTTGGAAACTTTTCATCTAATATTTTTTTATTAGAAAATTCTTTAAATAAATTTATCATTAATTTTTCCACTACATTAAAAACATCTTCTTGTTCAACAAAGGACATTTCTAAATCTAATTGATAAAATTCACCGGGACTTCTATCAGCTCTAGCATCTTCATCTCGAAAACATGGTGCAATTTGAAAATATTTATCAAAACCTGAAACCATAATTAATTGTTTAAATTGTTGTGGGGCTTGAGGAAGTGCATAAAATTTTCCTGGATTTAACCTGCTTGGAACTAAAAAATCTCTTGCGCCCTCTGGACTTGAAGAAGTCAAAATAGGAGTTTGATATTCTAAAAAACCAAGTTTCAACATTTCAGATCTTATAAAAGATATCACTTTTGATCTTAAGACTATATTTTTATGCATTTCATCTCTTCTTAGATCTAAAAATCTATATTTTAATCTTATATCCTCTGGATAATCTTGCTCTCCAAAAACAGGCATAGGTAATTCTTTTGCATTTGATAAAACTTCTACCATTTTGATAGAAATTTCAATTTTACCAGTTTTTAAATCTATATTTTCTGTACCAGGAGATCTCTTAACTACTTTTCCACTAATCTTAAGTACTGACTCAGGTTTTGTTTTTTCTATTAGAGAAAAAAAACTATTTTTATTTTCAATAACACATTGTGTTATTCCATAATGATCTCTTAGATCGATGAATAACAAATTTCCGTGGTCTCTTTTTCTGTGAAGCCATCCAGAAAGGTGAACTACTTGATCTATCTCATTTTCAGTTAACTCTGAGCAATTATGTGTTCTGAATTTATTCATTGATTTAATACTTTTTTAATTAAATTAACATTAATAGATTTTCCAGTAGATAAAGACATTTCATCTAGATCTTTTAAAAATTTAAACATTTTCTCATAAGATCTCTCTACATTTTTAATTATGTATTCTGAAATTTTAGGATCTATGCTTATTTGTTTATCTGATAATGTTTTTGATATTATTATTTTTAACAAATCATCTGTGGGCATTTCTATTCCAATAATTAAAAAGCTATTTATTCTTGATTTAAGATCTTTAAGTTTTACCTCAGTATTCGCAATAGAATTTATAGAATTTATCAAAATAAAGTTTTCTAGTTGTCTTGATTGATTTAAAATTGAATAAAATAAATTTTCACTTATATTATTATTGAAATTATCAATTATCAAACAATCAATATCATTTAAATCTTGAATAGTTTGATTGTTAATCATTTCTGCATCAATTAATTGAATTTTATCAATCTTTTTTTCCAAAATTTTTGCCAAGTGAGTTTTACCCGAGCCTTTAGTCCCAAATATATTGAGCCATTTTCCTGGCCATGATGGCCAACTCTCGATCAACTTGTAAGCTGAGAAGTTATTGCTTGCAACGAAAAAATCTTTTTCGTAATATTTTTTTGCAAAAGGAAATTTAAAAATTAATTGATTCATCTTTATAGGACTCTTAAAACCCATTCATCTTTAATTAATTCCAAATTAATTTTTTTTGTATTTAATTGATTTATCATCTTTTCTAACTTTCCTAAATATTTTATCTTTAAATTCATATGATCCTTATTAAAATCTTGAACAAAAATATTATCTATTAAATCAATATTTTTTATTCTTGAGTTTAATTCAACTAAATTACTTTTATCATCTAAGTTTAATTTTACATTCAAAAATGAAGGTGTTCTTATATCGATCAAGTTCTTTGATTTGACTAAATTAGTTAATTCTTTTTTTGTTTCCAAAATAATTTTTTGATAAAATTGTGCTAAATCTAAATTTTGTCTACTAACGCTGATGCTTTTAGAAATATCTTTTCCTTGAACTCTTGTTTTTAAGTATACTTTTTTATTTTTTATTTTATTATTTTCTATCATAATAATAGCTAAGTTTTTGTTTGGATACTCTTGAAATAATTCATTTATATCTAAATTAATTAAATCGTTTTTGTTTCTGTTAATGTTTTGAATAATCTCGATTTTTTCTAGTAGCAGGATAAATTCTACTAGATCATCTTCAGAGGATTTATTCCAATTTTCATAAAAGAAATTATTATTAAAAACATAGATTTCATTATCTTTGATAAGAATCGGTAAAATATAAAATTCTTTATCTGAAATTTCTGAATAAGAAATACCTTTTTTATAGAATAAGTCATGTATTTTATCCTTATCAAATGTAACACTGAAATTTACATACTTCTCAGTTTTTTCTCCTTCGTCTAAACTTGTTATTTGATAATATGTTACTAATCTTTTTATTGCGGCTAAATCTAAATCTGACAGAATTTTGATATCATCTTTTAATAGAATTTTTGTAACTAATTGATTGAATCCTTTTTTTATTGCTCTATCTGATAATTCATTATTTGTAATTTTACTATCCTTCTCCAGTTGAATATTATTAACATTAAATAATTCATTATCTGAAAAAAGTGTTTCAGTTTTAAGAAAAACAACTAGAATAAAGAAAATTTTTTTTAACAATTTCATAAAATTAATTATCAATATATAAATGAAAAAAATTGAAAATAGTTATAAAAAAAGCGGTGTTAATATTACCTTGGCTAATAAGTTGATCAAACATATATCTAATTTATCAAGGAAAGGTGACAAAAAAACGAAAGTTTCTCTCAATAAAGATGTAATTGGAGGATTTGGCTCATTATTCGATATCAGTAATTATAAAATTAAAGACCCAGTCATAGTTTCTTGTACCGATGGTGTTGGCACGAAGATAGAATTAACTAATAAATTTAATAAATTTGATACAATTGGTATAGATTTAGTTGCAATGTGTGTGAATGATTTAGTTGTGCAAGGTGCTAGGCCTTTATTTTTTTTAGACTACATTGCTACTGGTAAGCTAAATTTAAATAAAACAAAAAAAATTTTAAAAGGTATTTTTGAAGGCTGCAGACTATCTGACTGTAAGTTGATTGGAGGTGAGACCGCTGAAATGCCAGGAACTTACTCAAACAATAAATATGATTTAGCTGGTTTCAGCGTTGGAATAGTATCTAAAAAAAAAATTTTAAGTAAGGATAGAGTTAAAATAGGTGATATTGTTTTAGCAATTCCTTCAAACGGGCTACATTCAAACGGGTATTCTTTGGTGAGGGCTATTTTACGGAAAAATAAAATTCCAAAAAATTTAAAGGATGAAATATTAAAACCTACAAAGATTTATTCTAAAGAAATTTTGAAATTAACAAAAAATAATTTAATAAATTCTGCTGCACACATTACAGGAGGGGGACTAATTGAAAATTTATTAAGATCTATACCAATAAATTCAACTCTTAATGTCGATCTTTCAAAAATTAAAATAACAAAAATTTTTAAGTGGTTAAAAAGTAAGAATATTTCTGATAAAGAAATGATGAAAACTTTTAATTGTGGTATAGGTTTTTGTGTCATTGTTTCAAAAAAAAATATTTCAAAAGTTAAGAATAAATTCAATAAAAAATATAAGCCTTATGAGATTGGTTATATTTCTAATGACAAAAAGAAAATAAATTTGATAAATTCTTTAAAATGGTAAAAAAGAAAACTTGTGTTTTCATTTCTGGTCATGGCTCTAATCTCAAAAATCTTATCAAACAATCAAGGAATAGCAATTTTCCAATCAAAATAAGTTTAGTTATAAGTAATAATAAAAAAGCTAATGGCGTTAAATACGCTAAAATTAATAGTATACCGTATATTTTCGTTAATTCTAAAATTAAAAATTATGAAAATAAAATTTTATTGAGTTTAAAAAAACATAAAATTTCATTTATTTGCTTAGCAGGTTATATGAAGATTGTTTCAAGTAATTTAATAAAATATTATCAAAAAAAAATTATTAATATTCATCCTTCTCTACTTCCAAAATACAAAGGGTTAAATACTTTTTCTAGAATTTTAAATAATGGAGAAAAAATAACTGGGTGTACTGTCCACTACGTAAATAAGAGACTAGACAGTGGAAACATTATTGTTCAAAAGAAATTTTTTATTGAAACGTCTGATAACGAAAAAATTATAAAGCAGAAGACCCAAAAACTAGAATACAGAGCTTTTCCCGAGGCCATAATACAGGTTTTCAGAAATATTTAATTCTTAAAAAAAAAAATTAATTTCTTTTTCAGCGTTTTCTAAAGAGTCCGAGCCATGTACAGAGTTTTTATCAATTGAAATTCCAAATAATTTTCTAATTGTATTTTCTTCAGCTTCTTTTGGGTTTGTGGCTCCCATTAATTTTCTGTTAGCAGCAACAGCTCCAGAACCCTCTAAAATCATTACTACTATTGGGCCAGAGGACAAATAAGCACATAAATCATTATAAAAAGGTTTAGATTGATGAACTTTATAAAACTCAGATGCTTCTTCTTTTGTAATTTGAATCTTTTTGCTATCTTTAATTTTTAAATTATTTTTTAAAAAAATATTTTTTATGTCTTCAACTAAATTTCTTTCAACTGCATCAGGTTTTATAATTGATAAAGTTTTTTCAAAATTATTCATAATTTTCTTCTATTAATTGATTTAATAATCTAACACCGAATCCAGTAGCTCCACCTGGGTTTAAAGCTCCTCCATATTTTGAAAAAGCCATTCCTGCAATGTCCAAATGTGCCCATGGTGTTTTATTTAAAATAAATCTTTGTAAAAATTGCGCAGCTGTTGTAGACCCTGCTCCACCAACATAATTAATATTTTGCACATCGGCGTTTTTAGAGTTCATTAATTTGTCGTAATTTTTATGAAGAGGCATTCTCCATAATTTTTCCTCGACTTTTTGGCCTGCCTTAATTATTTGTGAAGAAAGCTTGTCATCATTTGAAAAAAGTCCAGCATATTCTGATCCTAAGCAAACTATTATTGCACCTGTCAAAGTGGCAAGATCAACAATAAATTTCGGTTTAAATTTTTTTTCAGTAAATGTAAGAGCGTCAGCTAAAACTAATCTTCCCTCTGCATCGGTATTCAATACTTCTATAGTTTTACCACTGTAAGATTTTACAATATCTCCTGGTCTTTGAGCAATGCCACTTACCATGTTTTCTACAAGCCCCACAACTCCAACAGCATTAACTTTTGCATTTCTTAAAGCTAGACTTTTCATCAACCCAACTACAGCGGCTGAACCTGCCATATCATAAGTCATATCCTCCATAAATCTTGCTGGTTTTAATGAGTAACCTCCTGTATCAAAAGTAACTCCTTTGCCTACAAAAGCTAATGGCTTAGAATTATTTTTTGCTCCATTCCATTCCATCGTTACTAAATATGATCCCCTAACGCTTCCCATACCTACGCCAAGCAGAGCGTGCATACCTAACTTTTTTAATTTTTTTTTATCATAGATATTTATTTTTAATCCATCTTTTCTTAATGAATTTATTCTTTTAGCATATTCATCTGGATGCAAAACATTGCCTGGTTCAGAAACTAAATCTCTGGCATAAAAAGTTCCTTCTTCTAAAGCTTTAAACTTTTTTTGATTATTTGCTGCAGGTTTATTTTTACTACCTGTAACATGTATTGATATAGTTTTTTTTTCTTTTTTGGTTTTATATTTTTTAAATTCATAAGACTTTAATTTTAAACCATGAAGAAAGTGACTAATGAAGTTTTTTTCTTTACTTACAACACTTTCTGTATTTAAAAAATATTCTTTATTTTTTCCGTGATTCACCTGACTATAAAATGTTGCACCTAATTTTTCTATATCTGAAGTTTTAAAGTTATTTTTAATTGAGATTAAAATTATCTTTTTCTTTGAGCTAATATCAAAAACCAACAAATCTTTTTTAAGATCATTAGATGTTAATAAATCGTTTATATAAGAAAATTCAAAGTTAGAGAGATGTTTTTTTAAGTTATTAATTTTATATTTTTCATTTGTAAATAGAATTACATTTGATGAAGGTTTACTTAATTTATTGTTTGAGAAGCTTATTTGTACAGTCATAAATTATTAATATTTCTATCAGTTAGATTGCTTGGTATATATGATCAAATATATAAGATTTCAATGGAAAATTTGTCCAAATTAAACCATTGATTGAATTTATTAAATGAATGCATTATCTATATACCCATTACTAAAATGCTTCAAAACAAAATTTTTCATAATTTTATTATAGAAATATTTAAATCATTTTTAATAATATTATTTGGTTTGTCTATGATAGCTCTTACTGTGAGAGCAGTAAATTTTTTAGATTTAATTGTAGATAGCGGGTATTCAGTTTCAACTTATTTTAAATATTCTTTACTTAATTTGCTGGGCATTTCAGTAAAGTTTATACCTCTTTCTTTTCTGATATCTTTATCGATTTTTGTTTTAAAACATCTTAATGATAACGAATTTATAATTCTATGGACTTCTGGTGTAAAAAAGATTTCTTTAGTAAAAATTTTTGTATTAATTTCTTGTTTAATAGCCTTTACCTATTTAACATTTTCTACTTTTTTAACCCCACTCTCACTTAATAAATCTAGAGGAATCTTAAATGATAATACTTTTAATTCATTTCTCCCAACTGTTAAAGCGCAGAGATTTAGTGATTCGTTTAAGGGGTTTACTTTTTTTGTAGAGAAGAAAGTGAATAATCAAATCAAAAATGTTTTTATACATGATACTGGGAACAATCTTAAAAATTTATCTCCTGATGTAAATCAAACAAATGATACAACTATACTTGCAGAGAATGGAATTATTGATAATAAAAAACTTTTATTAATAAATGGTCAAATAATTTCTACTAAAAAAAATGTAAAAAACGAGATTATTGATTTTGAACAGTTAATAGTAAATCTTGATAGCCTTGACACTACAACAATCAAGAAACCTAAAATTCAAGAAACTTCTACTATTGAACTTTTAAAGTGTTTAATGAAGCAAAATGTAAATACAAAACTTTGTAACGATGATTATAAAAAAGAAATTATTGCGACACTTAACAGAAGAGTGGTGATTCCATTTTATATTCCAATAATAGCGTTAATTTGTGCTATGCCTTTAATTAAAACTAAAAAAATTTATTTAAATAAGTTTTTTTGTTTTTTTTACAGTTTCTCGTTACTGGTTTTTACAGAAATAGCAGTAAGGTATACAGGTTTGAATAATTTAATTTTATTTACTTTTTTATTAATACCAATTTTTTTATATATTTTAATATATTTTTTTCTTAGTTATAAATTTTCTAGTGAGCTGAAATATGAATAGTATTATTTTAAATTATATCCTTAAAGGATTTTTAAAATATTTTCTTATTGGGGTAATTATTTTCTATTGTTTTGGAATTATTTTAAATCTTTTTGAAGAAATTGAATTTTTTAAAAATACAGAAGTAAGCTTTCTAATACCTCTCATGCTTACAATCGTATTTATCCCGGGAATGATTATAAAATTTTTACCCTTTATAATCTTTATCTCAAGTATGATGTTTATGATGAAAATTAGGAATAACAAAGACTTACTTACTTTAAAAGTTTTTGGCTATTCAAACATGAAAATTTTTTTTATTCTTGCTTTATTTTCTTTTATTATAGGCTGGGTAATTCTTTTTACAATAAATCCTATTACTTCAAGTATGGCGACTTTTTATGAAAAAACTAAATCAAATTATTCAAAAGATATTGAGCACCTTGTTAATTTTAATAAGAATGGATTGTGGATAAAAGAAGAATTTGAAAATAAAAAAAGAATTATTTCTGCTGAGAGACCTGAGAGATATGATTTAATAAATCTTAAAATATTTCATTTCAACGAAAACTCTGTGCTTTTAGAAAAAATATTTGCAGAAAAAGCCGATATAAAAGAAAATAATTGGAAATTAAAAAATGTTAAAATTTTTAAATATACTGAAGGTGCTCAAAAAAATGAAAACTTTGAAAATTATGAATTAAATTCTGTCTATAATTATAATAAGATTAATAGCCTATTTAAAAACTTTGATACTTTATCTTTTTTAAAAATAATTACTGATAAAAATAGATTACTAGAAAACGGATATAGCGAACCTTTTTTAAAAGAAAGTTTACATAAAATGCTCTCTATACCTTTTTTTTTATTTTTTATGACTGCTTTAGCTTCTATTTTTACTATGAATACTCTTAAAAAAGACGATAATATTAAATTAACTTTAGTCGGTTTAACTATTTGTGTACTTACTTTTTACTTTAAAGATCTATCACTAGCTCTTGGGCAGACAGGGAGAATACCTGTGATCCTTGCTATCTGGTCTCCAATTATTGCTTTAAGTTTTTTTGCTTTTATAGGAGTTTTACAAATAAATGAAAAATAATTTTTTTCTTACATTCCTGTTAATTTTTTATTCGTCTTACTTAAACGCAGAGAACTTATTAATCGAGTCAAAAAAAATAACAATAGATAAAAATAATGAGTTATCAATTTTTGAAGAGGAGGTAGTTATTACTACCTCTGAGAAAAATATTATTAAAAGCGATTACGCTGAGTATAACAAAAAGAAAGGTATTATAACTTTAAAAAAAAATATTAAGGCAATAGATAATAAAGAAAATATAATCGAAGCAGATTTTGCAATTTATAATGAAAATTTTAAAAGATTAAATAGCTTAGGTCCTACAAAAATTACTACTTCAGAAAACTACATTATTGAAGGAAGTGATATAATTTTTGATGATTTGAAAAAATTTATTTCTTCTAAAAAAAAAACAAAAATAATTGATCAAGAATATAATAAAATTTTTTTGGACAATTTTGAATATTTGACTGAAGATTATATTTTTAAATCAATAGGAAAAATAAAAGTCGAGGATAATTTAGATAATATTTATAATTTTTCACAAATATATATCGACACAAAAAAAAAGGAGTTGCTTGGCACTGACATTAAAACTTATTTAAATAGTAAGGAATTTAAAGTAGACAAAAGAAACAAACCAAGAATTTTTGCAAACACAATAAGAATGGATAAAGAAATTACTACTTTTAATAAAAGTAATTTTACATTATGTGATTATAGAAAAAACGATAAATGTCCGCCTTGGACAATTCAGTCCACAAAAATGTTACATGATAGTAAGAAAAAAACCATTTACTATGACAATGCGTTGATAAAAATTTATGATATTCCTGTATTTTATGCTCCCAGGTTATCTCATCCAGATCCGTCTGTTGAAAGAAGAACCGGTTTCCTCACTCCATCTTTTCAAGATACTAGAAACCTTGGAGAAGGACTTACAATTCCATATTTTTGGGCAATAGATAAAGATAAAGACTTAACAATTACTAATAAACTTTATGTTTCCGAACATCCTCTTTTTTTAGGAGAATATAGGCAAGCACTAGAAAATTCTAACTTAATTTTTGATTTTGGTTTTACTGAAGGATACAAAAAAAATACAACAACAAAAAAGAAAGGTCAAAAAACTCATTTGTTTTCAAAGTTTGTAAGAAATTTCTCTGACTTGGAAAATAACTCAGAGAGTACTCTTTCAATTACAACACAAGATACTTCTAATGATAAGTACCTCAAATTGTACAAAATTAATTCTGAACTTGTTAATGATGATATTGATACTCTTAAAAATTCTATAAATTTTACTCACTCTGATGATGAAATTTTCTTTGGAGTAAATATGAGTATGTATGAAACTCTAAAAACAAATTATGATGACAAATATGAGTATATTTTTCCAGAACTTACATTTAATAGAAATCTATTATCGAACATTAATTTTGGCACATTAGATCTTGATACAAACTTGAAAGTTCATACATACGATACCAATAAAACCTCGAAATTTTTAGTAAATAACTTAGAACTAGATACAATTGGAATAAATTTTGAATCTGGTATTCAATCCAAAATACTTAGTAGTATCAAAAACGTTAATTATGAGACTAAAAATATTAGTAATTTAAAAAACGACACAACAAATGAAATTTATGGAGCTCTTGGTTTTTTAAGTAAAATTGATTTGTATAAAAAAATTGAAAATTTTTCAGAACATTTTTTTACACCTAAAATATTTGTTAGGTACGCTCCAGATAAAATGAGAAAGGAAGAAAATAACTCAAAATTAGATCCGGTGAAAGCTTTTAGTTTAAACAGAATAGGAAATAACAATAATTTTGAGACTGGACTTAATGCAACTTTAGGTTTTGATTATGAAATTAGAAAACAAAATCAAAAATTTGATATTTCAGTTGGACAAATATTTAATGAAAAAGAAAATAAGAATATGCCTTCGTCTATGGGATTAGACGAAAAAATGTCCGATCTTATTGGGCATTCAAAATACAAGTTAAATGAAAAATTCAATATTAATTATAATTTTGCGTTAGATCAGAATTATAAAGATCTAAATTATAATGAAATAGGAGCAGAATTTAACTTTAATAAATTTGATTTCAATCTTGATTATTTACAAGAAAAAAAACACATTGGAACTAACGAATATGTAAAATCCGAAATTGATTATAATATAAGTAAAAATACAAATTTATCGTTTAATTTTAAAAGAAATTTAATTACAGACTCTTCGGAATTTTATAACTTAAGCTATGAATACATGAATGATTGCCTTAGAGCTGGATTAGTTTTTAGAAGAGAGTTTTACAATGACTCTGAGATTGAGTCTGAAAATTCACTTATGTTTAAAATAACTCTAATGCCATTTGGAAGTTTAAATTCACCTAAAGTAAACAAATAATGAAAATATTAATAAAATATTTTTTACTTATATTTTTGTTTTTTTTTTTTGGTAACACTCAAATTTTTAGTGAAACCAAAATAGTTGTAAAAATAGACAATAAAATAATAAGCTCATATGATATTAAAAATAAAATTAATACCAATCTTAAACTCAGAAATTTAGAGATTAATCAATCTAACATAGATAAAATGAAAAATCTTGCATTGCAAGAATTAATTAATTTAAGAATTAAAGAAAAGGAAATTTTAAAGTATAGCTCGATTGATATTGAAAGTATGGATATATCAAAACAGCTAAAGTCGATATCGTCAGGTAATGTAGAAATGTTAAAAAAAAAATTTTTAGATAATAATTTAGATTATGATGCTTTTTTACATCAACTAAAAGTACAAGCAGCCTGGCAAAATGTAATTTTTTATCTTTTTCAAAATAAAGTTAAAATTGATGAGAACGAAATAAATAATGAATTAAAAAATTTTAAAGATGAAATTTTCAAATTAAGAGAATTGAATTTACTAGAGCTAGAAGCTAATTTTGGTTCATCAGCTGAAAGAGACAGCAAAATCATACAAATTAAAAATAGTATTAATGAAATAGGATTTGAAAAATCAATATCGATTTATAGTGAGTCTGAAACTGCAGTTAATGGTGGAAGATTAGGGTTTATTAATGAAAAATCATTATCAAAAGAAATACTTGAGAAATTAAAAAATCTTAATGAAGGAGATATTTCTGAACCAATAATAAGACTAAATAAAATTATTTTCTTAAAGATAGATAAAATAAAAATATCTCGGAATGATAATATTAATATTGATGAATATAAAAAGAATATTATAGCTAAAAGAAAAAATGATTTATTTGACCTATACTCAAAAAGTCACCTATCTAAACTCAAAAATAATTCGTATATTGAATTCAAATGAAGAATAAAATCTTATTATTAAGTGGTGATCCCAATAGTATTAACTCTGAAATTATTTTTAAATGCTGGAAAAATTTAAGTATTTCAAAAAGAAAAAATATATATCTAGTTTCTAATTATAATCTTTTAAAGAAACAATTTAAAATTCTTAAATATAAGATCAAAATGATAAAAGTAAAAAATATTAAAGAAAAAAATAATTCAAATAAATTAAAAATTTTAGACATTGATCTAAAATTTAAAAATCCGTTTAAAGTTCCTTTCAAAAACTCCTCAAACTTTGTTAAAAAAATACTTAATATAGCTCACAAGTTGGCATCGGAAAAAGAGGTAAAAGGTATGGTAAACTGTCCGATTGATAAAAAGCTTTTAGGTAAAAATAATAAAGGCGTAACAGAATTCTTGGCCTCAAAGTGTAAAATAAAAGATGGAACTGAGGTAATGCTTATTTCTAATAGGCGTTTGTCTGTTTCGCCTTTAACTACTCATATTAAAATAAAAGATGTTAACAAAAGGATTTTCCCAAAAATTATTATAAAAAAGATTGCTACAATAGATAAATGGTTTAGGAAAATTTATCGAAAACGACCAAAAATTGGTGTTCTCGGTCTTAATCCTCATAATGCTGAATTAAGGACTAATACAGAAGAAAGAAAAATAATTTTGCCTTCAATCAATAAATTAAAAAAAAGAGGTCTTAAAATAAAAGGTCCACTAGTTGCCGATACACTATTTATAAATGATTATAAAAATTATAATGTTATTGTAGGTATGTATCATGATCAAGTTCTTGCTCCATTCAAAACATTATACAAATTTGATGCAATTAATATTACTTTAGGTCTTAATTATCATAGAGTTTCGCCAGATCACGGGGTGGCATTAAATATATTAAAGAAAAAAAATGCTAGCCATTTAAGTTTATTAAGATGTATTGAATTTTTATTAAAGATTAAGTGAAACATTTAAATAAAAAATCTTTAGGTCAAAATTTTTTAGTTGATAAAAACATTATTTTAAAAATTATAAATCTTATTAATCTTAATAATAAAAATGTAATTGAAATTGGTCCAGGTGCTGGTGCATTAACCGATGAAATTTTAAAGAAAAAACCAAAATCTCTTCTAACCATCGAAAAAGATTTTAATTTATCTAAAGAACTTAAAAACAAGTATTTACATAACAAAATATTCAAAAATATAAATGCTGATATTCTTAAATTTGATTTAGAAAAATCATGTAAGAAAAATACAATTATTTTAGGTAATTTACCCTATAATATTTCATCTCAAATTCTAGTAAAAATTTTGAATTTTAAAATTTGGCCACCAAATTTTAGCGACGTTATTTTTATGTTTCAAAAGGAATTAGGACAAAAGATAATAGGCAAGTTTTCATCAAAAGATTATGGAAGAATTTCAATTCTAACTGATTACAGACTTTCGTTTATTAGTAAATTTAAAGTTACAGCAAACTGTTTTTTTCCCAAGCCAAAAATTGACTCGATGGTTATTCATTTCAAACCAAAAATAAAAATGAAATACACTATACATGATTTAAAAAACTTAGAGAGGGTAACCAATATTCTTTTCTCAAATAAAAGAAAGATGGTAAATAAAAATATTAAAAAAATACTTAAAAGAGATTATATTGAAAAAATAAATAATTTAAATTTACAGCTTAGGCCATCAAAAATTAAGCCCGATATATTTTACCGAATTGCTGAATTATATGAAATCCAATGAAAAATTTTTTTTTTCTATAGCAATTATATTTTCAATTTGTTTAAAACAGACTTCTAAATTATTGTTAATTACAATATAATCATAATCACTCCAATGTTTTACATCTTCATCAAACGCTTTAAACCTTCTTTCGATCTCTTTTGCTGAATTTTGATTTCTTTTAATCAATCTTTTTTTTAGCTCTTGTTTATTTTCTGTAGTAAGAAATACTTTAACGAGATTTAAATTGCTAAATTTGGATAGTTGTTTTGTTCCTTGCCAGTCAATATCAAATAAAATATCATTTGTTTTAATTAATTTATCGACGTTTTCTTTTAAGGTGCCATAATATTTATCAAAAATTTTTGCGTACTCATAAAAACTTTTATCATTTGCTAATTTTTTAAATTTTACTTCACTCACAAAATGATAATCAACTCCGTCAATTTCGTTTTCTCTTGGTGATCTTGTCGTGTGAGATACAGATATTTTAAAGTTCGGATACTTTTGTTGAATTTTTTTGGTCAGGGTAGTCTTACCAGCACCAGAAGGTGAGGATAAGATTAATAGAATATTTTCCTCATCTTGAGGCATTAAAATATTTTAGCTTGATTTACTCTCAATAAACTTAATAGCATCACCAACTGTTAGGATTTTTTCTGCTTCACTATCTGAAATTTCCGATCCAAATTCCTCCTCAAAAGCCATAACTAGTTCCACTGTATCTAAGCTGTCCGCGCCTAAATCGTCGATAAAACTAGCCTCATCTGTAATTTTGCTTTCATCAACGCCGAGGTGATCTGCAACTATTTTTTTTACTTTACTTTTAACATCTTCTGACATGAATTCCTTTCTTTAATATTTTCTTATTAGATTATTAAGCAGAATTGTCAAGACATATACATTCCACCATTCACATGAATAGTTTCACCATGAATATACTTGGACATATCGGATATAAGGAAGGCTACACAATTTGATACATCTTCACCTGTTCCAAGGTATCCTGATGGTATTTTGTTGATTAAAATTTTTTTAAATTCTTCGTTTATTTTATCAGTCATTTCGGTCTTTATAAATCCTGGGGATACACAATTAATGTTGATATTTTTTTTTGCATATTCTATAGCTAAACTTTTCGAAAAACCAATTATACCTGCTTTTGAGGCTGCATAATTTGCTTGGCCTAAATTTCCAGTGTGACCAACCACTGAAGTTATATTGACTATTTTTCCATATTTTTTTTTAAGCATTTTTTTTATTGCATATTTACACATTAAAAAACTTGAATTTAAATTAATATCAATAACTTTTTTCCAGTTTTCCTCGGTCAGTCTTATAGATAAATTATCCAATGTTATACCAGCGTTATTTATAAGTATTTCTAGCCCATCTAAGTTTTTATCTATCTTATCTATGAAACTCTCAATTTTATCATGATCTTGAAGTTGAAATGCTTCAATATGAATATTAGGAAATTTTTTTTTTAAATTATCTAACTTTTCTTTATTTGTTCCACTGGCAACAACTACGGCACCCAAACTAGAGAGTTTTTCAACTAAACTATTCCCTATTCCACCTGTCGCTCCAGTAATTAAAATTTTTTTATCTTTTAAATTCATTAATTAAATTTTTAATATCAGCAATTGAATTAATTGAAAAGCAGTTTACATTTTTAATTGTTCTCTTTACCATTCCAATAAGTGCTTTTCCAGGCCCAATTTCAATAAAATTTTTAATTTTATCTTTTTCCATGTAAGTCATACTTTCACGCCATTTCACAGTAGAGAAAATTTGGTCTACCAATAGTTTTTTTATCATTAATGGATCTGTAACAGGTTTGGCATTAACGTTATTTATTATTTGAATTGATGGACTTTTAAATACTGTTTGACTTATTTTTTCATTCATAACTTTTGCAGCTGGCTTCATTAATGAGCAATGAAATGGTGCGCTAACTTTAAGTGGAATTGTTTTAATTTTTTTTTCTTTAAAATCTGTTTGAACACTATTTATACTTTCTGTATCACCGCTAATTATTACCTGACCATTGGCATTGTCATTTGCTATTTCACATACACCTAGTTTATTTTTTTTTTCGTCAAGCAGATTTACAACTTCATTTGTCTTTAAACCTAATACAGCAAGCATTGCTCCTGCTCCTACCGGGACCGCATTTTGCATAGCCTGCCCACGCTCGTGAAGTAAATAAATAGCATCTTCAAAATCTAAAGCTCCTGCACATACTAATGCGCTATACTCACCTAGTGAATGTCCAGCAAAATATTTGAATGATTTTAAATCGACATTAAATTCTTCTCTCAGAATTTTAAATATTGTATAACTTACTGTTAAAATAGCGGGTTGAGTATTTTTTGTTAATTGTAGTTGATCTGCTGGGCCTTCTAATATTATTTTAGATATTGAGAATCCAAGTTTTTCATCTGCTTTTTTAAAAATATTTTTTGCTTCTTTAAAATTTTCATAAAATTCTGATCCCATACCAACCAATTGAGAACCTTGTCCTGGGAATAATAAAACGTTCATTTATCGAGTTTATTCAATGATTATATATATTGCTATAATTATTTATTATAGTATAAACCAATTTTTAAAAATAATAATAAACTGTTTATAAATTACTATGGCTTTTTACGAAAATACTGTGATTGCTAGACAAGACCTAGCTGAAAAAGAACTAAAAGACATAAAAGAAAAGTATAACTCTTTAATAAATAACTCTTCTGGTAAGGTGATCAAAATTGAAGATTGGGGTTTGTTAAACCTTGCAAAAAAAATAAAGAAGTACAAGAAGGGGTTTTATATACATTACAAGTTTGAAGGAAATCAAAGTACATTAACAGAAATTGAAAAGAAAATTAAAATTGATAGATCAATAATAAGACATTTAATTGTTAAATATAAAAAATTAGACCTAGAAAGTGAATTTTTTAAGAAAAAATAGAAATAAATGAAAAGAAAAAATAAAAAATTTCAAAAAAAGGGCACAAATTCACTTAACAAACTAAGCTTGTTTCAAAAAAATGATAGTAAATTTTCAAAAAAATGCCCACTATCAGTGAAGAATGCTCCAAAAGTTGATTATAAAAATGTCGGTTTGTTAAAAAAATATATATCAGAAAATGGAAAAATTATATCAGCAAAATTTACATCCGTTTCGTTTAGTAAACAAAAAAGACTCACTAGAGAAATTAAAAAAGCTAAAGTATTAGGGTTGTTATAACATGGAAATTATTTTACTAGAAAATATTATTAATCTTGGAAATATTGGAGACAAAGTAAGTGTCAAAAACGGTTATGGAAGAAATTTTCTATTAAGATATGGAAAAGCATTAAGATTTAATAAAGCAAATGAGGAGTTGGTAAATAAGAAAAAAAGTGAGCTTAATAAAAAAAATATAGAACTTAAAAATGAATTTATTAAAATAGCAAAATTAGTAAACAATGAAACGATTACCTTTAATAAAGAAAGTAAAGAGAATGGTGACTTATACGGATCTATAAAACCTAAAGAGATCACAAATTTGATAAAGAAACAAATAAACGCTGATGTGAGCCCTTCTCAAATTATTCTGAAAGATGAACTAAACAAAATCGGTTTGTTTAAAGTGAATATTAATTTTCATTCAGATGTTAAAGCTATTATATCAGTCAAAATAGATAAGATTCAATCAAAATAACTTTTCCACAGAGTTGAAAAAAGAGTGCAAAACTTTTTTCTTTATCCCAAACATCATTACCTTATATTCAAAAAGTGAAAGAAATAAAACCTCTTCAAAAAAATTTAAATGATAAGCAGCCATCTAATTTAGAGGCTGAGCAAGCATTAATAGGCTCGATATTAGTAAATAATGATATTATTGATGAAGTCTCAACTATAGTCAGTTCAATGACTTTCTTTGATCCCGCTCACGTAAAAATCTATGATGTAATAGAGAGTCTCAACAATAAAGGGATGATTGCTAATCCAATTACTTTAAAAAACTTTTTTGAGAAAGATAATATGTTAAATGAAGTTGGGGGCACCGAATATTTAGTAAAGCTGACTAGATTCTCTGCATCAGCGAAGCAGGCTGTTGATTATGCTAAAATTATTCATGAGATGTATTTAAGAAGAGAATTAGTTCAAATTTCTGATAAATTATCTTCTGATACTTTAAATGCAAATTTACAAGAGCAAAATGCAGAAGATATTATTGAAAGTACAGAGAAATCTTTATTTGATTTAGCTGAACGAGGAAGTTTTTCTCAATCCTTTCAAAAGTTTAATCAAGCTTTAGATCAAACCATAGAAATGGCAACTTTAGCTATGCAAAATGATCAGGGTATCGTTGGAGTTCCTACAGGTTTGACAGATCTAGATGAAAAACTAGGAGGTTTGCATAAATCAGATTTAATAATTCTTGCTGGAAGACCTTCGATGGGAAAGACTGCATTAGCAACTAACATAGCCTATAATGCAGCTCAAAATATTTTAAAAAGGCAAGAAAAATCATCTATTGCTTTTTTTTCACTTGAAATGTCCTCAGAGCAATTATCTACTAGAATATTATCTGAACAGGCTAGAATAAAATCTGATGATATAAGACGTGGAAAAGTGACTGAGGAAGAAATTAATAGATACATTGAAACCTCTCGAAATATTTATAACCTCCCATTATATATTGATGAGACTCCTGCTATCACTATTGCTACATTAAGTAATAGAGCAAGAAGAATAAAAAGATTATTTGGTTTAAATTTAATAGTTGTTGATTACATACAATTGATGAGATCTAGCTCTAATAAAAACGATGGTAGAGTTCAGGAAATTTCAGAAATAACTCAAGGATTAAAAGCTTTAGCTAAGGAATTGCAGGTGCCTGTATTGGCATTATCCCAACTTTCAAGAGCTGTGGAGCAGAGAGATGATAAGCAACCTCAATTAGCTGATTTAAGGGAGTCTGGATCAATTGAACAGGATGCAGATGTTGTTATGTTTGTTTATCGAGAAGCGTACTATTTGGAGAGGAAACAACCTAAATTAGGTTCTATAGAACATGCAGAGTGGCAATCTAAAATGAATGATGTAAATGGACTTGCAGATATAATTTTAGGTAAACAAAGGCACGGCCCTACTGGCACTATAAAAGTAGAATTTGAAGGAATTTATACAAAATTCAAAGATTTAAGTAAAAATTAGCCTTAGTTTTTTCTTTAGTTATAAAATATTTAAGATATATCTGAAATATTCTAATGTTTGCTGGAATTTATAAAAAAATAATAACGGATTTTTCAAAAATAACTCTTTTTTTTTTAGCTATTTTAGTATGTTTTTCGCTTTATCAGTCAAAAAATTTTAATTTAGATGCATCATCTGATGCACTTTTGCTTGAAGGAGATCCCGATCTTAAATTTTTGAGAGAAGTCAATCAAACTTATGGTTCTAAAGATTTTTTAGTTTTAACATATACTCCTATAGCAAGTTTCACAGAAAAAGAGACCATATTAAATCTACAATTGCTCAAATCAAAAATTGAAAAGTTAACTTGGGTAGATAGTGTAATTACTATTATTGATGTTCCTCTTTTAAAAAGCACAGACGAAGGATTAATGGAAAGACTTAAAAATTATAAAACTTTAGCTTATCCAGAAATTGACAGAGAAAGAGGTTTTGATGAAATTGTTAATAGTCCTATTTATAGAGATTATGTCATTAGTGAGGATGGGAAAACTTCTGGAATTGTAGTTTATTTAAAGAAAGACGAAAGGTTGGCAGAATATATTAAAATTAAAGATAAATACTATGATCAATCTGTTGAAATAGGATTAACAAAAGAAGAAAAAAAAAATTACAAAAAATTTATTAAAGAGTACGAAGAATATAAAAATTTATATAATATTAGAAATCATCAAAATATTTCAGAGATTAGAGACGTAATAAGTAAATATGGTGAAAATGCTAAAATTCAATTAGGTGGAATTCCTATGATTGCAGATGACATGATGAGTTATATTAAAAGCGATATAGTTGTGTTTGGAATTGGGGTTTTTATTTTTATTGTAATAACACTTTGGTTTGTATTTAAAAATTTGAAATGGGTAGTAATGCCATTACTAGGTTGTGCAACCTCAGTTATAATTATGATTGGTTTGCTAAGTGTAATAGGGTGGAAAGTAACGGTAATTTCTTCAAACTTCATTGCCTTAATGCTAATTTTAAATATGGCGATGAATATCCACTTAACTGTAAGATATTTGCAATTAAAAAAAGAATTTCCTCATCTTACAAAAAGTGAGTCCGTCTTTGAGGCAAGTAAAAAAATGATGTTGCCGATTCTTTATACTGTTCTTACAACGATATGTGCATTCTTATCTTTAGTTTTAAGTGGAATTAAACCTATAATTGATTTTGGTTGGATGATGACATTAGGTTTATTAGTTTCTTTAATAGTTACATTTTTATTACTTCCTTCTTTGATAAGTCTGCTTAGCTCTGAAAATGAAATCGGTATTAAAGATACTGAAAAATCTTTGATTACATCATCTTTAGGATCTTTCACTAAAAATAATAAAATCATAATTTTTGGAACTACATTTTTAGTAATTATATTTAGTATCGTTGGAATATTTAAGCTTGAGGTAGAAAATAGTTTTATAAATTATTTTAGTAAAGAAACTGAAATTTATAAGGGAATGAAAAAAATTGATGATGAGTTAGGTGGAACCACTCCTTTAAGTATTGTTTTAAAATTTCCTTCTAATTCTAAAAATAGTAACAGTGAAGATGATGAGTTTGAAGAGTGGGAAGAAGAAAATACAAGTGGTGATGAAGATAAGTCAAAATATTGGTTTACAAGAGATAAGATGGATAAAATTTTAAAAGTTCATGATTATTTAGACTCATTGCCAGAAATTGGAAAAGTATTATCATTTGGTTCAATTTTAAGGGTGGCTGAAGACTTAAATAACAAAGAATTGCAAAGTTTAGAAATTGCGGTTTTGTATAGTAAAATACCAGATTCAATTAAAAAAGAGATTGTAACACCTTATATATCTGTTGAGAAAGATGAAGCTAGAATTAGTGTGCGAGTAAAAGACTCTTTAGAAAATCTCAGAAGAAATGATTTAATAAATAAAATAAATTCAGAATTAAATACCAAATTAAATTTAAATGCTGAAGAATATAAGTTAGCAGGGGTTTTAATTTTATTTAATAATTTATTGCAAAGTTTATTTAAATCACAAATACTTACTTTGGGTATCGTGATAATTGGAATTTTTTTAATGTTTTTTATTTTATTTAGAAATACAATGCTTTCATTTATTGGTATTGTCCCTAATTTCATCGCTGCTTTATTTATTCTCGGTTTAATTGGATTAATTGGTATTCCTTTAGATATGATGACTATAACTATAGCAGCTATAACTATTGGTATTGCTGTTGATAATAGCATTCATTACATCTTTAGATTTAGAGAAGAATTTAAAATAATTAAAAATTACAGCAAAACTTTAGATAGATGTCACAGAACCGTTGGTGTAGCTATTCTAAATACATCTGTAACAATTGTATTTGGTTTTTCAATTTTAGTCTTGTCCAATTTTATTCCTACTATTTACTTTGGTATATTCACTGGCATAGCCATGTTGCTGGCAATGCTTTCGGTTTTGACTTTATTACCTAAATTAATTCTTATATATAAACCTTTTGGCGATGAAGTCGGTGAAGTTTATCAATGATTGATTTGCTAAAGAACTCTACTGACAATGTTAATCTTTTAGATATTTTTTTCTTAATAATACTTATCTACAATGTTGCACAATGTTTTTTAAAAGGTTTTTCTTTAAGCCTAATTTCATTTATGAAATGGGTGCTATCTACAGTTGTTACAATTATTTTAGTTCCAAAATTACAACCTATAGTAAGTGAATATATTCAGTCAGAATTTATAAACAACTTAGGTTTAGGAATAGGAATATTTATTATAACGCTTTTTATAACAATTTTAGTTGGGAAAACTTTGAGTAAAGCCGTAACATGGACTGGCGTCGGGTCAATAGATAAAGTATTTGGTTTATTGTTTGGTTTTTTTAAAGGTTATGTGGTTTCTATATGTTTGTTTTCAATTTTAAATTGGTTTTATCCTTATCAAAATTGGGGTATATCAGCAGAGAGTGCAGTTTCATTTAATATTATAAATAAAGGTAGTGAAATATTGATAGAGGAATTTCCCTCTAGCGAAGATTTTATAGACACTAAAGAAAAAATTGAAAAAATTTAATTTAGATAAGTTAAGAGAAGAATGTGGAATTTTTGGTATTTCAGATCATGCTGATGCCTCAGCGATGGTTGCGTTGGGTTTGCATGCCTTGCAACACAGAGGTCAAGAAGGATGTGGTATAGTCTCTTATGATGGGAAAAACTATCATTCTGAGAAAAGACAAGGCTTAGTTGGAGACCATTTTACAGACTCAAAATTATTAGAAAAGCTTGCAGGAAAATTCGCTATTGGTCATAATCGATACTCCACCACAGGGGAAACATCACTTAGAAATATCCAGCCATTTTTTGCTGACTTGCATACAGGGGGGGTAAGTATTGCTCATAATGGAAATTTAACCAATGCATTATTATTAAGGGATAATTTAGTTAAGGATGGGGCTATCTTCAGAACTACAAGCGATACAGAGACGATTGTACAACTTATAGCAAAATCTAAAAGAGAGAAATTCGTTGATAAATTAATTGACGTTCTTTTTCAAATACAAGGAGGTTACTCACTTGTTTTAATGACGAACAAAAAACTTGTAGGAGTAAGAGATCCATTAGGAATAAGGCCGTTGGTCATTGGAAAATTAAAAAATTCTTATATTCTGGCCTCTGAAACTTGCGCGCTTGATATTGTTGGTGCAAGCTTTTTAAGAGAGGTTGAAAATGGTGAAATTATTATTATTGAGGATCAAAAATTAAAGTCGATTAAACCTTTTCCTAAACAAAAACCACGGCCTTGTGTTTTTGAATATATTTATTTTGCAAGGCCCGATAGTATTATTAAAAATCATTGTGCTTATGAATATCGAAAAAAGTTAGGTTCTCAATTAGCAAAAGAGGCTGATATTGATGCTGACTTTGTAGTACCAGTTCCTGACTCAGGAGTCCCAGCAGCCTTAGGGTTTGCAGAGCAATCAAATAAAAAATTTGAATTAGGATTAATAAGAAATCATTACGTTGGAAGAACTTTTATTGAACCAACTCAGAGTATAAGAAGTTTAGGTGTTAAACTTAAATTAAGCTCAACAAAAACAATAGTAAAAAATAAATCTATAATATTGATAGATGACTCGTTGGTCAGAGGGACAACCTGTAATAAAATCATAAAAATGCTTTATGAGAGCGGTGCCAAAGAGGTCCACGTAAGAATTGCTTGTCCTGAAATTAAATATCCCGATTTTTACGGAGTAGATATGCCCACTAAAGAAGAACTGTTAGCTCATAATAAAAGTAACGAAGAAATGTGTAAACACATAGGTGCAAAAAGTTTAAATTTTTTGAGTTTATCAGGTTTATATAAAGCATTAATTGCCGAGGAAAGAAATCTTAATTACCCTCAATTTAGTGATCATTATTTCACCGGAGAATATCCAATAAAACCTTCAGATAGCTTACAAGGTCTAAAGGTGAAGCAACTTTCTTTATTAAGCGGGAAGTCAAATAGTTAACCTATTATCACAATTTTATTTTTGTTATCTAAATATAGAATCGATCTATTTAAAAAAACAATATTTGAATTAATTTTATTTTTAAACTTAAATACATTCTCTAAATTTCCGTTTATATTTATCTCGAGAAAATAAGAGTTTTTGAGTAAAATCATTATTTTATCATTTGCCATCATAATACTTTTTAAATTAGCCTTTTTCTCTTTAATTTCTAGAAATTCAGCAATTTTCTGATTAATGTTATAAGAGTAGATAACTTTTCCAGTTATCATATCTATACAAATGAAAAGGTTGTTTTTAGAAACTAAAAAAAGATAATTATTTGCTATTAAAGGTTTAATTTGAGAAATTATATTTAATTTATGAATTAAAGTTCCTGTTAATGTATCAATTATATATGTCGCCTCGTGAGAAGTAACGACTATTATATTGTTATTATTTACTAGTTGGTTTCCAGTAAATAAGCTTCTTGGGTTTAAGTCTAGAGATTGATTCAAATTAATTACCCATTTTACTTCATTATTTTTATTATCAATTGCATATAAAGATCCATAGGTATTTAACAGAAAAGAGCTATATTCATTTGAAGAAAAGTTATTTTTGTAATTATTTTTTATTTGAGTATCTTCAGTAGGAATAAGTTTAATTAAATCTCCATTCTTAACGTTAAAAATATATAAGTTGTTATTTTGATCAGCTGCAACAAGTTTTTCGTCTATAATCTTCAAATTAGATCTAAATGGTATTTTATTATTTTTAGCCCATATAACTTTGTTGTTTATAAAATCAAAAGCATAAACAAAACCCATATTATCTGTAACGTAAATAATATCTCCACGTAAAATTAGATTAAGTTTTTTATTTATTTTTTTAAATTTTTTTTTATAAAAGTTAAATTTACTTATAACTTTATTTTCTTTAATTGAAAAAACTATTATGTTTCCTCTGTGATCATTTGTTATTAAATTATCTTTATCGAACAAAAAATAATTATTTAACTTATGATTTGAGATTTTTTTACTTTTAAATATTAAGTTTTTTTTACTATTTAAGGTAAAGTTATCAAGATTATTCCCCTTATTATAATAAATATCTTGCCATGATTTATTGTTAATTTTTTTTGGGATCGTAAATTTATAATCTTTTTTTAAAGAAATAATTCTGTCAAACGTATCTTTGCTAGTTACTAAAGGTCTAAAGTCACTAAATGAATCTGTATTTGATTTTGATATGGTATCCTCATTGTTTTTCCAAATACCTGTTTTATTGTCGAAAGAACAATTGTTAAGAAAAAAAAGAATGAAAGATATAGCAAGTAATTTCATATTCGCAAACCTTATTTCGATATTGCTTCTTTTGCCAGAATGCTTAACTTGGATTTGCTATTAATTAATTTTTTTAACAATTTGTTTGCTTCTTTAGGATTATTGTTCTTTAACAAATAAAGCGCCTTTTTAAATGTTATAAGATCTAGTTGTTCTTTAGATTTAATTTGGTTTTCTATATAATTGAAATAGTTCAAAATTTTATTTTGATCAGATATTAAATTTTTTTCTAGTATAATATTTAAAGCTAATAAAGAATAGAAATTATTTCCACTATCTAAGATTTTTTCATAAATTTTTAATGACTCTTCTTTATTTCCTGACTCTAAAAATAATCCTGCAGTAATATAGTTTTCTGCAATATATTTATTTTTTTTTTCTAAATTATTTTTATAAAAAAAAGTAATTACAATTACTAAGGTAATAAATATAAAAATAATATATACTTTATATTTATTGTTTTTATAAAAGTCGCTTAATTTATCTTTCAATACTATTTTGTCTTTAATTTCTGTATCCATTTAAAAAATTTTTTCTTAAGGGGAATTTATTCAATTTAACATCTTTACTATATTTTTTAACAGCTTTTTCAATAATTCTACTTAAGTTAGAGTATCTTTTTACAAATTTCGGATAAAATCCGCTTAGTCCTAGCATATCATCTGTAACTAGTATTTGTCCGTCGCAGTACAAAGATGAACCGATTCCGATTGTAGGTATATTTAATTTTTTTGTAATTAATTTTGCTGAATTAGGAGATAAACATTCTAGGATTATAGAAAAAGCTCCAGCATCCTCAATTAATTTTGCTTCCTTTAATAGTTTTTGTGCCTCATGTCTTGTTTTGCCCTCAACTTTAAATTTTTTTTTATATTGAGGTGTATATCCTATATGTCCCATAACAGGTATGCCTCTTCTTACCAATGTTTTTATAATTTTAAAGTTTTTTTTATTACTCTCCAGCTTTATTGCATCACATTTTGTTTTTTTAATAATTAATCTCGAGTTTTGTAGAGCTATTTTTGTATTATTATAAGTTCCCTTTGGCATATCAACAACTAATAGAGATTTTTTAACGCCCATTTTTACACTCTTTGTATGTTGAATTATATTTTCTAAACTAATTTTATGAGTATTTTTGTGTCCATAAAGCACATTAGCCATTGAGTCACCCACTAAAATAATATCTAAATATTTATCTAAAATTTTTGAAATACTTTTCGAATACGCTGTTAAGCACGATATTTTTGTATTATTTTTTTTTTTAAGAATACTAACAATTTTTCTATTCATTATTCCAATTCTATCGTACTTGGTGGTTTTGAGGTAATATCGTATACAACTCTATTAATTCCTCTAACACTATTAATTATTTTATTAGATATACTGTCTATAAAATTTTTTGGAAAGTTAAAATAATCAGCTGTCATTCCGTCTTCTGAAGTTACAGCTCTTAATAGACAAATATTTTCGTAAGTTCTAGAGTCTCCCATTACACCAACGGTCTTTATTGGCAACAAAGCTGCATATGCTTGCCATATCTTGTTGTAAAGTCCTTGTTTAATCAATTCTTTGATAAAAATATCATCTGCTTCTTGCAACATTTTAACTCTCTCAGGAGTGATATTTCCTACTATTCTAATTCCTAAACCTGGTCCTGGAAAAGGGTGTTTAAAATTAATTTTCTTAGTTAAACCTAAAGAATTGCCTAAAAATCTAACCTCGTCTTTAAAAAATTCTGTTAAAGGTTCAATTAATTTAAGATTCATTTTTTTTGGCAAACCTCCTACATTGTGATGCGATTTGATTTTTGAGGTTTTACTACCTGTCGATGATCTGCTTTCAATTATATCAGGATAAAGTGTTCCTTGTGCTAAAAATTTTATATTATTATATTTTTTTGCCTCATTTTCAAAAACCTTAATAAACAGATTTCCAATAATTTTTCTTTTTTTTTCTGGTTTGTGAATATTTTTCAATTTTTTCAAAAATAGTTTAGATGCATTAATTAATTTAATATTTAAACCATATCTATTTTTGAAAATTTTAAAGGAATCTTTAAATTCATTTTTTCTCATTAAACCAGTGTCAACCATTATGCATATTAGTTTTTTTCCTATAGCTTTATTAATAAGTAGTGCAACTACGCTGCTATCTACACCGCCAGAAAGTGCACAAATTACTTTACTTTTTTTAACAGTTTTCTTTATCTTTTCTATTAATATTTTTTTTTGAGAAACAATGTTCCATGTCTTCTTTACCTTGCAAATTGAAAATAAGAAATTTTTAAAAATTTGTTTTCCATTTTCAGTATGTGTTACTTCTGGATGAAATTGTACACCATATATTTTAGATTTTGAATTTTCAATAATAGTAAGTTTTGAGTCTTTGGTTGAGGCAATTATTTTAAAATGTTTTGGAATTTTAACAACAGCATCCTCGTGACTCATCCAGACTGATATTTTTGATTTTAAAAAATTTTTGATTAAAGGTGAGTTTCTTTTTTTTAATAAAAAAGCTCTGCCAAATTCCCGCCTTTTTTTTGAAGGCTTTATCTTCCCGCCATAAAGCTTCGCGATTAATTGTAAACCGTAACATATGCCTAATATTGGTATTTTTTTTTTTAATATCTCTTTTGGAATACTTTGAAATTTTTTTCTTGTTACTGTTGAAGGGCCGCCTGAAAATATAAGGCCTTTAACATTCCCATAATTAATGAATTTTTTAAGGTTTTGCGGAGTAATTATTTCTGAATATACTCCAAATTCCCTCACTCTTCTTGCAATAAGTTTTGTAAATTGAGAACCAAAATCGACAATAATTATTTTTTCTTTATTATAATGAGACTGCATTTATTTTTTAGATAAATTTTCAATCTCAATTTTTAAAGTATCACTTTTTTGACAAAACTTACTACATATAGATTTTAATTTATTATTTAATTCTTTACTTTTTTTATAATCAGAAGATTTTAATTTAAGTTTTGCTAAATTATAAATTGCTTCTTCATTCTTTGGATTAAGCAATATCACTGTTGATAAATTTTGTTCTTCCAGATTTTGTTTATTCTGTTTATTAAATATTTTTGATAAGTACAAATATGATAATTCGCTTTTTGGGTTTAATACTATATCCTGTTCAAATTTAAATTTTGCCTCTTCGAATTTATTTTTATTAAATAAATCTATTCCTTTTTGATAAAATTCTGACTTAGCTTGTAGATTAACTTTAGATAATAGCAATATCAAAATAATTTTTAAAAAAATTTTAATCATAATTTATAATTAATTGTTTTTTGTGTCATTTCAACACTATGCACCATACTTTCGTAAAAACCCGCTTTTGTAATTTTTACAAACTTTGCTTTTTTATTAATCTCCTCTAAGTTTTTTGCTCCAATATAACCCATAGAAGATCTCAATCCACCTTGTAATTGATATATAATTTTTGATACTTTTCCTTTATATTCTACTCGCCCTTCAACTCCTTCGGGGACAAATTTAGATTTATCTTTAAAATTTTTTTGAAAATATCTATTCGCTGATCCTGACGACATTGCTCCTATAGACCCCATGCCTCGATATTGTTTATAAATTTTTCCATTTCTTTTGAATTTTTTTCCAGGACTTTCCTCTGTGCCGGCAAAAATCGATCCCATCATAATTGCATCTGCACCAGCAGCTAAAGCTTTTGCAATATCCCCCGAAAATTTTATTCCGCCATCCGATATAATTTTAACTTTTTTTTTCTTAAGAGATTGTTTTACATCCATTATTGCCGATATTTGAGGAACGCCAATACCTGCAACCATTCTTGTGGTGCAAATAGATCCTGGTCCAATGCCAACTTTAATTATATCTGCCCCAGAATTATATAGTTTTCTTGCAGCTTCGCCTGTTGCAATATTGCCAACACAAACTGGTATATTTTTAATTATTTTTTTTACCTTAGACAACGTTTTGAGAACTTTTTCACTGTGTCCGTGAGCAGTATCTATAACGATTAAGTCTACACCATTAGATCTTAGTGAACTAGCTCTTTCCAAATCCTCTTTGTTAGTTCCAATAGCGGCTCCAACTAAAAGTTTATTATTTTTTACTTTTAAAACTTCATTTGTTTGTTTTTTAATACTTAAATTTCTATGGATAATTCCTAATCCGCCCTCATTAGCAATAGCAATAGCCATTTTTGACTCTGTTACTGTGTCCATAGCAGAAGTTAAAAATGGCACTTTTAGATTTATATGTTTTGTTAAGTTTAAAATTATGTTTGTGTTTGAAGGTAGGATATTTGAATATTTTGGAAGCAATAAAACATCGTCAAAGGTTAAGGCTTCTTTAATTGTATCCATATAAACTTATATACAATTATATTAATTTATAAAGACTTTAAAGTTTCACAATGTAAATAAGTTTCTTTTGACTCTTTCCTGCTAGACTCGGGCTTAAAAAAATTTACTTTTTTGAATACTGATTTAGCTAAATTTTTTACCTCTAAAAAGTCCTCTCCCATAAAAATTTTTGATACCAATACACCTTTAGGTTTAAGTGTATTTTTTGAAAAATTAATTACATCTGCGCATAGTTGATTAGTCCTAATTGAGTCTAAAGATTTGCTGCCAGTTGTGTCTGCGGCCATATCAGATAAAATTACGTCTATAAAAGAGTCAAAATAATTTCTTATTTGAACTTTAGTGTCTTTTTCTAGAATATCTCCTTTGAAAAATTTCACATTATTCACAGGTTCCATTGTTTTAATATCTATAGACATTATTTTTCCATTTTTGATGATCTGGCTTGCTACTTGGGCCCAGCTTCCCGGACAAGATCCCAAATCCAATAGATAAGAGTTTCTTTTTATGAACTTAAATTTATTATTTAATTCGATTAATTTGAATGAAGCTCTAGATCTAAAACCCAATGTTTTTGATTTTTTAAAAAATTGATCTCTGTGTTGTTTAATTCTCCAAGAATTACTTTTTTTAATTCTTTTTGATTTTTTCATTACAAAATATCTTCACGATTATCTTCAGATATTTTTTCAGAATTTTTTTTGTTATAATTATTATATATAATAACGCTTACTGGAATAGAAATTAAATAACAAATTCCAAAAATTAGAAGAGCTTCTAGTGTATAGAATAACAAAGCTATAAAGACTATTCCGATGCCTAATAATAAAAAAACTGAAGTCTTGGGAGATGTAGATATTTTTTTAAGAGCTAAAGTAGGAATTTTGCTTACTAATAAAATTGCAATCAATATTGTTAAAAAAGGAGTGATTTTTTTTATTTCAAATCCAATATTAATATTTGCTAACTCATATATTAATGGCATTAAAATTAATAGTCCACCAGCTGGAGATGGTATTCCCTCAAAAAAATTGTTTTTCCAATCTTCTGTATCACTAATCTTAGTTAAATTAAATCTAGCTAATCTTAACACACAACATACCGAATAAATTAGGGTAATTGCCCAACCTAACTTTCCATAATTATTTAATTCCCAAAAATATAAAATGAAAACTGGCGCTATTCCAAAACTTACAAAGTCAGTTAAAGAGTCCAATTCTTTACCGAAATCTGATGTGCCTTTGATTAATCGAGCTATTCTTCCATCTAAAGCATCTAAAATTGCAGCTATTAAAATTAATGTAACAGCTAAAGTAAAATTTCCATCTATTGAAAATTTAATAGAGCTTATTCCAAGACAAACTCCTGCCAAAGTTAAAATGTTAGGAAGTAAATATCTAGTTTTTTTTGCTGAAACTAATTTAAATTTTTTATTTTCTTGCATTATTCAGAAGCTAATAAACTTTCTCCCGCTACAACGTTTTGACCAAGCTTGGCTAATACTTTTTTATTTTTGAAATAGATATCAACTCTACTTCCAAATCTAATCATTCCTATTCTCTCACCTTGTTTTAGATTTTGACCCTGTTCAACCTCACAAACAATTCTTCTTGCTATAAGTCCAGCTATTTGGACAATTATAATTTCTTCTCCATTGTTTAATTTTATTTTATAATAATTTCTTTCATTTTCTTCACTTGCTTTATCTAAAGAAGCATTTATAAATTTTCCTGGTTTGTAAAAAATTTCCTCCACTTTACCTGAATTTGGTACTCTATTTACATGACAGTTAAACACATTCATAAACACACTTATTTTTGTATAAGAAGTGTTTTCAAGCCTTAGTTCCTCTGGTCCTGATCTTTCTGAAATATCTGTGATTAAACCGTCGGCTGGACTTACAAGGTATTTATCATCATTTATAGGATATCTTTCTGGATCTCTAAAAAAATAATAGACCCAAATTGTAATTACAAAAAATAGTATACCCAAGAATTTTGAGATAAACAAAACGATAAAAGTAGCTAAAACTGAAATAGCTAAAAACTTGTACCCCTCTTTATGAATTTTCGGAAATATTGTATTAAACATAATTAATAGTTTGATAATTTTTTCTTAATATGTATAAAAATCAAAGTTAATCAATCTATATTTTATGGCAAAAATT
>MDTB01098127.1_pt1 | contig 34202 bp, 38 predicted proteins | sample 811161 | NCBI WGS metagenome assembly MDTB01 (sample SAMN05326650, study PRJNA326480) | marine metagenome | isolation source: seawater | place: Mediterranean Sea | collected 2009 | reverse complement strand
GCAGCATTATGCATGAAGCAATGCATGGCACATGAAGCCGTTGCATACTTGGAAGCGAACAGTGGACTTGGTTCATTCATCGATGACTTACCATACCATTGCAATGGTGATACGGACAAAGCTAAAGTCAGGCAGATGACATTGCGCATTCGCCAACGTTTACCGGGGTACAAGCCAATGGTCCGTGTGTCCAAGCCTATGCCACGATTTAGCTTGGTGGACCCTGATATGGCTATAAGTTCTGGTATGTCGCGCGTCGCTCACGCTTCCGGTGTCTCTTTACCCGCCAACGTAGCCCCAATGGCTCATCCCCGTCCAGCAAGCCCAGTATATAAAGATTAGGAAGCCGAACCCACCATGATGCTCTACACAATGGACAGTCGGTCATATCCCAACGTTGCATTTCTCGATGACACTTACGACACCAATAATGATGACAAGGAGCGGTAAACCATTTAGTGCGAGTTTCAAGGCAGACACAGCATTGATTAGGGTCTTCCATATATTAAAATTAAATTACATATTTATAAGTTTAAAACACTATAAACTCTATCACTACTACACTAATACAATGGACCCTGAAAAAGTGCGTAAAACTATTGGTGTACTAGGGTCAATACGCGATGTGTTGCCCGAAACCATTCAGACAATACAAGCGCTTATGATGCAAAATGACAGTATGCATAGTGTACTTTTGGCCGAAAACGCCAAACTCAAACTAACGTTGAAACAAGAAATGGAAGCTAAACAAAAACTTCGTGAATCTGAAAAGGCTCGTGAAAAACAACTCAAAGACACACTCAAGGGTCGCGAAGGTGAAAAAGAGGAATTGTTGGCGGTTTCCGACAAGCTTAACTTAGCTCAGAGAGAGATTGCTCGCATAGAGAAAGATAAAGAAGCAGCGGCACTCGAGACAGCGGAAGCTAGAGCAATTACCAAGGTACAAGAAGAAAAGTTGAACGCGTATGAGGATGATAACGCCAAACTAAAACGCGAGCTGAGTCAGGCAAAGCAGGTGATTGAAGATGTCAAGAAAAATGCCGCCAACAGGCAGGCGCTTATGTTGACACAGGAAAAAGAGTTGGCAGCGGAGACGGACAGCGCACAGTCTGGGAAACGGAAAGATGATGCCGAACTCCAAGTTCTTAAAATGCAAGTACAAGAATTAAAGGGTACTATCCAGACTTTAAAAAATATTTTGGCCAGCGACAAAGAGATTGGTCCCGAAGTGCGTGCACAAATGAACAGTGCTATATCTACTAGTGCGCGTACAGCTGATGGTGTAACAAATAAAATAAAATTTTAATATCTTTCTTTACCCCATTTTACATAACTATGTGCTCTCGATATACTATACGCTGAAATGAATATACATACATGCCAAATACTATGCGTTGCGTCCGGTATATCGCTATCTATTCTTTTCGATACAAATGCGTACACACCTAAGAAGGCCCCAACGAGGACATAGAACACAAATCGTCCCATCGAAGTTATCATCTTTCCCCCGTTGCAATAGTAACTCAAAGAACCCACAAGAGCTATCAATACGAACAACATGACTAAGAACTCAACAACAGAAACAGAAACATTTGCAATTTCGAACCAATTCCAATTATCCGTGTTGTAAAGGGCTAATACTGTTCCGAAAACCGTACCAGTTACAACAAATTGTAGAAACAGTTTAAACGTTAATCTGAGTTGACAACTATTCTGATGTTTAGGAGGGGAACAGAAGCAGTTGCGTACGAACCTGGGTGTGTTGTCAGCGCATGATTCGGTGAAGCATCTACAATCTAAATGGTCTGGCCACCAGGATGCGCAGTATGCCGCTATGACACTGGAAGCGAAGGCGTTGTCCCATCGTCCTGAATCATGTCCAGGAACTTCAAAATCTTCCCATTGCATGTGTGCCCAGAACGAAGTAATCATAGCTCCCAATAGCATGGCTTTAAGAAATATACCGCGGGCAACTATGATTGGAAATATGGCGAAGCCGTTGGTAACAATAACTAACAATTGACTAAAATCATGTTGAAATACTGTGTCCCAGTAATATATGTTCACCGATAGATAGGTGAGTGTCAACAGTGTAAGAGGATAACATATCTTATCTAGTTGAGTTGCTGATATTTCGGCATCCACTGTATAGTATTCTTCTGCCATTGCTATGCTCTTAAACAGTATTTATAGGAACCTTATACATCCAAATGGTAAAGGGAAAGAATATTCGATTTATAGGCAACGTTCTGCCTGCTACTGGACATATGCCTGAGGGAGATAGTACCTTTGATTTTAATTCTGACGAGTCAAGACGTTTGGATTTGACAGGTGTACCGTTGAGAATAGAACATCAAGGTTCTCTACCCATAGGAAAAGTAACGAAATCCTGGGACGGTAAGAACGGTAGTAAGTGGATTATGGGTGAAATTGAAAATGAAAAGGGATTTGCTTCTTTGTATGCTAATCACGCAATTAAGCCGGATTCGAAGGGTCATACATTATATAAAGGGTTATCTCTCCAACACGTGCATCAAGCATGGGCAGATGGTACTACAAACAAGCGGCCTGTCGAAATTTCGATATGTGGTGAGCCCAGAAGACCGGATTGTTACATCCGTGCCGTTAGCCAAACAGGAAAAAATGAGTATATAGCGCACAAAGCTAGTGTTAATCAAAGCATGTCAACAACTGAATCTGCCCCACAAGTTACTCAAGAAACCACTGAAAGCACACCTGTTCAAGACGCTGTAGGAGGAAGCGGTGCACCTGATATCGCAGGTCGTATTGACTCTAAATTAAGCACTCTAGCCGGAGGTGAGCAAGAAGCACCAAGTCAAGAGGAAACCGCAGCACGTAATGTTGCTAATTCACAAGAGGAATTGATGAAGATGTTTTTGGCTCAAGATGGAAAGAATGCTGAATTAACCAGACAATTGGCTGAAATGCAAAAAGCAAAGGAAGCTATGGAAGCAAAGTGGAAAGAGCGTGAAGCTAACGAAACGTTGCAAACCCAGTCTAAAGCCGAAGCCCTAAGTAAAGCACTCGTAGAACAGTGGTCCAGTCAACTGGGACCTCAGAATATGACGGAAGAAAATAAACGGGCAATTTTTGCTCTAGCGCAGGAACATCCAGAAGCATCTATGCAAATGATGGAAATCGCTCATAAAGCATCTGCTAAGTACGCAACTACACGCTCCGCACTTATTGAGTCCGAAGCTATGTCTAAGAAACGTGTATTAGAACAGCAAGTCGTAGATACCATTATGAAACGCCGACGCACGGGCGATGCACCTGTCGAAAGTGCACATGCAGCATCTACCAAAACCATTGCACGAGCAGTGGAAAGTAAACCAGCATTCAACCCGTTTGTAAGCCAACGTACGGCAGCAAAAGTAGAAAATACATTCGCCAGCTCCAATGCGCATTTGTTTAACGCACTCAAGGGTGCATCGCAAGGCAACGCACGGAGTGTGATGGATAGTATTGCTAAATATAGAAACGGTGGTAATCTTTAAAAATCTTAATTAACCTATATGTTTTATAGAAATTTTATGTGCATACTCTTCAATGTTACAACTTATCTCCCTGTTCCATAGCGAGAACACGTCAGCAAACGCTTCACAATTGGAAGCCTTCAATCTGCGACGCATAACCGCTGTCTCTGGTGTATTACGCTCTACAGTAAGTTGATATTCAGCCGGTGTGTCGTCATACTCGATAACCCATACGACAGGTTCTTCTTCTGCGGCGAATGAGCATTTCACGAAATCAAGAGCATAACAGTCAGCAGTTTGTCCAGGTTCTGACACTATCTTCTCGTCAGGTGTGGCAAACATACCTTGAATAGAAGCCATGATAGATGCCACGAAGGTTGGGTCTTCCATCAGTTCGCCGAAATCTTCAAGTTGTGGGTCTTCCGTAGGTGGTTCGAGTTGTGCTTCCTGTACAGGAAGGTCGTCTCCAATGGGTGGAAAGTCGTCTGTCGGTCCATCTTCTTCGTCAAGTTCTTGGTCGTCATCAAATATTTCCAGCCCTTCTGGTCCGTTCGGTGAACTTCTCAGGTGGTAGGCTTGTGTACCAATTAATAGACATATCAATAACAATAACAAACGTTTCATTTGAATATTTCTACCAAACTTATATACCTGCTTTCTGGATTTGTAACGCTAGCGGTTTTCATTATATAGAGGGTTAGGTAATATTCAAATGTCCGCATTACTAGAGAATACAGTCTACTGTTACAAGGCGACCATTGAAAACCAAACCTGCTCTTTCTTTCGTATTCACTCCGGATTCCATGACATGGAACATACACAAATAGCAAGAGCGAGGATGCGGGTATGGTCTGAAACCATTAACTGTGTCCGTTACAGTTGTACACTGGATTGGTATTTGAATAGGTATATAGTAGAAGACGAGGACGAAGGTGATACTAAAGACGGTAAAGCGAGTTCAGGGAAATATGACGAATACTTAATATTAAGAATTTTATGTAGGTCTGCTCCATCGGTCACACAATTCAATAAAGAGGGGTTCATTGCGGGTATCAATGCCCAAGTAGCTTCTTCTAAGTTGGTAACGCATATAAAATCGTACTACACACAGATGTTAGAGTCTCAAAGCGCTTCCAAGACGTGAGGTTTTTTAGATGGCTCTTTTTTTATAATACGAGATGAGCACGTGGGACACTCTATTTCTGCCGCCCCAGCTAATGCTAGATTATACGGCTGTCCGCATTGGTAGCACTTATACGTAAACTCGTACGTTGTATTCGGTTGTTCCGTTGGTATATATCTACGTCTAGGACGTTTTGTTTGTTCAACGTTATCCTGTGGACGGCGGAAACGATAGGTATCCATATATAAAACTAATTACGTTAATAAATACTTCACTTATGTGTTACATATTCAATCCTACCCATAGACATAGCGTGACTAATCTCACAACCCATACACTAGCTCTAGCTCTTGTCCACATAATAAGAGCCTCTTCCTGTGATGCGGCACCATACCCTTCTCCGCTGCTCAACTGTACTTGATAATACCAACACGGTAGACATACAAACCAACCCAGAACGAGAAGAATAGGCATCACTGGGTACCAACCATCAAAATTGGACCAGGCGGTGGCTATCTCTCCCAACAAAGGAATGACATAGAAGTAAGCTGTGATACGCGCGTTATCCTCGTAGGTCTGACTGTCGTCATTCATAAATGGAAAGTGAACAGCAGCTTGCATCACAAAGGCTGACGCGTTATAGGCACACATGATAGCGTTTATGAATATGATAAAGGTTAACATTTGTGGAGCATTGGATGCAACTTATACTCGTATTCGCTAAACATATTCGTGTATATTAATGACACTAGGATTAAAGTAAAGATGGCTTTCGTATCATTAGCAGAACAATCACAACAACTAGGACCGGAGCAGGGTACAGAAGCATGGTTTGAGAAACGTAAACATAAAATGACTGGCTCCAAACCGTCTTCAATAATGTTCGACTGTACAGACGAAGCGGCCTATAACAAGCTTCATGCACAAATATTTGGAGACCTCCCACGTGACCCTGTGAACGAAAGTCAACAAGCGGCAATGGATTGGGGAACAAATAACGAAGACAACGCATGTATGAACTTTATCAAGTTGATGCCTGGTACGATAGTCTTCGAGACCAGTATCATCGACCATCCCAACATACCGTGGATGGCAGCATCTCCAGACGGTTACATCGTTCGTTTGGCACATGAGAATGGCGTTATCAAGACTCCACATGAGGTAGTTGAACGCGCGGCCTTCGAAATCAAATGCCCTGGCTCACGGCATAGGGATGCGGACGGTGTTCCCATGCCAGACGCTATGATGAAGGACCTGATGAAGAAGAAGAACCCACCGTATTATTACCTTGCTCAGGTTCATTTCGAAATGGTTATGCTTGGTGCGCCGGTTACCTACTTCTACATGTGGACACCATGGTACTCGAAAGTGTGGAAGATTAACTTCGACAAAGTATATTGGAATGAGACCGTTTCCACGCTCAAAGCATTTAAAGAGAAGAACATACCGTTTGCGAATATGAAGGCCAAGGTAGACGCGTGGAAAGCCATGTCACAAGCTATCTCACGCAAATACAAACCTCACCAGATATTTGAGCATGCGCCAGAGGGAGCGGTGGCCAAAACCGTGGAGAAAGCCAATGACAAACTACCGGTTCAAATGCAAGTTTCGAACGATACATTGGTCAAATGGAGCTGGTACGAGCAGAAGGACAACGAATTGATAACTAAAATGTTCGGATAAGATAAGAATATACTATATAAGAAGTGTTACATTTAATAAACTAAACCATGGCTTCATTAACTACCGCTACACGTCCTGCTATTAATGTATGGCTCAAAGAATCTAATAATCCACGCCCCTACGACTTTGCTCCTGGTGATTTGATACACTGGAAAGACCCTATGACCTATGGTGATAATGCTATCGGTGAGGTGACCAACATAGGTTCCAACGGTCGTGGTGGTATACAACTCATGGTTGATAAATTAGAACGCGAAATGCAAGGTTCTAAGATATGGAAGTTTAATGAACTCACATGTAATCGTATTGTACAGCCTGAAGAGGTACTACGCCATGTATCTCACGACCCAGCGTTGGGAGCTCTAACCAAAAAGCGGGTACGCGAAGGATGGGAGAAATTAGGTTTCGCAGTTGGATGCGAAAAATACTGCCTCAAAGTACATGTAAACGAAGTACATTTAGACGTTGCTCCAGGTGATTCTGATGATGAAGAAGAGGCCGACGTGGTGGATGAGAATGGTATACATCCTGAAATGGCTGATTTCATCGTTCCAGACGACGAAGGCGAAGCGTGGTGTGCTCCAGACCCAAAAAACCTAACAGATGAACAGCGTAAATGGGTTAACCAAACGCATGCTGCTGTGCGTGATTGGGAGAATTGGGTACCTAAAGACCAATCCGAACAAGCAGTCAAAGACTTTGTAGACAACATGACTGCCAAATACAGTATCAAAGAAGATGAACGTCAGTTTACTTCCGGTGCTGGTTCCGAATTCTCCAAACCGTCTGATATCTGAACATCGTCCAATACTGGACACATGTAAGCGAGAGTGTTATCCGACTCTATCATTAAGAGTTTTGATTTTAAAATACTAACTTTTGTATTTGTTCCATAATGATTTGGCTGGTCCAATGTTTGTAATAACCTATACAGTACAGAAGGTTGGAATTTCGTCTGTGACGAACCAAACTTCCACGCTAATCTCTGATTCTGATGTGCCCAACACTTCGTCCCCTCATCATTGAAACCTTCCCATAGTATATCGTTAGACTCACTATTTACTTTGATAGTCGCGAATGTACAATGTTGAGCAGCAGTTAGAACCAATTTTAAATCTCTCCAATCAAATTGACACTCTGCTTCTACCGTTCGGTCCCCAACATCCCATGTCGTTTCTCCATCAATCTCGATATTTGATTCTTTCCAACGAAATCCATGTTCTTGTAACCCGTGAGAATCCAAAGCGAGTGTCTTATCCTCTATGTTTAGGGTTATATTCATTCGATTTATATTGTTTGAGTATACCGCAACAAGAGCTTTAAAATCATCTGTAATCTCCCATGAATAAACACCTTCAATTACATTACTGTTTCCAGCGTAAGGTACCCAGGTTTTCTCTGACATACCAATCTGGTCAAATACAGTTACGAGTCGTAGCTTTTCCTGGCCGTGAAATACAAAAAATTGCTTTTCGTCTGATAAAAGATTGGTTACAAGCCAAATGGTATCAACGTTAACTATGATTGGCACGTCGGTCGCACTCATACTGCGTTGGGGTGTATAAACACTTATACTCAAATACAGTATATAATCTACAAATCCTTTAGTAAATCAATGACCAGTGCAACTAATCCTAACTTGTCTATTTTCAAAACTTTAATATCCCTGAATGCCGGTCAAGGATGCCCAGATGTTAAAACGAATACGGCGTCTAACTACCTAAGTGGTAATGAACTCGCTCTATTAGAAAGTAGAGTTCGTATTTACAAGAAGAGGAAGGCAATGTACGGTAAAACGGACGCAGCTATTACTATGCTACAGGGACTTGCCGCGTTGGTTAAGGACGACCCAAGTAAAGATAGTTTTGCTCAGTCTAATGCTACAAGCAACTCGGACCAGAAAAAAGAGGTAGAGGACAAGTTGAAGAAGTACCAAAATGAATTTCGAAAAGAATACCAAACACTAGTGGATGAAGACGACGACGCCAAACCTATAGGTGGAATAGGATATGACGTCAGGGCCAAGCAAGGCCTAGCACCAGCTGTTAGTGGTGGCCCATTCAAAAATTCCGACAGGGATTTGATATTGGCGTTGGGAGTGTACAAGCTCGACCAAGGCGCATACGACACCGTTGACAAGTTGCTAGATAAAATAAAGCTGTTTGACAATGAATTGGCTATTTTATTACGCATATCTCCGGAGGATGAAGAAAGTCTTCTCACGAAATTCAACTTTAATCCGTGGGACCGCGCTAGGAATGCCCAAGATGGTTTGTCAGAGATTACACTTGCCAGACAAGCACGTGAAGCGACCATTCGTGACTATGAGAACGCATTCAACAGATACAATCCTCAATCAGCCGCCGCCAAACAAACCAAGATAAATACGTATGTAAATCCAGCAAAGAAGGCCAGTGACGCTGTAGGTACGTTCCCTCAGGGTGTATCAGGCATGGATATCATACATAGCAAAGACGATGCGACATTACAAGCTGATACGTTGGTTCTGGAGAACTTACAATCCGCCTTGAACCAACTTGTCGGTGGGATTAACGCTGCCAGTGATGCATACAAAAACGAATTCGGAAGCAACCCGAAGGTCTTGGCACAGATTGCCGGAGCACAGTCCTCAGCAGACATATCTACACTTGCTGCTAAACGTAGGAACCTCATAGCAGATTTGACTAAATATATGGCTTTGGGTACAGACTTTAAAGTGTATGATGATGCTGAGCTCAAGTTGGAAATCGATGAGAGAAAAGCAATATTCGAAAAGTATTACAGAGCATACGACGAAGCGCCAGACATTACCTTCCAACAAAATGCCGACATCAATGAAGTTCAAAGACTAACTGCTGAGCGTGTAGACCTTAACAAACGAGCTGAAAAGGCAATGAACAATACTCAGGCGAAGGGTGTTCAAACGGCAGTCGGTGATGATAATGTCAAATATAAACAGGTTGTAGAAGACCGTGAGAAAATGGTTAAAGAATACCTAGACCTTGGAGGCAAAGCAAATCCTGGAGATTTCAAGGATTTAACCAATCCTAAGCTACAAGACGCTATCGATGAGCGTAAGTTACTTATCGACGCATCAAAAAGTTTGTTCGTGAATCAACCCGTTGTGATAGATGACATCAAAAAGAAGGAGAATTCTAAGGTGAAATTAGCAAACGATGCACGTGAATTGTTATTACAGGCGGTTTCTAAACGTGGCCTCAACGGAAATAACGATTCGGCTTCAAAATCGGACACGGTTCTAAACGATGAGATTACTAAAAACGACGACAAGTACAATGAAACTATTAGGAAAATCACTCTCTTCTCTGGCATAGCGAAGACGGGCGACGCTGCTTCGAACTCTCCTACATTGAAGAACTTGCTCGACGAGGCCAAGGTGTTGGAAGATGCACGTAAACTCCTATTAGGACAAGCCAAAGCCCTGGGCGACGCTGGTAGTCCAGACCTAGACATTAATGGTAAGAAATTGAAAAACGTCATCGCTGAAATTGACAATGGAAAACTTAGTAACTCTGACATTGAAAATAAAATAAAGGAAATTGAAACCGTATCCCAATCAACAAGCATAAAGGTCGCTTACGAATCTAAGTTGGATACTCTTGAGGCTAATACTGCGTCAACTGGTCAGTTGGTCAAAGGTATCAGCACTGCCGATACGGTTAAAGCAGAGCAGGAAGCGATGAACCTCAGAAGGGGTTTCGAACAAACAAGGACCGACGCAGTGAAGGAAAAGTCAGACATCCAAATAGACTCACAATTGGACGGCCCTGCGAAAGCGGACCTCGTGGCTCGCGTGGACGCCCTATTACAGCTTATTGAGGATAATATAATTGAATTGGCAGTTAAAGACCAAGAAATTATCGATGCTAAAAACAATATAGCAGCTGTACAACAACGGGCGAATCGTATTAGAGATTACGAAGCCATTATCGAGTCTCAAAATCTCCAAAGTAGTCTCCTTCGCGACGAGTTTGGAACGGTATATGAAACGGAAACCAAATACGCGGAAGAGATGTTGGGGGAAAAATTGAACAAGGATATTTTGCGCATCAATGGTCTAAAAGGTATAGAAGCTCAGGAAGCTGGGGCATTCGTTGACAAGTTGAAGGAATTAGAGTCTGGTACACAAGATTTCGCGCCTGGTGAAGAAATTTCAATAACGATACAGTCATTGTCCAACTTCGACGCCATAGATAGCGGTGCGTTCACTGGTGATTCATCTAAATCTCAACGTACAGCATTTGCCACGGAAATGAAAAGACAATCAAAGACCATCCAACTTCTAGAGAAGAATGATGCTAATGCTCCATTCGTGAGTTTAGATTTGGGTTGGGAAGAAAAGAATCAACTCGACTCCCTATTCATATCTAGTTGGGCTCGCATTGTTCCTAACAGAAAGACCTCTGAGTCTAAGAAAAGGTTGGAGTCCATGGGTCTTGAATGGCTTACGGAAACCCTATACGTTGATATGTTAGACAGAAGTCGTGTATACAATTACAACGGGTTCCTACGACATTATATTGACTTACTAAACAAAGGAGAAAATAAAGACGTTGCGAAACGAGCTGAATATACTGATGACCAGGGAACCCTATAGTCTGTGCGATAGCATTACCAGGCAATACCACATTGGGTGGTGTATTCGGTGTTCCTGTAGATAAGGTAACAGTGGGTGTAGCACAAGGTGACCAAATCGAATACTTGGTAGCGCCAAGTGTCAACGGTCTAATACCTGAAATCAAAAAGTCGTTGATAGAAGCAGGCGCCACAACAAAGACCAGAACCTTCCCTAACATGGATGAACGTAGAGACATTAATAATATTTTGAAAACGTTCTTCATTGAGGACGGTAAAGGTGTAAAGGCAACTCCTACGGCAGTGACTTTGGATATCGAGGACGATGCCCAGAATGGTTTTGATGCATGGAAGGACGCATTAGAGGAAGACAACAAGGAATTGGACCTTTCAAAACGCAGGCACTTGTTGCCTGGCTCCAAGGCGAAGAATGCATACGATTCCAAGTTTTATGAAGAAGCGTGCGCTGAAGCAATGTTTGCAACTATACAGAGAGAAGTGTTGGACGTTGCCAAGATTAAGTTACGATTCCATCGTATACAAAAATACAACAAAATGACCAACCCTAGTGGGGGAGCGAATGTAAAGGATGGCATCCCATACTTGAACGTACAATGCGCTAATGTGGATAATTACTGTGTGTTGATTAAAGATAATAGGTCGTTGAAATTCGATTTCCTAGACGAAGCTAGAAAATTATACATATTCAATATGAATGGAACAGATTTGAGAAAACACAATGACGGGATAAAGGTAGCAGTGGCAGCAGCGTCAAACCCTCCACAGGCTCAACAGCTATTAGATACAGATGATGAAGATGTGTCTAACTTTAGATTTATACCTAACATATAATTATTTGATTTTTAAAATTACAATTTTATTTTATTTCTTTTTTAAAACTGACCTCTCAGTTGAACGGTACGGCGGCTGTACAATGCGTCCTTGTTTGGCTCTTGTTGTGCAACTGGTGCGTATGCTCCTTGTGGGTCAACACCAATGTCAGCGAACGGGTTCAAGTCAGAGATATCACGTACAGCAACTAAGTCCATATCGCTAGTCTCCGAGTTGGACATGATGTATGCACCGGTTTGGATACCTGCGGCTATCAAGTTAATCCACCAGAAGATTTGGGCAACGGTGTAAATAGAACCACGTTGGTCCAAATAAGTTTTGGCATCTTTATCTACTAACGCATCAATGTAGTCTTGTGCGTCGCCTGTGCCGTAGATATCTAATTCACCATCAGCATTTTTAACACCGTAGCATTCGTCATCGACGGTTGCTTTAGCATTCGTTCCAACCAATCCGAAGACCAGGATAAGAATGTTATGAACCAAAAAGGAGAACCATATGGTAGCTGCTTCGTAGTCGGTTTCAAACCCAGCTGGTTTGCCTGCTTCTTGTGCGGTACTACCTTTCTTAGCACAGTGCTTGCAACTTTGTGAAGACCACATGCCGCACACAATGTAAGCAATGTCAATTTTGAATGGTTTACCGTAGTGCGAGCACAATCCGGTAAGCATTTCACTACCACAGATGGAAGTGATTGGTTGCCAGTAGTAATTCAAGAATGAAGCAATACCCAAAACCATGGTAATGAATAAGATAGCAGCGGCAAGCTCAGCGTTTGCACCGGCTGATGCCAAGTCTTCTTGTGCGTCAGTGGTCAATGCATCTTTGAAACCAGTTTGTTTACACAATTCTGGCACTTTAAGTGCGTCACATTCACCGTCGGTTCCCCATCGATGTTTACGTGTTCCGTCGTCGTTCAATTCAGAGTCGCATCCTGCGGCATCTGGTTCTGCTTCTTCACATGTGGTGGTTTCGGTGTTAAACTCACATAGTACGTAATCCCCATCTACTGTCGGGTCTGCGTCTATTGCGGCTTGATTTGTAATTTTGGCAAAGCCAGGTGGTAAAAGTTTTCCTTTAACTAAATTGCTGGTAGAGATGTAACCCCTATCGACTTGTTGTGATAAACACAAGGCTGCGGCGTTGTCCGCGCCATTATCTATACCGTTACACACATTGCTCCTGAATGGGTACGCAAATAGGTAAGTGGTGAACAGAGCTGACGTTATAACAATGCTAATGCTACCAATCAAATAGGATAACTTGATAACTCTCCGTACAAGACTTCCTTGGAATGCTGGTGATTTTCTATCAGATGACATAGTGTATATGATATTAATAAATCATTTATATACTGATATTTTATGTAAATGCGCGTTTTTGTCTCCCTACATTTTTCAGGGAAAACTCGCTGCCTACTGGCATGATATCTATCCCTGACACTACTTCCTCATAAAATATGACATGATAAGCCAGGTAAGCTCCTAGACCAAGGCCCGATAGACCCTGAAATATCGCGCCTAGGTATAAAATACCTGTAACTCCCATACCTGAGATATACTCTGTATCAAATTTGGTCGGTGGTTCTTCTATCCATGGTGGATAGCCATCCGTTTCTTCGTCATAACTACGCAAACACCCTGTCTCTGGGTTTGTTAATGCACCGGCATAACCTCCTATCATAAAGGCCTGTACTAAATACCAAACGGCCAAACATCCTACTATAATTCTATGTAAACGAACCAAGCCTTCGTACCCACCACACGTGTCTCTAAGTTCCATCTCACTCATAGGGTTCTTGGGGTTAAATATGTATGATGCTTGATACAATGCACCTGCTGTGGCAAATATACCCATTATAGGGAGAAGAAGACTAATCGTTGCGAACTGACCCATTTCACCGGTATCTATCCAACGTTCTGTAACTTTACAGATGGCAAGAGCATTGCGTTTTTCATCGTTAGTTTTGTACCAATTCTTATCTTGTACACATACACTCTTTTTCCACACGCACATAGGTTTAAACGCTGGGTAGCCTGGGTCGCCTTCTGGAATATAACCAGCTTCATCGGGTTCATACAAGTCATATGTACCTTTTGATATAGAACAGTTACGCCCCGTCCATGTTACACAAGGCTGACCAAATGCGTCGCATTCGTTACGGTCTTTGATACCTCCACAGGCATCCGTAGCCGAACCAATGCCAGTTTGGCTTATAGGTGGCCATATGAATATAAAGTTAATTATAAGAGGGACATAGAATAGAACATAAGCGGTTTCTCTCTTACCCATGGTTATTGTAATACATTAAAACTTATATAGTATCTTCTTTTTAGCAAATGTACTCTCGTCCCCGAAGGTAAGCTCCGTCCCATCCATTAACGGTAGCTGGTCTTCGTCTTTATCGTCGTATGACTGACCACGATGGAACAATCGAATATCCAGTGTGCTACCGTAAAGAACGATGAATATAACGCTCAAAACGATATCAACCGCGCCGGAAATCATAATGACCCAGAATTTGGTATTGAATTCAACGGCTTCGTCGTCTCTTTCAGACCCTAGTGGGAAGTTTTCTGAATAGCAAGTGTTCAATCCTTTCGTATGTATGTGGAATACAATACCATACGATGCTCCTACGAATATCAAGTCAACGAGGGCCAATAGAAATGTAATACCTTCTGCCACGCCGGAGCCACCACAGAAAGGACATGCGAATAGACCTGACCCAAACTTGCCTAGGACCAATAGTGATGATATAAAAACCAGCGAAGTAAATTCTATACCGCGTTCGTATAAATCTTGCCCGTCTACACCTTGGAGCGCTTTACACGCTTTAGGCATGAGTGGATACTCTGAACTACTCTTATATTGGCATTCGTGTTCATCTACATAGCAAGGACAAAGCTCACCATTTGTATAATTCTGACAGGCGTACTGTAGACAATCGTCCGACGCATAAGCCTGACACGGGTTAACATCTAGTAAATGGTCTATTGCCAAGAACCCGCTCGATATACTATAAGTTAATCCAGCCAGTATCATGGTGAAATAAATAGCTTGCGCAACTACGTTAACAGTGCACATTATATTCTAGAACATTTCAACATTTATAGTGTCAACGTATAAAAGCGCTGCTTTGCTTGATATCATGTCAGTCAATCCGTACAATTTTTCAAACTCAACCATTGGCTGGCTGTTTAACCAGGGCCAGGCTATCACTGACGATGGGACATGCGAGACTAGCATTCTCAAAGGGGCGCTAAGTTTACCAAACATAGGTTTCTGTGATGAGTCGCCGATGTTATTAATTCTAGCTTGTGTAACAACCTTTGTTATACAATTTACAAGGCATTGGTTATGGGACTTGACAGCTGTACATAAGTTTAATATATTATCGAAGGACCAACACCACCGTGATTTATGGAAGATATTTATATTTTCTATGATACAGTTAGGAAAAACTTTATTATGGGTTGTATCTTTACTCATCATAGTTAACGCCAACATTGCGGTTATAATAACACATATATTTGCCGATGTTATTAGTTGCGCGTATTGGATATGGAAGACGCAACGGTTCAACAAGAACCCATTAGATACCGATAGAATTATCGAAGCTATAAAGAAAGACCCATCGGACTGGGCTTCGTTCATAGAGAAGAATAGACAATGGTACCGTTTTACAGAAGAAGAAATAGAACAAGCCAAGCCAGATGTACTCAAGGACCCAGACCCGCACAACGCTGCGGACTACTCGAACTCCGATGCACAAACACCTGCTTTTCGACGCAGAGTCCATCCTCTTACTTTTTGAGAGTTTAGTATTCGATTTAAATCTTTAAGAGCTTGTTTTACTGTTGGTGGGGGTCTATAACATTTTTTTAATAATATACTATTGCTTAGTGATGTTATCATTTGGTTATATGTTACCGGTTCTATCTTTATTTCCTCTTCTACTTCTTCCTCATCAAACGACTCACTGACTTCTCTCCCAATTATATCCCATATATCCATCTATTTACTTCGCAATAATCTCTGTGCTTCTTGTACATCTTTAGACGTTTGTACCTTCTTTTCGTTACGTATGAAGGATTGGGTTTCTTCATCCCATGAATACATAAGCCATTCATAACAAAAGAGAGCAAACCACCAAAAAGATGCAAGCATAAAACCTGGTTGAAACACCAATACAGACAATAGGATAAAGGACAATATGATTAACAAATCAATACCAACGTTGTGTTCAAACCATGTACCTACCATACACCCAGCAGTGGGAGCATACCCTTCCATTTGAAACATCTTTTCCTCCTTGAGAACGAAATATAAAATACTCAAGCCGAATAGAAGAAGTGGCAATACAATATTTATCCATAAAAAGGCAGCAAACTGTCTCTCCATGTGTTTGTCTCCCATTTCTAAATTCGCAATTCGTATGTAATTATACAAGTTGTCGAAAAAGGTTCCAAAATAGGTGAACACTATTAACAATGTGATAAGCGTTCCCGGTGTTTTATAAAACCCTTGGCGTGGGTTCCATAACCATAGACCGATGGCAACAGCCTGACCGATAAGCAGGGACCATGGCATTGTCAAGGTGTCTTGCCACAGTTGAAGTCGTATCCTAATGTACGTCCATCGAATCAAATCGCGGAACATAACTCCTTCTGTAGACCCTACTGACAACGCGTATGGTTTCTGTGTATGTGATATATACACTACAACACGTGTTCTATTTGTTGCCGTTTTGTTGTAATGTCCGTGTGTATTATGAGCAGTAATACTCCACGGGTCAAAGTAAGGCTCCGTACAGTATAGATACGAGTCTACCTTTTTAATTAAAATGTTTACCAGATGAAACCCATCGTGTTCTACCTCTTCTGCGACTTGTAAATCGAAGCACGGTGGGTCTGTGATATCATTACGAGGTGTATAATATTCAAAATACATCTCATCACCCTCTTGGTAATCAGCCTTAAACACGTGTTCAAATACATTTACAAGAAAATCGCCCGTGTAATAAGTCCACGAATGTGTTGGGTCTCTAATAATTTCTATAGTGTCCAAGTCGTCAGAAACGAATATCGGACTATGGGCTGCCGCGCCAAGCAGCATACATAGAAGCAACAACCAACGCATTATTTTATAAGGGTATTAATCATATTTATATACGACTTTTATACCATTCTGCTTGAAATATTCGATACAACTTGTCTCCAGTTTAATTGCCCGCCGATAGATGTTGGCACTGTTCCAACATGGGAATAGTTGATATAATACCGGGATACCTCCTCTAAAGAATAACCTAAAGTGGTAATTATCCTCTTTAGGTACTATAATGCCTTGTTTGTAATCGATTTCAGAACATCCACGACGAAAACGAGTGGCCGCTTCCGCCAGAAGATTTATGGTCAGAAAGAAACTAAACATGGACACAAAGTACAGCGGTACAACATTTCTGGTATAACGGTATACTATCTTGCAACTAAATCCATCATGGTATACAGCACAGTCCTTGAATAGCCGAAAGGTTTCACACAGAGCAATAAACGATGCAATACACAGCCAGCCCAGAAACTGTACAAAGAATCTATAGTTATAAAGCCCTATATCATTTCCAACCCAATAGCAGTGATGGTCGAAATCGTACACTACTTTTTGACTGTAGCTAGAACCGTGCGAGCGTGGGGGTTTTATCCAGCCCCATTTCGAGAATTTTTTAATGAATCCAAGCTGCGTTGTCGTTGGGTTTTCAGGTTTGTCGATTTTAGTCGTTACGTATCCAGCGCTCGACCGTGACGTTTGTAACAGGCATAGAATAGCCATGATTGGTGGTATGAGGAAGTATTCAGGATAATAAAGCGAATAGAAGAAGTTAATTCCCATCGCACATCCCACAATAATAAATAGAAATCCAAATAATTCGGATAATAACATTTTACAAGTAAAAAATCAAAAGTATATAATATATATTTTAAAAAAGAAATCCATGTCTGCCCTTCGTAAGGTTACTCGCTGTTTACGCCTCAATGGATGTCCTTGTTATCAATATTTCAAGTCAAACGGATGCTTACCTGTGCCTTATAAAGAATATAAGATATGTTGGAAACAAGGAGATGATGAGTATCGAAAATTCCTACACAAACCTACACCGCCGCCTCAATGGTGGCAAAATAAACCGTTCACACTTTAACACGCTCTATACTGATAGAGTATTTGGGCCGAACGCGAGTTTTTGGGTCCTCCCATCCTCCTTGGTTGATGGTAATTTTGACACCTTCATACTCTCTGGACATCAATGATTTACGGGCTTGCATGATAACATTAATAGTATCGTCCAACATAGCGGTGCGGTTAGCTGTGTCATCTTCTTTTTGCCAATGAATTTCATCACCCAACGCTTTTCGCTTCTCTTCTTCAAGCGAGAAGAAAAATGATTGTACACGGGCTATCATATCTGCGTTTGTACACAGACGCTTGATACCCTTTATACTTTCGTCCAAAGGGTCTAGTTTACGCTTTTTTGGTTTTGGTTTAATCATACCCACCGCCGCAATTAAACGGCTATCGCTCACATCGTCCTGTTCCTGTTCCGATTCTGATTCGCTGCCTACGTTGTCATAACCACCAGTGTGATAACCCGTATCTTCATGAGTAGGGTACTCTGGTTGTTGCATATTGGATTGGTGGAACATGTTCATACTGGTTTGGCGTTGTAAAGTGTTCATAAAGTTGTGTGTGATATATGTATGAGAGATATAATGATTATCGAATATTCTTAGAGTATTCTAATAGTTTTTAATTAATTCAAGTCCGAACAGGACATCTATGGGCGTACCATAGTTACATACCGCATTAGCAGTAATATAACCTGCTCGTACCGCATCTTCGAAGGATTCAGTGTGCATGATGTCTCCTCCTGTTATGTACAAATTGCTGAACTGTGTCCATGGCTTGTTCGCTCGAATCATCTTGGATGGGTGATGTTCCAAGTGTTCATTCTCCTCGAACGTAAGGTGTACCCATTTCACATGGTCCGCGTTCACGCCTGAGATTTCCAACAGTTGATTGCTCAATTCTTGAAGCTTCTTTCCGTCCGTTATGCGCTCCGACATTTCTTCCACAACGGTGACACGCTTCTGATTCTTGGTTTGGTATATACATTCATATCGTTTGTTGTCTTTGATTACTATCTTGTGGCTTTCGGTTATATCTGCGTCATCTGATAACGATATAAACGCATACGCTTTACCTATTTTCAACTTCATTTGTGGTGCCTTGAACCCAACGAGACCAAAAGTTTGATGCAACGAAACTGCTGATACAATTTTCTGAGCGTTGAGTTCTACTCCATTTACCTCTACCATGTTATCTCTGGGTCTAACTTTGGTGACCACAGCGTCTGTCAAAATATGGCTGTTGTTTGTGCGAATGGTGTGACATAGTTCGTTGATAAGCTTAACTGCTCCATCCCTAGGATAGTGCGATTCGTCGTGGCCCAACGCATTGAGTACAACGCTTGAACTCTTATCCATCTCGTCGCCAAAAATCTTTCGTAACTTATTGTTCTTGGATATTTCACAATCAGCAAACAGGCCCAGTAAGCTTATTTTCTGGTATTCTACAAAATTGGAGGCGCATATTTCTTGCAATGATTCACGTAGAGCTTGTGGCATATGATACAGTTTGAGAGCTTCATGTGCGCTCTTGTTGCTATTGCGGAATTTGAGTACATGATTCCATAGGTGTTTCTGTGCGTCTTCGTCTATGAATGTGGTTTGCATGTGGAGACGTGTCTGGTTACTATTTTCTTGTATCTTCAACTTTTTGTTATCTGTCTCGTAACATCTACGTTGCACTAGGTCTCTCTTCTTCCACCATATACCAGGAGATACGACATCTAGTATGTCTCCAACGTCATCCACGTTGTCTACTTCGATAACTTTACGGGTGAATTCGACACCGCTGCGTTCTTCTGGGCGGAATTGACCTCCTGGATGACTTTTACGTTCGAGGACCAGCACCTTGATTCCCAGTTTGGACAATAAGGCGGCAGTCACCAACCCGGAGATGTTTCCACCTACCACAATAAGGTCGATATCGGAATACTTCTTTATTAATTCAGGCGTAGCAGAACGGTAAGGAACTTTCTTACGCTTCTGCTTTTCCTGCGCGGGGCGTAATTTCATCCACTTCTTACTCCAAAGAACTAGGGGGAAAAGTGCATAGAACAATACAATAATAAACATTTCAAGTATACCAATTATATTATGGCTTTATACGGAATAATCTACGAATATGCGATACCTTCAATGACATCATAGAAGTTGTAACAAAATCATAAATGCCAAAAATAACGTTAACGATAAATTTACCAAAATCCAACAACAAAACCTATCCAGTCAACATCGACTTCGACGAAGCCAGCAAACAATGGCGTATCCATACTATGGCGGACGACCCCAAAGCGCTCCGAAAACGGCAGCGAGCATACTGGCGAGGAGTACGCAAAGCAGAGCGCAAAGCAATCGAGGCTACGGCGTGTTTCAAGGTTACCAAGCGCAAACGCGGGGCACGAAAAGTCAAACCTGTAAAACGCCTCATCGACGAATGCTGAATGGCATCGACTTTGAAATCAGACAAGGTTCTATCACAGATTACAACGGTTCGGCAATTGTAAACGCCGCAAATGAACAAGGACTTGGTGGAGGTGGAGTAGACGGTGCTATCACTAAAGCAGGTGGTATCGCTCTAGCTAAAGCCAGAAGAGAAATGTCAAAAATCTGGGGCAGTGTGCGTGTCCGTACCGGTGATGCGCGCGCAACAATTGCCGGTGATTTATCATGCCAATATGTAATCCATGCGGTTGGACCCAATCTGGGCCTTCCTGGACATACCATCGGCCATTTGTCAGCTGCTTATATCTCTTCGTTATGTGAAGCATATCGGATAGGTGTAACAGACCTGGCATTTCCGATTATATCCGGCGGTGTATTTTCAGGAAATGTAAGCCAAAACACAATCATTAACACGGCGATAGACGCTTGTATGAATCGCGCTGGCGAATTTGGAGTAAAGAAAATCATATTCTACGGCTTCCAGGACCTGGAAGTAAGGAATTTGATTAGGTGTGTGGATACCCAAATTCGACCATAAAATTGCCAGCAGCACCACCAAGAGTCCGTCCCCACATCATTCGACTTAAGATATCCCAAGATATAATCCTATAAGCATTCTTTCTAAAGTATATTGTATTGAGAGCCGATTTTACACCTCTATGAGGGTATGTAATAAGTTTAATATCTTCTAGATAATCTTTTTTATAAGGGTCTTGAGAGTAAGCACCTTTAAATTTCATAATTAAATCTATTATACGAAAAGGTATATCTGCCATTAATTTTTAAAAAACCATTTAAGTAGTATTATATCGTCCCACACGATAAACACTAATCCCATAAGGTATGCATTTAACCACATTTCCGAATTGTTCCATGCCAAAACTATCTGACACACCCAATTCATCCCACAAAATACAACATAAGACCATTTCGCATACTTTTTCAACCGATGCATAACAGGTAACTCTTCGCTGAATATAAATCGCATACCCAAATATAGATTTACCATAAAGGTAAGAGCAGAAAAGATAGTATAGAGCGCCAACATCTTGGCCGTTGTACTCTCTTGGAAATCTGCGCACCACGCTGCCATTAAAAAGACAGCTGCTGTCATATGATGCATACGCGTGCTAGCATGCAACTTAACACTGTAAAGACCGACAATATCATTGGAAACATACATAGAGGCAAAGGTTTGTAATACAGTAGAATTCCAGGTACCTCGTATAATATCAGGAATCAACCAATAAAAAGATGCCAATCCAATCAATGCCAAATAAAACCCTTTGAGTACATTCTTGACAACATACACCCGTCTATCCTCGTCCAGCCTACCGTAGGTATCCGCAGCGTTGGTACTGAAATCTTTATCTAATTTTTTATACCCGTGATGAAGGCATACACATGATATAATAAAAGCTATTTGTGGAATCATTATTATACTTTAAAACAAGAGGTTTTATAGTGGGTGCACTCTGTAGGACGAGGGACCTCGAGACCACAATCTGCACATATAAATGGTGTTGAAATGTTATCCTCGTTCTCCATATAGTTAAAGGTAAGCGGCATATTCGGTAAAATGTCCTTTACAGCCCATAAGTAAGGCATGGCACCATCCACTCTCAGAGTAGGTGCACACGAATGGTTGATGTAACGTCCTATATGGTCTTCACTATGCTTAATATTTGACTCGTTTCCCCACTGAATACTTGTCTGCGTTGGTTTATCTACATTCCTACCGTTTAAAACGCGCACTAACATACCTCTATGTATAGTAGTAGTGACTGTTGCTACCATACCGAATCGATTTGTTATTATTTTGATATATCTCGAATGTGGCATTTGTAAGATACGAAAGACCTTTATACACTATTTACTAGAGTTGCTATCCATAAATGAGTTTCAAAGTTCATGACCCGTCCAAGACCATAGAGAACATAGCAAATACCATAGGTCAAGACCTACAGCATATTACTGATGAAATACAACGTAATAGTACCGATATAAAACAACACCAAGAGGATAGCGACGAGGAAAATGATAACATGTGGGAAGCGTTCAATGCCATGAATGTTAAAGTCAACAGTATGATAAAGGAAGTAAAACATCTACGCGAAGAAGCACAAGCAAACTCACGTCAAATAAAAAAACTATTGGAACAGACATTTAAACCAATTCCTCATTTTAGAGCGCCTAGCACCGATACGGAACCCTACACCAGCGACAGAGATTACAAACCTAATCACCCGGTTCTCAAGGAGGTATCGAGTGCCAAGTCATCCCAGGCGTAGGCCTATTGTCCACTTCTTTAGCTGAATACGTATAACCTTTGGTGGAACCAGACTCTTGCTCGTATTCATCCTCCTCGTCATCAGTAAAATCTTGACCGTCTACGTATGTGGTATATTTACACATTTGTACGAGATGCCCGACACGACCACAACGCCAGCATGCATTGTTCTCCCACTTGAGCTTACGCATGACATGTCTGCGTTGATAAGGTGTAATTAAAACCTTCTGATAGTCTCCACCGCGTACATTTTTAATACCCCAACGCTTCATCGCCTTTTCCGTTTCAATCGTGACTTGGTGTTCGAAGCTCTGCGGTATGGCCTTTAAACAGGTGAGAGCATGATGTTTCCTGGTCCAAGGACAGGCAGCTTTACCATCCCTGTGCTGTCTAAGCTTCTTAACCAGCTTGGACTTGGGACAAGAGCCGATATAAAACTTTTTATTTTCTAACTGTAAGATATAAATTACATCTCCCATTCTAAGAATATGCGTATTGTTTAATGACTCTTATAGTATTATTGTAGAAACATGTCTGAATTCGATTTTAATACCCAATTAAACCTAGGCAAAGAAGGAGAAGAGAAATTCGCCACCTTATATCCATGCTTTAAGTATAACAACGATGAGAATTGCAAAGAGCCTGACTTTGTTCACAGGGAAACAGGAGCCATCGCGGAAATAAAATACGACGATTCAGTAAGAGCCATACGAGGGGCAGACGACAAACAGCTTAACTTCTTCGTGGAGCAATACTCCAACCACAAACAAATGACCCTTGGCGGGCCGTTTCGTGCGGTACAAGAAGGTGTAGACTACTACGTCTATATGTTTAAGAACCCGTTTCGAATCTTTATCTTTGACGCGTGTAAGTTTAGAGACATCGCGGCACAGCTCATATGGAGTGGGAATTACAAAGAATGCTTTATCAAGAACAAGGGATGGTGGACGACAGGGTTTCCACTGCCAATAGGAGCGTTCGAAGAGGCGAGAGTAGAGGGAGATATAATTGGTAAAGGTTATAAATTAAATATTGATAATTAATTATTAATTACATACTGTATCAGATGTTAAAGTACACCCACTCGCTACACCGGCTGCCCCGCATGTTGATTCAGCTGTACAAGCAGTACATGTTGGGTCAGCGTTTGTTGAACCGTCACAAGGCGTATAGAATGTGCTACCTTCTTGACATGTTGGGTTTGTACAAACACCACAAGTTCTATCGTTGGTACCACTACATCCTCCTGTAATTTTCTTTCCATTACCACATGATGAACAGGTAGTACAAACTCTATTCTGAGTGGTTGTTGGCGCTGTAGTTTGGTAATTGGTACCATCTGTACATGTAGCAACTGCTGTACATGCTCTATTAGACGAGAACGTACATGCTGTAGTTTGGTAATTCGTACCGGCTGTACATGTCGCACAAGCGGTACATGTAATATCGGCGGTTGCTGAACCATCTGCTGATTTATATTTATCACCTGTACAGCTGGTAGAATAGGCTTGGCAATCATCTGTATTTTGAGCAGCCCACCCACTAGAACAAGCCGGACATGTACCTGCTGCTGTGGTACTAGCTCCTGACAACCGATTGGCATGACATGTTGTGTGGGCAGTACAACTCTCAGCACCTGCTGCTGAGTATTTACCATTGGCACAACCGGTACAAGATGCATCACCTGCTGCTGCGTACGTACCGGCACTACAGTCTCCACATGCACTACCTGCTGTCGAAGTTTTACCAGCAGCACAATTACTACACGATGAAGAACCTGCTGTTGAGGTTGTACCAGCAGCACAATTGGTACAACTACTATCACCCGCTGCTGAATAGGTATTAGCGGCACAGTTTCCACATGCACTTCCTGATGTTGAGGTTTGACCAGCATTACAATTAGTACATGAGGCAGAACCTGCTGTCGAAGTTGTACCAGCAGCACAGTTGGTACAAGATGCATCGCCTGCTGCTGAGTATTGGTTGGCGGCACAATCAGCACATGCACTACCTGATGTTGAGGTTTTACCAGCAGCACAATTGCTACAGGCTTGTCCCGATGCTGAGGCTTGACCAGCATTACAAGCGGTACATGAAGCAGAACCAGCTGTTGATGCCGTATTGGCGGCACAATCAGTACAAGCGGTATCACCTGATGCTGAATATTTATTAGCAGGACAGTCAGCGCACGACCTATCCGACCCAGCTTGATTCCATGAACCTTGGACACAATCGGTTTGCTTTTTACCGGCGGCACAATTACTACTACAAGATGAAGCTGCTCCAGCTGAACCTGTTGAGGATGAAGAACCCTGAGAACAGGCTGTTGATTGGTATTGACCAGTACCTGCCGCCGCACAATCGCTGAATTGTGTATTAGCGGTTAAAGTACACGCGCTAGATACATATTTCGAGTCTGCTGGAGATGAGCAGGTAGCACAGTTTGCTGTACCTGAAGCAGCGTATGTGCCTGTCGCACAGTCAGCGCACGAACCTGCTGCTGTAGCTGATTCACCTGTAAGTCTTGAGGTACCATCGGCTTGGTTACCACATGAGGTATGAGCCGAACACGTAGATGCTCCGGCAGAAGAGTAGGTGTTATCAGCACAATTGGCACAGGCTGCTCCATTTGTAGAATATTTACCAGCGACACACTGTGCACATGACCTATCACTACCAGCTGCTGCTGCCGAACCGGCTGAGCAATCTGTTTGTGCGTGACCGTCCGCACAATCGTCCGAACAATCACTTGTTTGTGTATTAGTCCCGGCACTATTCCAAGAACCTTGGCTACAGGCAGTTGAAACGTATTTTCCACTGCCTGGACTAGAACATGACTGTACTGAACCAGCATTACCCGCACTACCAGCAGAACCTTGAGTACAAGCATTTTCTTGGTATTGGCCTGTGCCAGCTTCATTACAATCGCCCAGTTGTGTATTCGCATCTTTGGTACAGGCGGTAGACACATATTTCTTGCTTCCAGGGGTAGCGCACCCCGTACAAGATGATGCGCCCGCTGAGGCTGCGAAATTCGTGCCATCAGTACAGTCTGTACAACTAGATTGGTCCGCTTGGGATGTATGTGTACCAGCGGCACAGTTTTGACAATCTGTGTTACTACCTGCTAATGTAGCAGTACCCGCAGAACAAGCTACCGCTATATATTTTCCAGCAATACACGAGGTACAAGAAGTAGTCTGTGTGTTGGTTCCAGCATTGGCAGAATCTCCATGGGCACACACTGTAGACACATATTTGCCTGTTCCAGGTGCGGAACAATCGCCAAATACCGTATTTGCTGTTCTATCTGTAGCAGAATTACCACATGTAGTGGTTGTGTATTTGGTTGCGTCTGGCTGCGTACAGTCTGTACAAACACCATCGTCTGCCGTATTGGAGGTTCCAACAGTGAAATATTGGGTATTGCCACAGTCATCGGCATCTGCTTTGCCATCATCCGTACAGGAAGCAGCTCCGGCAGCAGACCATTGATTGGCCGCACAATCGCTACACGCACTATCATCCAGTGTTGAACTAGCTGTTCCCGGAACGTAATATGTACCGGCAGCACAATCTGTTTGCTGTGTACTGTCATCAGCACATTCCGCATCATCATCCGTATGGTCTGTACCCTCTACAAAGTGCGTGTTAGCGGCACAATTGTTAGCATCGAATGTATCATCAGTACATGCTGTAGAACCTTCAGCAGAATGCTGCTCTGCGTCACAAGCAGTACATTTATGATTCACCAACTTGTATCCAGCTGCGCACGTTGCTACCTGGCAGGCATCATTCGTGATATGTCCAGTCACAGTATTCAACCATGTGACGGCTCCAGTCTCTGTACAGGTGGTACAGGTCTTCTTATCGTCTGTAAACTCACCATTAGCACAGATACTACAGGCTGAGTCGTCGTAGGCGTTGTTCTTTTTACCATCATCACAGGCAGAACATTCATACCAAGCACTTCCCGTTTCTGCTACAAGAACTGGTTCCTCACCGGGTGGGCAAGCTACAGTACAATAGTCCCAATTCTGTCCAGCTGTTACCTGGTCAACATCAGCTATGTGGCACCAATTCTTACCAGTATCATCCTTTGGTGCTGTAGTAGACCTACATCCTAGGTTCACTTCATTACCAGTCCATCTCCCTTTCGTTTCACATGCCGACTCACTCGTGTAATCTGAGTTCGTACAGTAGGCAGGTTCCCATGTACCTTGGGTTTCACAAGCAGTACGAGTGGTGTAGTCGCTCGCTGTACAATAATCAGGTTGCCATACACCATTGTTTGATTCGGAGCACGGTGCTATATCCCTATCGTCGGAACAAACTCCAAAGTGTGTGTTCCAAGTAGAGCCACCAGCTTCACACTCTTCTTTCGAGGTAAACTGTGGCGCGTGGTAAGATAGGTCATCCGCTTTGGTACAGTAATACCCCATGGTATTACTAAATTCCCATGATAACCCAGATATCTCACATGACGCTTGGTTCTCATTGCGTGGACCTAACAAGTTACAGAACCCGTTGTTCCACGTGCTAGCTGCGGCTATACAATGTGCTTCGTCTACTTCGCGGCCACCTTCAGCAACGGAACAGTATTGAGGATTCCAAGTGGAGGCATCTTCTTCGCATTTTAATATATCTACCTCACGTCCGTTATCTGGCGAACCCTCGCACGCACCAGCAAGAGCTCTTTCCCTTCGGCATGTGTAGCCATTCTCTGTGGCTCTAACTCTACAATCTTCTGTGGCCGCACAATCGGTACAGTCACTAGCATCGGTAGAACCTACGCCTGGGTAACCAGTTGTTGTGGTAGTGTCGTCTGGACACACCGTGCAAGCTATTTCACCCTGTGTGTCTGTGTATGAACCATGTGGACATATCGTACAGAATGTTTGAGCAGTTTCACCGTTCTCATCTGCTTCTGGTCCGATGGTACCAGCAGGGCAATGAGCACATGTACCATCTAGTGTGTTTGTAGGAGGAGTCCATTTCTGACCTTCCGCACAAGTTAGAACGGTAGCATCTGCGCATTCTAAAGCACCAGCGGCGGATAATGTAGGGTAAGGACATTCTTCACATACTCCAGCTTCTATTGGGTTTGCTGTACCAGCTGGGCATTCGGTACAAGGTGTGTTACCACCGACTCCATTCCCCCAACCGGCTTGACATCTTTGACACGGTGAGAATGTATCACCTGCTATGGATTGAGTACCAGAGTAGCAATAACATCCTGGTGGTACACCAAGTCCTGGCTCGTCTCGTACTTGAACTGGAAGTTTACAATAAGTAACTTCATCCAAGCACATTTTACATGCGTAACAGGTATGTGTAAAATCATCACAACATGCCTCATGTTCGCGGAAGGTACCCGCGCAATTATCTTTATTCAAACAGTCCCATTCATTTACATTGTAATCTTGCCACTTGTTATATATTTCCCAACAAACCGGTTCGGCTCCACAAACATCAACGGTAGCGCATTGGTTCCTATGCCATCCACATTTAATGGAGTTTTTATCGAAGAAACAACTGTGACTTGCTTGATGACAGTTTGCTCCCTCGTGGCAATATCCACCATCATCTTTCCGCGCTGGAACAACAGGAAAAGGCGTGCCTTGTATTGTCACTGTCTGTCCTGGTGGATAGTTGTGAGGAGGCGTTTTAGGCGCGTCACAAGCGCCACGGTAGAAAAATTGCGATGTTTTAAGAAGAGTATTAGCGACGTGTAGCTCACGACAGTACGCTTCTGCCATATCCGGTGTATGTGGAGCATATTGACCACCCCAGAAGTCCGAAGTGGTTTTATCGTCTTTACTAAAGGTGGTCTTTGACCCATCTATCCCGTCCTTACAGCAGAACTGCTCAGATGCAATAGATGTAGAGATGCACAAGAGTAGTAGCAGAGTTCTATACATTGTAATAGTTTTCTAGATGTTTATATAGTTCTTATATTATTGAAGCTGTTAAATATTTATTTATGTCGAAGCCATAACAATGGTATCTGGCCGCTACTCCCGCTATAGTTTCATTACACCAGTATGAACTTAATGGATGAGGAAACCCAATTGAATACAGTTGATATGGGTTTAAATTCGCTATGAATTCTTCTAACCAACCATAATACAGATGTTTAGCATATCCCCCTTGCCATATAAAATTGGGTGACTCCGTTTTACTCCATGCCATGTTAATAACATAGCGGATTTTACCCGCGTTTACTGGAGTTCCTCGATGCCATACATCATGCCTATACCATAACATCTCACCAACATCAAACTGTGGAGCTTCTTCCCTATCATACAAACTACTCCTATCATCTCCTTCGTAAGCCATCATCAATTCCGCATCTTCCCTATTGTTTACAAACTCAAGACCGGCTTGACCGGGCATTCTAGTGTACGGAGATTTATACCAAGGGTCTTTGGGTCCTTGTCGTGATACAACTCTGGTAGCGCCTCCTGTTTCGTCTGTATCACAAAGATATATAATAACGGCACATACATTTGGATTATGAAAAGGTGGAGGATGTACAAAACTATTGTTTCCGTAGTCCATATGCATGCGTTGGTCTTGATTTGAAGTTTTGTCTCTACTATTACTACCTTTCTTCGCCCAAGCAACCATTTGTATTAATCTGGGAGGCGCATTTAATAGATTACCAGCGATAGCCAGTAGCTCTTTATGAACGGCCATTTCGTTAATACTAGCCAATACAGAAGGAAACATCAATTTGGTTTCGGTTCCAAAATCGTCAGGTATTTCCTTACCTTTGTAAGTATGTTCTATATCGTGTATTAACTGGTCTTCGATTTCCAACATATGGGTAGGTACTACCCAACCTCTGGTTCTCCAGCAGAGTTCTTCAGTCGGACTTATCATTATACCAACGTTCGATGAACTGTTTATACCTCGTATTGTAAACTTCGCACACATCATGGTGTTTACCATCTGGAGCCGTATCCGTCAACGCGGCACAACAAAACTGATGTATTTTTTTCCAGAACAAGTAGGCTATTTCAGGAGCGGTGTGAGCCCACGAATCCCTTAGTCCGTTCATCACTTCTTTATCTTCTTCTGGTAGTTTATCTTGCATCATAGCAAGCGTTTCCCCTACGAAGGCTAGTTGAGCATTGTCTATTATTGGTAATTGTTCCATGTTGACATAGTAAGTGTGTTAAAACTAGAATCTCTTATTCGTGTCATATACGAGACAGTGCTTCCCCCATTATAAACCCCAGACACAAAGAAAAAATAAAGACTGCGGCACTGTACCGTTCGCATAAACAGTCAATACACGCACATATGTCTTTGTATGTGTCTTTACAAGTAGACGGTCTCTTACCGTATGGAAACCCTAAAAAATCAAATATAATGCGCACGCAATCCTCAGGTAATATGCACCAACAACTTTCCATTAGACTGCTTCAGACCCTATTTGTATGGGAATTCCGTGGGGATTTACTATTACTACCATTTCAATTTCTTTTATTGGTGGTTTGTAGAGAGGATTGTTGGTAGCATGTAAAGTGTCTATTGTGTCTACTTCGACCCTTGGATTGGTTTCAGGTGAACGTCTACATCGAACAAAACATGTAAAAAACAATTCACATATACAAGCCACAGGATGAAATAAAAATTCCATAAAACATTCGAAGGTATACATAATTCGTTTATTTACCTCGATACCGGCCACCATAAGAACAATAAACACGGAATATAATACGATACATACGATAATAATGGCGAGATATATGAGAATAGTATAAAATATGATTAATAACCAATACATTAAGAATATTATGTTAGACTTATGTACTCTAAACCTGAGGCGATGACTTTGGCATGTATTCACGTATCCGCTTGGCCTCTCTTAATATGACGAAAGACGTTAATATCTGAACAAAAATTACAAAGAATGTCAAACTGAGTGTATAACTATAATCTCCAATATCTGAACCAAGCTGTATTAAGAAAGCTCCCGCGGCAAAAATCTCTAACAAGGCTAACACTGCCAGGATATAGGCAATCCCAAGCATTCGTTGAGCAAATGCCAGCCGGTTGGGGGCCGTATCGTTCTTATACTTATAACATGACATATTCTAAGAATATGAGTGCTTTATATAATCCCCATTTGTATAGTATAAATTCTACATCTTTGGTAATAATGTCTCGACGTGTCACCTGGAAACCTAACCCACCCCAGAGAGTAAACCCACACAACGGTAATCTATTCATTGACGATGACGTTATCAACGATTTCCATATCATCAAAGAACACGGTTCCGTAACGTACACCAAACTTCACGCCGTGTTTATTGGTGACAACAAGTGGAGGGCAAAGATTTATGGAGACTATCCCTTCGCTAAAAAGTTTGTCGTCGAGGTATCTGGCGAATCAGACGAATGCTGGTTGCAAATACAAGCATTTGTCAAAGAGAATCATCGGGCAATAACAACCGACAAAGAACGAGCAGACGAAATAGCGGCACAAGCTGCGGAACGCATAGCGGACCTAACGTCTAAAAATCTAGAGACCGAACTATAACTCTATCCAAGTAACTAGCCGTTGTTCGTAGAAATCCTCTACGCGTATGAGGCTTCTTTAGCTTGAGCAACAACGGTTTCAACTTGGGATTGAACTTGGAAAAGTAAGAAAAGACACTGTACAATTGAAACAAATCGGAGTCGTTTCGAATATAACTAGGCACACTATCGAACAAATTCGACCAGTGAACATATTTCTCCGTAGACTGCGAATAGTTACCCAACATATAATCCAACCATGGATGATGTAACGCCTGCTGACGATGCGTTGAAGTCGTGTCTCGTAATACGTCAAATGGTGATATAGCCAGGTCAAAATCTATTAGCTTCACAACACCGCCACAAATAAAAATGTTATGTGGATGTAAATCTCTATGGCAGGGTTGAAGTGTATCTCTATGGTCTCTATTGTATACTTCCTGGACAGTTTTATCGAATGAGTTCAACGCAACCAAGATGCTGGAAAGTATTTCGAGGTCTTGTTGGGAACCGGAGGGTTGATAGTCGTACAGCTCATGCCCGTCTAACATCTCCATTATTATCCAAGGTCTACCGTTGTGAACGCCATACTCGAACACGTGAGGACTGATGTCGTCGGGTAATATAACCGTCATAGCGATATCGCGTACGCTTCTACGTAATTGATGACTAGGGTATAATTTTAACACGCCTAGCACATTTGCTTTCTTTACTTGGTACACGTGTGCTCCAGATTTACCATCCGACATAGACTTCTGCTTCTTCCAAGACCTTAGTGGGTCTTCCGAAGGTTGAGTGTTTGATAGAGTATTTGTAATAAAGCTTCTTATCATAATTGATTAATAGTGTTAGTCTTATATAATAAGTTAACTTAGAATCTTATTTTATATTTTTCACTTTCTTTACGATACCTTTTCGTCCGGCCGATGGTACTTTTTTCTTTTCCATCTGTATAGATAGGTCCATGTGAAGTTTTATGTTTGTAACGTGGGTCTCGTTTATGTCTCATATAATATGATTTGATTTTCAGATATTGTTTTTCTTCTTTAATGCGCTTTTCGCCCTCTTCCCATGCCCTTATGCCCTCATTAAAAATCTTGTCCTTACCTGCGTCTGTCAATTCTAATATCGACTTCCATTCACCTAGGTCATCATCATATTCTCTAGTTCGCCCATAATAAGTTATTTTTTCAACCAATGATAGTTCATCCAGTCTCGCAAAAAGCGCTTCAAATATTTCTAATAAACGTTTAGCCTGTGGAGAATGTGGACGATAGCCGCGTTGTCGGCAATATAGAATAAATTTAACCTTCATCACCTCTACAATGTCTTCGTTTGCAGTCTTATTCCATTTTTTCCGTTCCTCTTCAGTCCACCCTTCGACAATTTCTCGAGCTTCCTCAGGAGTCATTATAGTTATAGGATATCTCTTATATACCACCTCTTAGTCTAAGTACGAGATGTAAAGTTGCTTCTTTTTGTATATTATAATCCGAAAGCGTCCTGCCGTCTTCCAGCTGCTTTCCAGCGAAGATAAGGCGTTGTTGGTCAGGTGGAATGCCTTCCTTGTCCTGTATTTTTTGCTTTACGTTTTCAATGGTGTCTGATGGTTCCACATCGAGAGTAATGGTCTTACCTGTAAGTGTTTTGACGAAGATTTGCATTTGTATGGTCTGAGAAACGCAGTATTTATACTCCGATTAGTCATACAACCGCAATTATGGATGCAAAGTTTAAAGACACACCTTCAGAAAAACTAGAGAAGTGTCTAAAACAGAACTTCTCACCACCCGTTGTGGATGAATTTTTTAAATGTTTAAATGAAATATATGGCATAAAGGAATGGGCGGACCTGTACACTAGGAAAGCGCAAGGTAGAGAAACGAACGAAATATTAGTGTATTCTTATTCGGATACTCTCACGCTCGCAGAAGCTACAGCTATAAACGAGTTTCTGTTTAAACCTGTGATAAAGAAATCAAATTAATGCACGTTTGCGTGGTGAATTGGACAACGACCTCTTACGAAGTGAGTCTACCCTAGGGTGTGTAACTATCTCTATCGGTTTGGGTCGGTAATTCTTGGGAGATGGCGGCGGTGTATCGTTTTCCACCAAGTCTCCAATGTCACAACAGCCAAACCACTCATCGATAAATGATTTAAATTTGTACACGGCATAACTAAAGAAGCACCCACCCATGAAACCGATGAACAGAAGCGAGCCCCAGATTACAAAACCTTGGAGCGAATCTGGTCTGTCGGGAGCACTTTTGCTCCCAGGTTGACTTTCGTTCCCACTTGTGTTCTCCCACTTGGGCACCACAGTCGGGGCATAAGCCTGTGTTTGGTTGACGGTTTTGTTCACCCACTTAATCTTTTCTACTGTAATGTTTATTGTCTTGTTTACCCAGCGGGTCTTGTTAAAAAATCTAGTCTTGTTGGTCCATCTGGTTTTATTAAACCATCTAGTCTTGTTGGTCCAGTGAGTCTTGTTAATGTATTGAGTAATATTGCGTGTCTTATTAAACCACCTGGTTTTATTAATATATATAGTCACGTTCTGCGTTCTATTAACCCATCTAGTCTTATTAACTATTCTTGTCACGTTCTGCGTTCTGTTAACCCATCTGGTTTGATTGATGTACAGGGTAACATTGTGTGTCTTATTGGTCCACCTAGTCTTATTCGTGTATATGGTAATGTTATGTGTCTTGTTGGTCCATCTGGTTTTATTCGTGTATATGGTAATGTTATGTGTCTTGTTGGTCCAACGTGTACTATTTGTATATATTGTAATGTTGTCGTATATTACTTGTGTCTTGTTTATCCATCTGGTTTTATTCGTGTATAATGTAATGTTGTCGTATATTACTTGTGTCTTGTTTATGATTCTTGTTTCATTTGTTACATTGATATATGGTATAATATTATATACTTCTGGAGCCCACATCCATTTACAAGCTGATATGCATATGTTTTTAGACGCGGCACAGCATCCTCCACCACTACAT
>MDTB01184209.1_pt1 | contig 34229 bp, 32 predicted proteins | sample 811161 | NCBI WGS metagenome assembly MDTB01 (sample SAMN05326650, study PRJNA326480) | marine metagenome | isolation source: seawater | place: Mediterranean Sea | collected 2009 | reverse complement strand
TCTATTTCATCCATAATAATAGTATTATAATTAAAAAGTAATAATTATTAAGAGTTATTTATGAATATTCCAAATAAAATGAATTATATAGAGGTAAAAAAACATAAAGGAAAAAATACTTTACTCTTAAATCAATCAGATATTCCGTCTATAAATGATGATGAAATATTAATAAAAGTTTTTGCTAGTGGTGTTAATAGACCAGATATCCTCCAAAGAAAAGGACTTTATGCCCCTCCTAAAGATGCTAGCCCTATAATAGGTTTAGAAGTTTCTGGGAAAATTGTTAAGTTAGGAAAAAAAGTTAAAAAACTAAAGGTCAATGATAAAATATGCGCCCTCACCCATGGAGGTGGTTATGCTGAGTACTGTAAAGTGCATTATAAGCATGCCTTGTCCATACCAAAAGGTATGAATTATGTTGAAGCTGCCGCAATACCAGAAAACTTTTTTACTGTGTGGTATAACCTTATAGATAGAGCTAAAATAAAAAAGAATGAAACTATACTTATTCATGGTGGTTCAAGTGGTATAGGATCTATAGCTATTCAATTAGCTAAATTTCATGAATGCAGGGTAATTACAACAGTAGGAAACAAAAATAAATGTTTATTTTGCAAATCATTAGGTGCAGATTTAGTAATTAATTATAATAAAGATGATTTCTTTAAAAAAATACAACTGTATACAAATAATTCAGGAGTAGATATTATTTTAGACATGGTAGGAAAAAATTATTTTAATAAAAACTTAACTTTATTAAAAGATAAGGGAAGACTAATAATGATAGCTTTTTTATCTGGAAGTATTGTAAAAGCTGATCTTACTCAAGTTATGATAAAAAGGCTGATTTTATCAGGTTCAACCCTTAGACCGAGAACCGTTAAAGAAAAAACTCGAATAGCTAGCAACATATATAAAAGTTACTGGACAGCCCTAGCTAAAAAAACTATAAAACCTATTATCTTTAAAATATATGATTTAAAAGATGCTTGCAAAGCTCATAATTTGATGGAGAGCAGTAAACATATAGGAAAAATAATTCTTAGAACAAATTCAAAGGAGAAAAAATGAATAGCCCATTAATGCCAAAATCTACAGCAGTGTGGTTAATTGATAATACCGCGTTAACTTTTGAACAAATAGCAAAGTTTTGCAACCTACATATATTAGAGGTGCAAGGAATCGCAGATGGTGAAGTAGCTGAAGGAATACAAGGTAAGAATCCTGTTACTTCTGGAGAGTTAACTACAGAAGAAATAAAAAGATGTGAAAATGACAGCTCTCAACTTCTTGAAATTATTAAAGGAATTATACCTTTAAGTTCTGACGTGAATAAAAAGAAAAAAGGCTTTACTCCTGCATCTAGAAGACAACTTATTCCTGACGCAATAGTATGGTTCATTAAATATTATCCTGACTTAACTGATGCTCAAATTATAAAGTTAATTGGGACTACTAAAAATACTATTAAATCGATAAAAAATAGAGAACATTGGAATATGCAGAATATTACCCCAAGAGATCCAGTATTACTTGCTTTGTGCAAACAATCAGCTTTAGGAGAAGCTATAGCATTAGCAAAAAAAAAGAGTGAAAAAAAATAGATGAATCAGAAAGAATTTTCATTTTTATGTAAAAATACTAAAGTTCTGTTACTAGGAGATATTATGCTAGACAGATATGTTGCAGGTAAAGTAAACAGAATATCTCCAGAAGCACCTGTTCCCGTTTTTTTATCCGAAGACACAAAACAATTTCTGGGAGGAGCAGGTAATGTTTTTAATAATTTAGTGTCTATTGGTGTCAAGACTACTATTATTTCTATAATAGGCAAAGATCCAAATGGAAATAAAATTGAAAAAATTGTTAAACAAATAAAAAACAATAAGGTTTATTTATATAAAGAAAAAAATAGAATTTCTACAGTTAAGACAAGATACTCTGTTAATGGACAACAATTAATAAGAGTTGATGATGAAACACCTAAGCAATTAACTAATTTAGCCCATAACTTTATTATTAAAATATTTAAGCAAGAGTTATCTAAACATAATATTGTTGTTCTTTCTGATTATAATAAAGGTATATTTAGTAAAAAACTTACCTCTGAATTAATTAAAATATCTAATAAAAAAAGGATACCTATTATTGTAGATCCAAAAAATAAAGATTTTAGTTTATATAAAAATGCTTATCTAATAACACCTAACCAGCTAGAAACTACTCAAGTAACAAACTTATCTTGTGAAAGTAATGAAGATGCAGAATCTTGTGGTAAATTTATAAAAAAAAACTTTTCTATTAAAAATGTTTTAATTACTCGTGGAGATAAAGGATTAAGCTATATTACAGAAAAAAAATCCACCCATTCCCCAACAAAAAAAATAGAGGTATTTGATGTATCCGGTGCAGGTGATACGGTAGTATCTATTATTTCAGTTTGTATAGCAAATGATTTAAATATCCAATATACATTAAATTTAGCAAATAAATCAGCAGGAATAGTAGTAGGCAAAATAGGTACTAACATAATTAATTTAGAAGAATTATTTGAATTAGATCAAATATCAGAAAAAAAAATTACCAACCTCTCTGATTTAAAAAAATTAGTTTCAAAATACAAAAAAAATAGACTTAAAGTTGGCTTTACTAACGGATGTTTTGATATATTACACCTTGGCCATGTAGAGTACTTAGAAAAAACTAAAAAGTTATGTGATAAACTTATAATAGCAGTTAATAGCGATACTTCTGTAAAAAAAATTAAAGGTAAAAATAGGCCCATTAATGATCAAAAAAAAAGAATTCGAATTCTAGCCTCTCTTAGTTGCTGTGATCATATTTTAATTTTCAACGAAGTTACACCACTAAAACTTATTAATCAGCTTAAACCTGATATAATAACTAAGGGGGGAGATTATAAAAAAACTGATGTCGTTGGGTTTAAAGAAATAAAAAAATGGAACGGCAAAATACATATAATAGACTATACGAAAGGCTTAAGTACAACTAATTTAATAAAAAAATTTAGTTAAATTAATTATTTAATAATATCTTTTCTTACCTTTCTTGTTTTAGAAAATAGGCTTAATAAAAATCTCCCATTATCTTTTTCAATAGCAACTTCAAGTTTTGATAAATCTTTCTTAAATAAATTTAACATTTTTAATATTGAACTTTTATTATTCAAAATTATATCCCGCCACATAATAGGATCTGATGCAGCTATTCGAGTAAAATCTCTAAAACCGCTAGCAGCATACTTTATAACTTCTTTTTTAATAGTATTTTCTAAATTAGCTACAGTTCCTACTATAGAGTATGCTATTATGTGTGGAATATGAGAAGTAATTGCAAGCACATCGTCGTGATGTTTAGGACTCATAATATCTACTTTCATGCCAACTAACTCCCACATATTTTTAATAATTTTTATAGCTTCTGGATTAGAATTCTTATTAGGCGTAAGTATGCACCATCCTTTTTTAAACAAACCAGAAAAACCTGATTCGGGGCCAGATTTTTCTGTTCCTGCTATAGGATGACCCGGAATAAAATTAACATTTTTAGGGATAAGTTTTGATACATTTTTTATAACTTCCATTTTTACTGACCCTACATCAGTAATAATGGCCCCTGGTTTAATAAAGTTATATACTTTTTTAAAAATATTCTCGTAAGCAGCAACAGGTATACCAATAATTATTAAATCTGCATCTTGAATAACCTTTCTTACGTCACTACCCTCATAATTTACTAATTTTAACTTCTTAATTTTATTGATTGTACTTGTTCTTCTGGAATATGCTGATGCATAATTGTAGAAGTTATTCATCTTTAAATCCCTTACCAGAGACGAGTTTATTAATCCCATTCCGATAAAAGCAACTTTATTAATTCTATTTTTAAATTTCATAATTTTTAGGTGCTACACCAAATAATTTAATATTTCTTTTTTTTATTAAACTACTACTTCTATACAAATAAGATTTGGAAGACTTTGCTTCTAAATATAATTCTTTTTCTTTAAATAAAAAATTCGATTTGTATATCATAAAGCTATCTTTGTCTATCTTGGGCTTAAATTTTGATAATACCACTAGGCTTGGTTTTTTATTTTTTTGCACAAAAAAAGGCAGAGCAGCGATAATATAAATATTTTTAATTTCTTTCCTTGTCCACCAGTTTTTTTGATGAGTATTAACTGGATAAGGCATAATCATGAATGTATTTTTGCCACTTTTCAATTCATTTATAGCCTTGCTAAATGAATTAAAAAAATAAATCTTTATATCATGACTAAAATAATCATATACTTTTTTTATATCATTATCACTCATGCTTTTGAGCATTACTAATTTTATTCCTCCTTGAATTTCGGTTTGAGAAAAAAATATACTTCTCCAAAGTGCTAGAATAAAGTGTGGTTTAATATTATTAATGCTTTTATTTAAAAGTTTTTTCAGAATCAAGGCTTGTCTTTCAGGTCTAAATAAATTTATAGATTTTTTTTCTTTTCCTATTTTTTTTACTATTTCTGTTCTTTTATTTAATAGACTTAATATCTTAAAATCTATTAAATCTATTTTTTTTCTTAATTTATCTATTTCTTTCATACATACTAATTTATATTTAATTAACTAAAATATTGTTATATTTTTAATTTTTAAAATATATTAAACTAATTATACAATCATAATGATCTCTAATAAAACAAATTCTAAAAATATTTATAATTTTAAACATACGCCTAATTTAGTATTAAATAAAAGTTTTAAATTGCAAAATGGATCAATTTTATCTAAACCCACAATTGCTTATAAAACATATGGTAAGCTAAATAGTACTAAATCAAATGCTATTCTTATTTGTCATGCATTAACAGGAGATCAATATGCAAGTGGAATTAACCCTATTACGCAAAAAAAAGGATGGTGGCATGACTTAATTGGTAAAGGTAAAGTTTTTGATACTAATTTATACTATATGATATGTACTAACGTACTTGGTGGCTGTATGGGAACTACTGGGCCAAAAAGTATTGATCCTAATACAGGAACATATTATGGAAATAGTTTTCCTGAAATAAATATAAAAGATATGGTTGCATTGCAAAAAGAGCTCATTGATAATTTAAGCATCAAAAAGTTATTATGTGTTGTAGGTGGGTCTATGGGAGGAATGCAGGTTTTAGAATGGGGTACAGCTTATCCAGAAAGAGTAAAACTAGTTATTCCAATAGCCACATCTTTTAGACACACAGCCCAAAATATAGCTTTTCATGAAGTAGGTAGACAAGCAATAAAAAATGACCCCCATTGGATGAAAGGAAATTATATTAAGAATAAAAATGCACCTGAAAAAGGACTCGCAGCCGCAAGAATGGTAGCTCACATTACATATATGTCAGAAAAAGCTCTTTCTAATAAATTTGGAAGAACAAAAAAGAATTTAAATCCATTATCTAAAATTTTTGAAGGTACTTTTGAAGTAGAGAATTACCTTCAATACCAAGGTTCTTCTTTTGTTGATAGGTTTGATGCTAACTCTTATTTATATTTAACTAGATCAATGGATCGTTTTGATTTATCAGAAAAACATAAAGGTGATTTGGAAAAGATCTTTAAAAGTAATATTTGTAGATGGCTTATAATATCATTTAATAGTGATTGGCTTTTTCCAACATCAGAAAGCAGACAATTAGTTAGCGCTTTGAATGCAAATGCTTGTAATGTTAGTTTTGTTGAAATAGAATCAGAAAGAGGCCACGATAGTTTCTTATTAAAGGTACCAAGATTATATAATATTATAAGAGGATTTTTAATTGGAGCAAAATACAAATAATGAATACTAATAGAGCAGATCATTTTTTAATATCTAGAATGGTAAATAAAAATTCTAGAATTTTAGATATAGGGTGCGCAGATGGTAAGCTTTTACATTTATTAAAAAGAGTAAAAAATGTTTCTGGACAAGGAATTGAGATTGACCATGATAAAGTTGAAACTTGTTTAAGAAAAGGCTTATCAGTTATAGAAGGTGATGCTAATAAAGAAATTACAAGCTTTCCTAAGGAGTCTTTTGATTATGTAATTCTTAGCCAGACATTACAAACTGTAGAAAGACCAAGGTGGATTTTAGATGAAATATTAAGAATAGGAAAAAGTGCTATAATTTCTTTTCCTAATTTTGGATATTGGTTATGTAGGGTACAGATACTATTTAAAGGAAGAATGCCTATTACAAATGACTTAAAACTACATTGGTATGATACTCAGAATATACACCTTTGTACTATTAAAGACTTTAGTGATCTAGTTAATCAATTAAATTTGAAGGTAGATAAAATATTTGGGCTCAACAGAAAGAAAGTTATATCTTTTCCAGTGAACCTACTGCCATTAAATTTATTAGCTTCTCACGCAGTTTTTTTAATTAGTAAAAAGAAGTAGTTTAAAATACTTTTTTTATAGCTTTTTGCAGAATATTAAAAATTTCATCTATTTGATTTTTTTCTATTATTAAAGGAGGAGAGATAGCGATTGTATTACCTGTAAATCTGACCATTAGTCCGTTTTTAAAACACTCTTCATAAACATCTCTGCCAAGAGTATTTGGTTTATTGCTTCTTTCAGATAACTCAATTCCAGCAACAAGACCAAAGTTTCTAATATCTTTTACTACATTTAGTTTTGATAAAGCATGTGCGGTATTTCCAAAGTATTTTTCTAAACTTCTAGCTCTTTTAAATAATTTTTCATCTTCATAAACTTCTAGTGTAGCTAAACCTGCTGCGCAGGCTAATGGATGACCTGAATATGTATAACCATGAAAAAGCTCAATCTTGTCTTTATTTTTTTTATGAATAGTATCATAAATTTCTGATTTGACCCCTATTGCTCCCATTGGTACTGTTGCATTAGTAATCCCTTTAGCCATGGTCATAATATCTGGTACAACCTTAAACCTCTCACTAGCAAAACTTGATCCTACTCTACCAAAGCCAGTAATTACTTCATCAAATATTAATAGAATATCATTATGATCACATATTTCTCTTAACTTTTCTAAATAACCTACCGGTGGAACTAGAACTCCGGTAGATCCAGCTATTGGCTCCACAATTACTGCAGCAATAGAATCTTTTCCATGAAAATCAATAATTTCATTTAACGCCTCTGCCTTTTCTATCCCGTGTTTAGGTTGCCCCCAAGAAAATGAGTTCTTTTCTGGCATGTGAGTATGGGGTAGATGAATTATCCCATTTAATAAATTCCCAAACTGTGATCTATTTGCAATTATACCACCTACTGAAGTACCTCCAAAACCTGATCCATGATAACCTCTTGCTCTTCCTATAAATTTATTTTTTGCACTTTTCCCTTTTGCTTTAAAGTATGCTAATGCTACTTTTAAAGCGGAATCTACTGCTTCTGATCCAGAGTTAGAAAAAAAGACATGATTGATACTTTTAGGTAGTATATCAACTAACTTTTCCGCAAATTCAAAAGCTAATCTATGTCCCATTTGAAAAGAAAGGCCATAATCCATTTTTTCAACTTGGTCTTTTACAGCTTCTACGATTTTACTTCTGCAGTGACCTGCATTAACACACCACAATCCTGCAACACCATCTAATATTTTTTCGCCTTTAGAAGTTGTGTAGTACATGCCTTTTGCACTCTCAAGCAATTTAGGGTTACCTTTAAACCACTTATTATCTGTATAGGGCATCCAATATGCATTTTTTTCTTTTCTAGATAAACTCATCCTTGTACTATACTATAAAATTTATAATTTAGTAATAATAAACTATGAACTTGATATCAAAATTAAAAAGAAAAAAAAGTCTCAGCATTTTTTATGAAGAAAATAAAAAAATTAATATAAAAGACTTATTACTTATTATAGACGAGAATACTATTACTCTTAATAAGTTAGGCATTAAAAAAAAAGATACTATAGCAGTAGTACTCGAAAATGGCCCTACTTTTATAACAAGTTTTCTAACTATTATAAATTGCTGTGTATCTGCTCCTTTAAATCCAAACTATACTGCATCCGAGTTTAATTTTTATTTTAAAGATTTAAAACCAAAAGCATTAGTCACCAATTTTGATAGCAGTCACCCATCAATAAAAGTAGCTTATAAAAGAAAAATTAAAATAATTCGCCTTCAAAGTTTTAATTTTATAACTAACCTCAAATACTTTAAAAATAAAACAGTGAAAATTAAATCAACAAATATTAATGATAATGCTCTTATATTGCACACTTCTGGAACTACCTCTAGACCTAAAATGGTAGCGCTGTCACATAATAATCTATTAAGTAGTGCTAGTAATATATCTAAAGCTTTAAAACTAAAAAACTCTGATAAAAATATTATACTTATGCCATCGTTTCATATTCATGGCATAATTGCATCCATATTAGCTCCTCTTTCTGTAGGAGGCAGTGTAGTTGCCTTGCCTAAGTTTAATGTATTAACTTTTTATAATTTTTTAAAAATATACAAACCTACATGGTTTACGGCTGTGCCTACTATGCTACAATCGATTCTAGATAGATCTAAAAATAATAAGAGCACAATTAAAAGATCTAGACTTAGGTTTATAAGGTCCTCTTCAGCTTCTTTACCCTCTAATACTTTTCGTGATTTAGAAAGTACTTTCAAAGTTCCTGTAATAGAGAGCTATGGAATGACTGAGGCTACTCACCAAATGACTTCAAATCTACTTCCTCCTAATAAAAGGAAAATAAATAGTGTTGGAGTACCAGTTGGACTAAAAGTTAAAATCATGAATCAAAGCCTTAAATTTCTTAATAAAGGACAAGAAGGAGAAGTTGTTATAAAAGGCAAAAATGTCTTAAAAAAATATTTAGCCAATAGTAAGGCTAATAAAGAAAGTTTTTATAATAATTGGTTCAGAACTGGTGACTTAGGTTATTTTGATGAAGATGGCTATCTATTTATTTCTGGGAGAATAAAAGAAATTATTAACAGGGGTGGAGAAAAAATAAGTCCTAAAGAGGTAGATGAAATATTTATGAAACATAAAAAGGTTTCAAAGGCCATATCTTTTTCGGTAAAGCACCCTAAATTAGGTGAAGATATATCTTTAGCTGTAGTGCTAAAAACTAAAGTAAAATGTGATGAAAACGAACTAAAAAGTTTTGTAAAAAATAAGCTTGCTCGATTTAAAATTCCTAAAAATATTTATTTTCTTGATGAAGTTCCAATCGGTGCAACAGGAAAAATACAGAGGATTGGTTTAGCAAAAAAATTAGGAATTGAATAGTGAGAATATGTATTTTTGGAGCTGGAGCTATAGGTGGGATGATAGGGTCGCTCTTAAAAAAAAATGGAGTAAACGTTACACTTATAGCTAGAGGAGAACATTATTCTCAAATAAAAAAGAATGGTCTAGTTTTCAAAAGTAAAGAATTTGATTTAGATATTTGCCAAAAATTTGATATACAAGAAAACATTGATAACTTAGGCCATTTCGATTTACTGATTAATGGATTAAAAGCACATTCTGCAAATTCTACTGCTGAGCATGTAAGTAAACTAATGCATAAAAACTCAATTATTTTGCCTACCTTAAATGGTGTTCCTTGGTGGTTTTTTTATAAACATCAAAGTAAATATAAAAATTATATATTGCAAGCAGTAGATCCTAACAATAAACAATGGGATTTTTTTAAACCCTCTAGAGTAATAGGTTGTGTTGTATACCCTGCTGCAATCGTAAAAGCTCCTGGCATTATAGAACACATAGAAGGCAGAAGGTTAATTTTAGGAGAACCTGATGATGCAAAAACAGAAAGAATACAAGCTTTATCTAAAACTTTAATTTCAGCTGGAATTAAAGCTCCAATAAGTAAAAATATAAGAAGTGATATTTGGTTAAAACTAATAGGTAATAGCTCTTTTAATCCTTTATCTATCATTACAAAATCGACCCTAAAAGAAATGTGTGAGGCGAAAGAAACCAGAAATATTGTTTTTAAAATGATGACTGAAGCTAACACAATATCAAAAAAGCTAAATATTCCTATAAAGTTAGATATAGAAAAAAGAATTGAGGGGGCTAGACTAGTTGGAAACCACAAAACCTCTACACTACAAGACTATGAAAATAAAAAACCTCTTGAGTTAGATGCCCTGATTAAATCTTTAGTTGAGCTTGGAGAACTAACCAATACGGAAGTACCTACCATAAAAACAATCTATCAATTAGCAAAATTTTTAGAGGATAAAAATAATTAAAAACCTAATGCTAGCCCATCTTTTCTTGGGTCGGAGCCTCCAATTAATATTCCATTATCATTTAGCATCACAGCTTGGCCTCCTCCGTGTGGAAGGTCGCAATAATTCACTTTATGTCCAAGTTGTTCTAATTTTGAATAATTTTCTAAAGTTATACCTTTTTCTAAAGTTAAATGATTTTCAAAATAGAAAGCTCTAGAATGATCTAATGCTAATTGTACATCCATACCATAGTCTATAACGTTCGTTAAAAAGTGGACTTGCCCTACAGGTTGATAATGTGCTCCCATTACGCCAAAAGGCATAATTGGCTTACTTTCTTTCATTAAAAGTCCAGGTATAATTGTATGCATAGGCTTTTTCTGAGCTTCATAAAAATTAGGATGCCCTTTATCTAAATTGAAAGAAGCTCCCCTGTTGTGTAATAGTATCCCTGTATTTTTAGTAGTAATACCACTACCAAAAGGGTGAAAAATTGAATTGATGAATGAGACAAAATTACCATCATTGTCCACTACACTTATATATACAGTATCTTTATTATTTTGTAATTGAAGTATATTGATGTCTGTTAAAACTGAATTGACATCAATTTTTTTGCTTAAACTTAAACCATATTCTTTTGATAACATTTTTTCTATAGGTATGTCTGCAAAACTTGGATCTCCTAAATATTTATTTCTATGCAAAAAGGCTAATTTGGTTACTTCTGCTTCTATATGAATACGTCTATAATCATTAGGATCATATTTTGTTATATCTAAGTTAGATAACATATTTAGCATCATCAATGCTACTATGCCCTGCCCATTAGGAGGACATTCGTATACCTCATACCCTTTATAATTTACTTTAATTGGATTTACATACTCTGATTTATAACTCATAAAATCTTCACGTGTATGATTTCCTCCTAATTGCCTAATTTTTTCTAACATATCGTCAACGACAAAGCCTTCGTAAAACCCTTTTCTTCCATGTACTGCTATATTACTTAAAGTTTCAGACAATTGTTGTTGTTTATGAATATCTCCAGCTTTATATGCTTTATTATTTTTAAGAAATATTCTTTTGGTATCTATATCATTTTTTAACTTTTGTTCTTCTCTTAGCCACATATCTGCAATTACATCTGCTATAACATATCCTTCCTCAGCAATTTTAATTGCTGGTTCTAAAACCTGACTTAATTTTAAATTTCCATAATCTTTTATAAGTTTACACCATGCATCTACAGCTCCAGGAATGGTAATAGCATTATGTGAATAAGGATCTATTGTATTAAATGCAGTTTTTTTAATATCTGAATAATTGATATTTTTGGGCACCTGCCCTGATCCGTTTAATGCAATAATTCTTTTCTCTTTATTACTGTAAAATAAACAAAAACAATCTCCTCCTATACCAGTCGAGTGTGCTTCTACTACTCCTAAAACTGCTGCTGCAGTTACAGCAGCATCAATTGCATTACCTCCTTTTTTCATTATTTCTAAAGCTTTTAAAGTAGCTTCTGGGTGAGATGTAGCGACCATAGCATTTTTCGAATAAATAGGAGATCTAGAAGGAATATGTAAATTTCTCATAATTAATTATATACTTAAGTTAAATAAAAAAAAATAAATTTTCTATAGTTGACACAAAACTTTACAGGTATATATTTGTATTATTTTTTTAGAGTAAATTATGTTTGTAATTATTAAAAATGGCGGAAAACAGTACAAGGTTCAATCCGGAGATATTGTTAAATTAGATAGCTTAGGCCAAGAAAAAGGCAAAAAAGTAAGCTTTAAAAATATTATCGCTTGTAATTATGAAAATAAAGATTATTTGGGTACTCCTTTTTTAACTAATGTCGAAGTTAAGGCTGAAATTCTTGAAAATAAAAAAGATAAAAAAATCTTAGTTTTCAAAAAAAGAAGAAGACATAACTCAAGAAGATTAAATGGGCACAGACAAAGTTTATCGGTTGTAAGAATTAGCGATATTCTAATGGATGGCAAAAGTATAGGGTCTCAAAAAAAACAAAAGGTTTCCTCACCTAAGAAAGTAGAAAAAAAAGTTGCTGAAAAAAAAATACAACCAAAAAAGGATTAAAGTATGGCGCATAAAAAAGCAGGTGGTAGTTCCAGAAATGGAAGAGACTCAGCTGGAAGAAGGCTGGGCATAAAAAAATACGGTGGCGAAAAAGTTATACCAGGCAATATTATAGTTAGACAGAGAGGAACTAAATATTATCCAGGTGAAAATGTTGGTATAGGTAAAGATCATACCATTTTTGCTCTGAAAGAAGGTAAAGTTTTCTTTGCAACTAAATCATCGGGAAAGAAGTTTGTCTCTGTAAACTCCTAAACTTAATGAAATTTCTTGATGAAGCTAAAATATTTCTTAGATCTGGATCAGGAGGAAATGGGTGTGTTAGTTTCAGAAGAGAGAAATTTATAGAGTACGGCGGTCCAGATGGTGGAGACGGTGGTAAGGGAGGCGATATTGTATTTAGAGCAGTTAACAATAAAAATACTCTTATAGACTTTAGATTTAAACAACATTTCAGAGCAACCAGAGGCAAAGATGGTGCAGGAAAAAAAAAGAAAGGGCCTTCAGGTAAACCATTATATATAGAAGTTCCTTGTGGCACATCAATATATACAGATGACAAATCAGTAAAACTTTTGGAGTTAACTAAAGAGTTTGAAGAATTTACCTTTTTAAAAGGTGGTAAGGGAGGTTTCGGTAATTATAGATTTAAATCTTCAAGAAACGTCACACCTAAAAAATCAAACCCTGGAGAGGCAGGTAATGAAGTTTGGGTTAGATTAAGGTTAAATCTTATTGCTGATGTAGGAATAATAGGATTGCCTAATGTTGGTAAATCTAGTTTTTTAAATTCAATTACAAATGCTAATCCTAAGATCGCAAACTATCCTTTTACCACTCTGCATCCGAATTTAGGAGTAATCAATTATGATAACTACAATGAGATAATATTAGCTGATATTCCAGGTATTATAAAAAATGCTAGTGAAGGAATTGGTTTAGGTATAAAATTCTTAGGTCATATAGAAAAGTGTAAGTTTCTTTTACACTTTTTAGATTGTAGTCAAAAAAGAATTCTTAATAACTACGAAGTTATAAGGAGTGAATTAGTAAAACACGGATCAGGTTTAGAGGAGAAAAAAGAGATTATAGTTTTAACAAAATCAGATTTAATTGATGAAGATAAAATTAAAGTAATTACTAAAAAATTAGAGAAAAAGTTTAATAAAAAAATCTCATCTATATCAATTAATGATATTAATAGTTTAATTACTTTAAAAAACCTACTATTATCTGAAAAAAATAAAAATAAAGAATCGGTTTTAAAAAAATGGAGTCCTTAGAAAAAAAAACTCTTAATAACTCCAAAAGGATAGTTATAAAAGTAGGATCAGCATTAATAATAGGAAATAATACAAACCTAATTAATGAAAAAATACTTGGAAGTATTGTTTCAGAAATAATAAAGCTTAAAAATCAAGGGAAGGAAGTGCTTTTAGTATCTTCTGGAGCACTAGCCTAAGGTAAAAAAAGTCTTAAATTAAAAAAAGAAAATATAAAAGTATCTGAAAAACAAGCTGCAGCTGCAGTAGGGCAAGTATTACTTATTAATGCTTGGAAAAAGATATTCTTAAAAAGTAAAATTCAATGTGGTCAAATTTTATTGACTCACTTAGATGCAGAGATCAGAAGCAGTGCTATTAATGCAAGAAATACCATAGAGTCTTTATTAAAATTGGAGACTATTCCTATTATAAATGAAAATGACACTGTAGCTACCAAAGAGCTTAGATATGGCGATAATGATCAATTAGCGGCTAGAGTAGCACAAATTACTAGTTCTGATTTATTAATATTACTATCTGATGTAAATGGACTTTATACATCCAATCCAAAAAAAAATAAGACGGCTAAGTTAATAAAATATATTAGAAAAATCTCTAAGGATATTGAAAAAAATTCTGAAAATACGTCTTCTTCAATAGCAGTAGGAGGAATGACAACAAAAATTAAAGCCGCTAAAATAGCAATGTCTGCTGGATGCAATATGATTATTACTAGTGGAAAAAAAGTAATGCCTATAAGTTCCATAATAAAAAATAATACATTTACACTTTTTTTAACAAATACAAGCCCAAAAACAGCTAGAAAGAAATGGATATCATCTCAATTAGAAATTAAAGGAAAAGTGATGGTAGATAAAGGAGCTGAAAATGCTTTAATAAAAGGTGCCAGCTTACTTCCAGCAGGAGTAATATCAATATCAGGATCCTTTCAAAAAGGTGACATTATAAATATTATAAATAAAAATAGAGATATAATTTGTATTGGAATAAGTGCTTATCCTTCTAATGATATAAAAATAATTGCTGGATATAAAAGTAATGAAATAGAGAATTTACTGGGTTATCAATCTAGAGATGTTATAATTCATAGAGATGATATGGTTATTAGGAAATAGAATGAATCAAATTAAAGCTAATATAGAGAAAATCTGTAAAAGAACTAAATCTGCCTCATCTATCTTAGGAGAGTCTTCTCATTCAGATAGGAATAAAGCTTTAAAGTTAATATCTTATTATATTTTAAAATATAGAAAGAAAATTATTGCTTCTAACCAAAGAGATATATCATTAGCAAAAAAAAATAAAACACCTGAACACTTATTAGATAGACTTTTACTAAATGAAGAGAGGATTAAAAGTATTGTAAAAGATATCAGTAATGTTATTAAACTAGAAGATCCAATCGGAAAAGTACTTTTAAAAAAACATAGACCTAATGGTTTAAAAATTTCAAAAATTTCAGTCCCACTTGGAGTAATTGCTGTAATCTTTGAGTCTAGGCCTAATGTGGTATGCGATGTAGCGATTCTTTGCATTAAGTCTGGGAATGCTGTTATTCTCAAGGGAGGTAAAGAAGCTCAAAATACAAATGAAACAATAATTAATATAATTCGGAAAGCCCTAGAAAAATCCACTTTAAATAAAAATATTGTCTCATCTTTAGAAAGTTACTCTAGAAATGCTGTCAACTTATTATTTTCTATGAATAAATATATAGATGTATTAGTTCCGAGAGGAGGCAAAGAACTAATCAAAACAGTGAAAGAAAAGAGTACTATACCAGTGTTTTCTCATTTAGATGGAATATGTCATACCTATATAGACAAGTATGCGAATGTCAAAATGGCTGTAGAAGTTTGTGTTAATGCTAAAATGAGAAGAACTAGTATTTGTGGTGCTACAGAAACTATACTTATTCATAAGGATACAGAAAAAAGTATATTACCAAAATTATTAGAAAACCTTTTAGACGCTGGTTGTGAGATAAGAGGTGATAATAATATTACTAAACATAATAAGAATATTAAGAAAGTAAAACAATCAGATTGGGAAAAAGAATACTTAGATGCCATAGTTTCTATTAAGGTAGTAAATAACCTTGAAGAAGCTGTAAATCATATAAATTCCTATAGCTCTAAACACACCGATGCAATTATAACCAATAATATTTCTTGTGCGAACATTTTCTTAAAAAAAATAGAAAGTGCTATTGTAATGCATAACACCTCGACTCAATTTGCAGATGGAGCAGAATTTGGCTTAGGGTCTGAAATTGGAATATCTACTGGAAAGCTTCATGCTCGAGGTCCAGTAGGCACTCAAGAATTAACTACATATAAGTATATAGTAAAAGGAACTGGTCAATTAAGACAATAAACACTAGCAGTCTGTTTAATAATTTAAGTAATTCTAAAATTGGATTATTAGGAGGCAGCTTTGATCCAGCTCATAATGGCCACGTGTATGTTAGTAATCTAGTACTTAATTATTTATCTTTAGATCAAGTCTGGTGGTTAGTTGCACCACATAACCCACTTAAAAATAAAGAACAACTGAATACTATTCAAAAAAGATTACTTAGCACTCATCAAGTAAATAAAAACCATAAAATTAAACCTCAAGCCTTAGAATTAAAAATAGGAACTAAATTTACATACGATACTATAAAAAAGTTACAAATAATAATGCCAAGAGTTAGTTTTTTTTGGATAATGGGAGCAGATAATTTGTATACCATGGATAAATGGTATAATTGGAAAAAAATATTTTATTTATGTCCAATAATAGTAGTTAATAGAAATGGCTTTTATAATAAAGCATTATATTCAAAGCCTGCACAGTATTTTTGGAAAAATAAACTAAGCTTAAGTGAATTAAAAAAAAGTAAAGATCTACCTGTGTGGAGTTTCCTTAATATCAGACCTAATCCCAATAGTTCTACCAATTTAAGAAAAAATATAGGATAATAAAATGGTTTATAAAAATTTCTATTAATATGTATCATAAAATACAAAAAATTCTTACTGATAATAAAGCAAAGGATATTATTCGGATCAATCTTAAAGGTAAATCTAGTATAGCTGAATTTATGATAATCTGTTCAGGAACCTCGAATAGGCATGTAATAGCTTTATCTAACCATTTATTAGATGCTCTTAAAAAAGAAAACCTAAATACCCTAAGTATTGAAGGTAAAAGCAATGGAGACTGGGTTCTCGTAGATGCCGGAGACATCATAATCCATTTGTTTAGAAATGAGGTAAGAGATTACTATGCTCTAGAGAAAATGTGGACTGTTGATGAGATTAGCTCTAATATAACATAAAGACTAAGGCAACTAATATAGTGCAATTTGTTATTTTATTAATTATTATTTTTTCTACTATTTCATTCAAATTATTAATCTCAGATGATCTGAATTATAAGAAGTTAAAAGAGGTTGAAGAAAAATTAATAACCAATAAAGAAACCTATCTCGAGTTAGTTAAAATAGAAAAAGAGATTAAAAGAGATTTAAATAAAACTAATTCCAATATAAAAAAATATAAAAAACTAGTGAGAAAAGGATTTTTTGAAAGAAAATTTCTTGAAAAATTAGTATTTGAAAAACAAAATGCTTTAAAAAAAAATAGAGAAAATAAAAATACTTTAATTAAAAAGCAAAGCCTGCTTTTAAATAATATATTAATTCATCAACACGATAACTATCTATCGGAAATTGAAAAAACTTCTTCTAAAATAATATTTGATAAGACTAATAATTTGATAACATCAAATCAAAGTGAATATATTGAGCTAGAAAGTAAGGTTGATAAATATGAGATTAGTTTAAAAAATTTAAATTCTTCCTTAAATAATATAGAAGTTGCTCTAAATAGCAGGTCTAGTGACCTAGAAGGATTAATTGGTGAAACTATAATTACAAAAATTGAAAAAAAACAAAATATGATTCAGAAAGATAAAATTATAAAAAAAGTTAGTAAAATAAAGTCATTAATTGACGACTTTGAGAGTAATAGAAAAGAAACAGTATTATTTGATGATTTTAAATTTAACTCCTTGAAAGATATTCTTCCTATAAAGAAAATAAATATAAAAAAAATTAAAACCGCAGCTCTTAAAACAGGAATACAGTTATCCGTTTTAAAAGAAACAATTCTAATAGCTCCAAAAAGTAGTTTAGTAGTTTATGCTGATTTTTTTAAAGGATATGGTAATATGATAATATTAGATTTAAGTAATGACTATCACTTAATTTTATCTGGTTTAAGTAATATAAATTGTAAAACTGGAGATTGGCTTGAAAAAGGTATGGTTTTAGGTGATATTAATAATAGTAATAATAATAATTTTTATATGGAATTTAGGTTTAAGGGTAAAACCATAAGTCCAAAAAAGTGGGCTAAGCTTAATTAATTTTTAAGAGGATACAATGTTTAATTTTAGAAACTTATTTATGATCAAACTAACTTTTTTAATAATCAATATAATTGTTGTCTCAAAGCTATATTCAGATGACAACAATGTTTATAAGCAATTAAACCTATTTGGAGAAGTTTATGAAAGAGTTAGAAGTGAATATGTTGAAAAAGTTACAGATAAAGAATTAATTGAAGCTGCAATAGATGGTATGTTGCAGTCATTAGATCCTCACTCTAGCTATTTAAATGCTGATAATTTTAATGAAATGAAAATTCAAACAAAAGGAGAATTTGGTGGTTTAGGTATAGAAGTAACTATGGAAAATGGTTTAGTGAAAGTAGTTTCTCCTATAGATGAAACGCCTGCTGCTAAAGCAGGAATTCAATCAGGTGATTATATTTCTCATATTGATGAAGAACCTGTTATGGGATTAACTTTGTCTGAAGCAGTAGATAAGATGAGAGGCCCTGTAAATACTAAACTAAAAATAACTGTCATAAGAGAAGGTAAAGATTCTTTTGATTTAAGTTTAAAAAGAGCTGTTATTAAAGTTACCTCAATAAAGTCAAAAAAAGAGGATAATGTAGGATATTTAAGAATAACCTCATTTACTCAAAAAACTTATAGGAACTTAGTTAAAGAGTATAAAAAATTAAATTTGAGCATGAATGGTAATATGAAAGGAGTAGTTCTTGATCTTAGAAATAACCCTGGAGGATTACTTGATCAAGCCGTATCAGTTTCAGATGCATTCTTAGATAGAGGTGAAATAGTGTCTACAAGAGGAAGAAATAATGAAGATGAGCAGAGATTTAATGCTTCTAAAGGTGATATTACAAATGGCCTGCCAATTGTAGTTTTAATCAATGGTGGATCAGCTTCAGCATCTGAAATTGTTGCTGGAGCATTAAAAGATCATAAAAGAGGTATATTAATGGGAACAAAAACTTTTGGAAAAGGATCAGTTCAGACTATTATTCCTGTAACAAGCAAGGGAGCTATAAGATTGACCACTGCTAGATATTACACTCCTTCAGGTACTTCAATTCAAGCTAAGGGAATTAGCCCTGACATATACGTACCTCAATCTAAAATAGAAATTATAGAAAAAAATAATTCTAGAAGAGAATCTGATCTTAGAGGTGCTCTAGATAAAGAAAATGATATTGAAGGCAAGGATACTAAAAGTGATATTGAAAAACCAGAAGTTAAGGATTATCAGCTTGATAGAGCAATAGAATTGATAAGGTCTATAGATCTTTATGAAAGCATTAAACAGGCTTCTTAATGAAAAAATCTGAATATTTTGAAAAAGGTTGGAGAATAAGCGTAGGAATTATATTACTCAACCAAGAAAAAAAAATATTTATGGGAGAAAGAATTGACAACAAAGGAGCTTGGCAAATGCCTCAAGGAGGAGTTAATGTGGCAAAAAATGAAAAACTAGAAAATGCTGCCAAAAGAGAACTATACGAAGAAACAGGTGTTAAAAGTGCAGAAATTATAGGCATTAGCAAAAATTGGTATTATTATAATTTACCTGAAGCTCTAAGAAAAAAATTATGGGGAGGAAAATTTGTAGGTCAAAAACAAAAATGGTTTCTTTTTAATTTTATGGGGCAAGATAAGGACATAAACTTGCAAGCTGATAAAAAACCAGAGTTTCATAACTGGAATTGGTTTGAACCTCTTCATATCACTGAGCATATAGTAAGCTTTAAAAAAGAAATTTATAGAAAAATATTACAAGAGTTTAATCTAATAGCAGCTTAAACTAATGTTCCAATGCAAAGCTATTCTCTGATTTAAGTAAATCAATAGAATTAAGCAGACTACTTTTTAATGAATCATCCTTTTCTTCATCAACTTGATTTAATAATTGTGAAATTTTTTCTTCATTAGACTTAACATCAATATCACTAAACTTCTTTATATAATCTACCATTATCATACAAATATTATCTTCTACTTTTACGAAACCACCCGAAACAAAATAAACAATTTTATCGCTATTATCTAATTCAAAAACTTCTATTTTCCCTGCTCTTAAATATGTAATTAAAGGCGCATGTTCAAACATTGCTGCAAAATCACCCTCTTCTCCAGGTAAAACTACCATTTCAGAATTACCACTATAAATTTCTTGATCAGGAGATATAATTTTTGTCTTAATTAATCCTGCACTCATTTAAGCGCTCTCTTTAGCCATTTTTTTTGCTTTTTCTAAAGCCTCATCTATAGTACCTACCATATAAAATGCTGCTTCCGGAATATCATCATACTTTCCAGCACATAAATCTTTAAATCCTTTAATTGTATCTGCTATTTCAACAAATTTACCAGGAAAGCCAGTAAAAACCTCAGCTACGTGAAATGGCTGAGATAAAAATCTTTGTATTTTTCTAGCTCTGGCAACTACTAATTTATCCTCTTCAGATAATTCATCCATACCCAAAATTGCAATTATGTCTTGTAAAGATTTATATGTTTGTAAAATTTTTTGTACATCTCTAGCTACATTATAATGTTCTTCTCCCAAAACTCTAGGATCTAATATTCTTGAGTTTGAGTCTAATGGATCAACTGCTGGGTATATACCTAATTCAGCAATTTGCCTAGAAAGAACTGTTGTGGCATCTAAATGACTGAAAGACGTTGCAGGTGCTGGATCCGTTAAATCGTCTGCTGGAACATAAATTGCCTGAACAGAAGTTATTGATCCTTTATTAGTAGAGGTTATTCTTTCTTGCAATGCACCCATATCTGTTGCGAGAGTAGGCTGATAACCAACTGCTGAAGGTATTCTCCCTAAAAGAGCAGATACTTCAGATCCAGCCTGAGTAAATCTAAATATATTATCAACAAAGAATAGTACGTCTTGACCCTCTTCATCTCTGAAATATTCAGCCATTGTCAGACCAGATAAAGCTACTCTTGCTCTTGCCCCTGGAGGTTCATTCATTTGTCCATAAACTAATGCTGCTTTTGAATCTTTACTTCCTGGTTTTATAACTCCAGATTCTATCATTTCATGATATAAATCATTACCTTCTCTAGTTCTTTCTCCCACTCCTGCAAAAACAGAGTAACCACCATGTCCTTTAGCAACATTATTTATCAACTCCATAATTAATACAGTTTTTCCTACTCCGGCTCCACCAAACAACCCAATTTTCCCTCCTTTTGAGTATGGAGCCAATAAGTCTACAACTTTAATACCAGTAACAAGCATTTCCGTATTTGTAGATTGTTCAATATATTTTGGTGCTGCTCTATGTATAGGATAGGTTTTCTTAGTTTTAATTTCTCCTATTTCATCAATAGGTTCACCCACCACGTTTGTAATTCTTCCTAATGTTTCAGGACCAACCGGTACTTGTATTGGAGATCCTGTATCAGATACTTCTGCTCCTCTTTTAAGTCCCTCAGTAGCTGACATGGCAATTGACCTTAATGTATTTTCACCTAAATGTTGTGCTACTTCTAACACTATTCTATTATTTGCAACCTTAACATGTAAAGCATTTAGAATAGGTGGTAAGTCATCCTCAAACTCAACATCTACTACTGGTCCTATTATTTGTTTAATTTTTCCTAAGTTTTTACTCATTAGTTTCTCCAATTTATTATAAAGCTTCTGCTCCAGAAATTATTTCAATTAGCTCTTTCGTAATTATTGCTTGTCTTTGTCTATTATATTTTAAAGAAAGGCTATCTATCATTTCACCTGCATTTCTAGTAGCATTATCCATGGCTGCCATTCTAGCACCTTGTTCACTGGCTCTTGATTCTAGAATAGCTTTATACATTTGTACTATAAAGTTTTTCGGCAATATCTTTGAAAGTACCTCTTCTTCATTAGGTTCATATTCGTAAAACCTATCAGTAGGCTTATCTTCATTAATTTCACTTGCTATTTTTTTTCGATAGGGAATAAGCATTTCAACCTTCACCTCTTGTGAAATTACACTTTTGAAGTAATTATAAAATAATAAACATTCTTGAAAGTTATTTGCATAAAAGCCATTTAAAATAGTCTTACCAAAATTTTCAGCTGATTGATAATCTATTTCTCCTACTGGTAAAAACTTCAATTCAAAGTTAAATAAGTTCTCATATAATCCTGAAAGCACATCATAACCTTTTTTGCCTAAACAAATTAAGGTAATAGAACAATTTTCCTTTTGTAACTGAGCTACTTTTTTCTTCACTCCTTTAACAACATTAGAGTTTAAACCTCCACAAAGTCCTCTGTCAGAGGATACTACTATAATTAATGAATTTTTTTTATTAGGAGATTTACTCCCTAAAAGTGGATGGTCTAAATATTCACTAGAGTTAACTAAGCCATTAACTATATCGTCTAATCCTGAACTATAGCTTCTTCCTCTCTCAGCAAGAGATTGTGCCTTTTTAAGTTTAGAAGCTGCAACCATTTTCATAGCTTGAGTGATCTTTTTAGTAGATTTAACACTATCAATTCTATTCCTTAAATCTTTTAACGATGGCATTTACTTATCTAGCTCTTTTACAAAATTGGATTTTATATGATCTAATGCTTTTTTTAAATCCTTAGTAAGTGTTTCATCCAAAGCTAACTTACTTTTTATATTTTTAATGATTTCTTTATAATTTTTCTTGATCTCAGCAAGTAAATATTCTTCAAAAGCTCCAACATTAGCTACTTTTAAGTCGTCTAAATAGCCATTAACACCTGCAAAAATTATTACAATTTGATCTTCTATTGCTAAAGGAGAATATTGCCCTTGTTTCAGAAGCTCTGTTAATCTTTCACCTCTATTTAATAGCTTTTGTGTAGAAACATCCAAGTCTGAACCAAATTGGGCAAAGGCAGCCATTTCTCTATATTGAGCCAACTCTAATTTAATTGATCCTGCTACTTGTTTCATTCCTTTAACCTGAGCAGCTGATCCTACTCTACTTACTGATAAACCTACATTAATGGCGGGTCTTATACCCTGGTAGAATAAGTCTGTTTCTAAAAATATTTGACCATCCGTGATAGAAATGACATTAGTTGGAATATACGCTGATACGTCTCCAGCTTGTGTTTCTATTATAGGTAAGGCAGTAAGTGAACCAGAACCATTATCTTTATTTAATTTTGCAGCTCTTTCTAATAGCCTCGAGTGAAGGTAAAAGACATCTCCGGGATATGCCTCTCTGCCTGGAGGCCTTCTTAATAAAAGTGACATTTGTCTATAAGCAACTGCTTGTTTTGATAAGTCATCATAAATAATAAGAGCGTGCATGCTATTATCTCTAAACCATTCTCCTATTGTACATCCTGTGTATGGTGCTAAATATTGCAGGGGAGCTGGATCAGATGCAGTAGCAGCTACCACGACTGTATATTCTAATGCTCCTTGTTCCTCTAAGGTTTTTACTATTTGAGCAACTGTTGATCTTTTTTGTCCCACTGAAACATAAATACAAAATAATTTATCTTTATCATTTTTAGATTTATTTTTTTCCTTTTGATTAATTATTGTATCAATTGCAACAGCAGTTTTACCTGTTTGCCTATCCCCAATAATAAGCTCTCTTTGTCCTCTTCCTACTGGTACCAAGGCATCTATTGCCTTTAGTCCTGTTTGCATTGGTTCAGAGACCGATTCTCTAGGTATGATCCCCGGAGCTCTAACATCAACCATTTTTCTTTCTTTTGTTTTAATAGCCGATTTGCCATCAATTTCTAAACCCAGACCATCCACTACTCTTCCTAATAATTCTTTACCTACAAACGTGTCTACAATTCTTCCTGTCCTTTTGACGGTATCACCTTCTTTAATATTTCTATCATCACCAAAAATAACTACACCAACGTTATCTTCTTCTAAATTTAACGCCATTCCTAGAGTTTTATCAGCAAACTCAACCATTTCACCAGCACTAACTTCTTCTAGTCCGTAAACCCTAGCGATTCCATCTCCAACTGACAGAACTTTTCCCGTTTCTTCTGTTTTTACATCAAGATCAAATTTTTCTATTTGCTCTTTTAAAATTGAAGATATTTCAGATGAACTTAAATTCATTAATTTACTCCCTTAGTAATACTATTTAGTTTTAATATTTTATTTCTTATAGACGCATCTATTAAATTTGACCCAGAACTTAGTATTATACCCCCTATAATGTTTTTATCAATACTACTAGTGATATTAAGCTTCTTTTTTGTTCTTTTAGAAAGAATATTTTTAAGTTTAGATAAGACCTCCTCACTTATGGGTATAGCAGAGGTTAAACTCACATTAACTTCTTCATGCATCGATTCAACAAGATTCTGAAAAGAATATAAAGCTCCTAACAAAGCTTTTAGCCTGCCATTGTTGGCCATTACTTTAAAAAAAGAAAAAACTTCGCCGCTGACTCTTATTTTTTTATTATCCTTATCACTAAAAAGACTATTAACTATGCCTAGTTGATTTTTTGAACTTAATAAAGGACTACAAAAAATATGATTAAACTTTTCATTATCTGTCATAAAATTAAGTAGACTGGAAATTTCATCGTATATTTTTTTTTCAGCTGACTTATCAGCAGCTAGCTTAAAAAGTGCTTTACTATACCTTCTTGAAACTTCTGAATTATATTGTATTTTTTCTGTCATATATATATCTATCTAATAAGAATTTATCTATCACACCATATAGATAGTTGCAATATAGAATACTAAAATATTAAAAAAAACTTAAAGGATCTACATCAATTTTCATTTTAGCCTTATTACTTAAAATTGTATTGAAGTTATATTTTCTTAATACTTTTTGTACAAGAAAAGCCTGATTCGTTTTTATTAATATTCTATAACGGTATTCATTCTTTATATACTCTATGGGAGCAGGAATTGGACCTAATACTATTATACCTTTGATAGGCTCTAACATTTTTTTAATATCTATAGATATTTTTCTTAGGAATGTAATATTTTTACTGTTTAATATTATCGCTACTAACTTAGAAAAGGGTGGTAATGCTATTTTTTTTCTTAGTGCTAATTCTCTTTCATAAAAAGCATCTCTGTTATTTAATATTATATGCTTTAATAAATAATTCTTAGTGTCATAAGTCTGTATATATACTTCACCTGTTTCTTCATCTCTGCTAGTTCTTCCTGAAACTTGTTGGGTTAATTGGAAAATTTTTTCATTAGTTCTAATGTCAGTGTTGTAAAACCATAAATCAAAATCTAATATAAATACACTATCTAACTTTAAAAAATTAAAGCCTTTACTAATTATTTGCGTTCCTATAATAATTTTAATTTTACCTTTTTCAATATCATGCAAAACCTCTGAAAAATTATTTTTTTTAATACTATCTGAAGATAATGATATAATACTAATGTTTTTAAACTCTTTACTTATCTCCTCTGTGACCTTTTCAATACCAAAACCTAAACTAATCTTTTTGTTATCGGCTTTACAATTACTACATTTTACATTTATTACTTGTTCTTGAGCGCAATGATGACATATAAGTTTTTTTCGGCTCTTATGATAAACTAAATTTATATCACAACTATTACATGTTTCTTTTTTTCCACACTTTGAACAAATGGTAATTGGGGCATATCCTCTTTTATTTATTAGTATTAATACTTGCTTGTCTAGAGTAATTTTTTCTTTTAAAATTTTTAGAGTAGTTTCTCCTAAAACCTTATTTTTGCTATACTTCATATTTATTAAAAAAGTTTTTGGATCTCCAGCTTTACCATATCTTTGATGAAGACTCACATAGTTGTATTTTTTTTTTTAAAATTACTATAGGTTTCTAAAGAAGGAGTAGCAGATACTAATATAATATTGTTATTATTTATTTTTGATTTTACTATAGCCATATCTCTAGCATGATAAATCGGATTTTCTTCCTGTTTATAAGAAATATCATTCTCTTCATCTACAATTATAATGCCTAAATTTGAAAAGGGTAAAAATACTGATGATCTTGCTCCTACCACTACTATTGTCTCTCCCTCTATAGCAGATTGCCAAATTTTTTTTTTTTCTGATAGTCTAATAGTTGAATTCCATACGAAAGGATAAAAACCAAAAGTCTCAAAAAATCTATTTGTCCACTGATTACTTAGTGCAATTTCTGGTATCAGCACAAGAACTTGTTTTCTTTCTTTTAAATGCTGTTTAATTATTTTAAAATAAACTTCTGTTTTGCCACTTCCGGTAAGACCATCTAAATATATGGGCTTGCACTTTTTTTTTTTAAATTGATCTAAAATATAATTATATGCATTTCTTTGTACAGTATTTAATTTTTTAATTTTAATCTGTCTAAGGTCTACTTTAAAGTTCTTTGATTCAATTATATTTTCAATCTCTACTATACCTTTTTTTATTAAGTTATTAATAAATTGATTAGAAAAATTATTTGATTCAAGTAATACTTGCTGTGAATTTTTCTTTCCTATTAAATTTAAAAAATTGTTTTGTTTTTTTGTTAACCTTGACCCAACTAAATCTTTAACTTTATATTTTTTGACAGTTTTTGGTTTTAAAAATTTACTATCTGATATTATTAATTTTAATGCAAGTCCTAGACTACATAAATTATATTCACTTACCCATTTAAAAAAATCTATATTTTTAAGGTCCAGAGTGTAATATTCATAATACTCCTCTATTTCTTTGATATGGAATTTTTGAAATGGTTTTGAATTATGGACTTTTAATACACAACCTAATACTAGTTTTTTTCTAATACTGACAGTTATCAAGTTGCCTACCTGAAGTTTAGTCTTACTAAAATACAGTAAAGTTTTATCAAGATTATAGGCTAATACAATATCATAGTAATGTTTTTTTATGCTTTCTATTTTGTTCATTTTATTTAATATAATTTATATCAATATATTTTACAAAAAGGTATTTAAATGAAATTCTTTGTAGACACAGCAGACATTGAAGAAATAAGTGAACTTTCTAATATAGGCATTATAGATGGAGTAACAACAAACCCGTCATTAATTTATAAATCAGGTAAAGATTTTAAAGAAGTCATAAAAGAAATAGCAAAAATTGTCTCTGGGCCTATCTCAGCTGAAGTTACATCTTTAGATAAAAATGAAATGATTAGTCAAGGAACAGAGCTTTCTAAAATTGCAAATAATATAGTTATTAAAGTTCCTCTAACGGAACATGGTTTAATTGCTTGTAAAACACTAAGTCAAAAATCTATTAAAGTAAATGTTACTCTATGTTTTTCTTCATCTCAGGCTATACTAGCTGCTAAAATGGGTGCTTCTTATATATCTCCTTTTATAGGTAGATTAGATGATATTAGTGGTGAAGGACTTAATCTCATAGATGAAATAGTTACAATTTATGAAAATTACCCTGATACCTTGAAAACAAAAGTATTAGTTGCCTCAATTAGAAGTCCTTTACAAGTTTCACAGGTTGCTCAGATGGGAGCAGATGTAGCTACTATTCCTACAAAAATAATTAAACAAATGATAAAGCATCCTTTAACTGATACTGGTCTTAAAAGCTTCATGGAAGATTGGGGAAAAACAGGACAAACTTTTTGACCTCTAAAAAGGATTTTCCGAAAAGCATAGAATCACTATGCTCAACTAAAACTATAAAAGTATATAATAATTGGATGGGATGGCTTTCGGACCAAAAAGGCTATAGTAAAAATACTATTTGCAGTTATTCCTATGATTTTAAATATTTTCTAAACTTTCTGTCCTCTCATATATCATCCAACAATATAGAAATAGTTGATTTTAAAGACCTTAAAATTAGAGATTTTAGGTCTTGGTTATCTTATTTAAAAAATAATAACCCAAATCTTAAGGCTAGATCTTTAGCTAGATCTAGAGCAAGTATAAAATCTTTTTATTTTTACTGTATTCTAATAAAAAAAATAAAGTCATCTGAAATATATAATCTTGCGAGTCCAAAGTTACCAAAAAGCCTTCCTAAAGCTCTATCTGAAAATCAAATAATTAAAATAATACAATTATTAGAAAAAGAAAAAAATAAGTTCTCAAAATTGAGAAATACTGCCTTGATTTATATTCTTTGGGGTTGTGGTCTTAGAATTTCTGAGGCTTTAGCATTAAACGATAAACAAATTAGAAACAATTATTTAATAATAATAGGAAAAGGTAATAAAGAGAGACTAGTTCCAGTCCTGCCTGAGATAAAAGAAAAAATTTACCAATGGATAGCTGTAAAGAATCAAAATGAAAATAAAAAGAATGATGCTTTATTTATTAGTAGATTGGGTAACAGACTTGGAGCTAGGTATGTACAAAAGTTTATAGAAAATCTAAGACACCATTGCGGATTAGATAAAACGTTCACTCCTCATGCATTACGTCATAGTTTTGCTTCGCATTTATTAATGAATGGAGTTGACTTGAGAACCTTACAAAACATGTTAGGCCATTCTAACCTTTCTACTACACAGCATTATTTAAAAATTACAAATAAGTTTGCAGAAAAAGTTTATAAGAGAACTCATCCTAGAGCTAAAGAAAACTAAAAATGAAGAGTTTTGCCTATTGATGATAAAGAGGCTGCTTCCTTCATTGACTCGGATAAAGTTGGATGAGCATGACAAATCAAAGCTACATCCTCAGCTGTTAAGCCTGCTTCTATTGCAGTTACTGCTTCACCTATTAATTCTCCTGCATGTGATCCTATTATGTGAACTGCTATAACTTTATCGTTGTCTTTATCAGATAAAAACTTAATAGTTCCTGAGGTGTCTCCAGTTGTTTTGCCTCTAGCATTAGCACTAAATGGAAAAACTCCTTTTTTATAGGCGATATTCTTATTTTCTAGTTCTTTCTCTGTTGGTCCTACCCAAGCTACCTCCGGTTCTGTATAAACTACTGCTGGAATACATTGATAATTTATTTCTGGCTGATTACCAACTAACTGTTCTGCAAAAACATAACCTTCTGAACTAGCTTTATGAGCTAGCATGGGTCCGTCAATAACGTCACCTATAGCAAATATGCCATCAACATTAGTTTTAAAGTTTTTATCTACTTGTATAGTTCCATTTTTATTAATTCTTATATTCAAATTTTCTAGCCCTAGACCTTTAGTAAAAGGTTTTCTACCCACGGAAACTAAAACTTTATCAAACTCAAAGTTTTCTATAGAAGAATTAGTTAAATTTAAACATTTTATCTGCACCTTTTCTTTTTCAGTTTCAGCACTTTCTACTTTGGTACTAAGCATGAATTTAATTCCTTGTTTGGATAGAGTGCTATGAAAGGTTTCTGCTATGTCTTTATCCATAGTAGGAACTAGGGTGTCTGTGAATTCAATGACAGTGACCTCAGCACCTAACCTATTCCATACTGATCCTAATTCTAGTCCAATATAACCACCTCCTATAACAGCAAGTTTTTTAGGTACTTTTTCTAAGTCTAAAGCACCTGTAGACGAAACTATATTTTTTTCGTCTATTTCTATACCTGGAATAGTAGATGGAATAGATCCAGTAGCTATTAATATTTTATTTCCTTTAATTTTTTTATTATTAACTTCTATAGTATTATTATCAATAAAACTTGCTTTGCCAATTAAATATTCCACATTATTTTTTTTGAATAAGCTGGCAATACCAGAAGTTAATTTTTTAACTGTGTCAAATTTGTTCTCCATCATTTTTTTCAAATTAAGGGACACCTCACCTTTAACCTCAATACCATATTTTACTAAATGCTTTTTACTTTGCTCATACAGGTGGGATGAATGTAATAATGTTTTAGAAGGAATACAACCTACATTAAGACAAGTTCCTCCAAATGATTCCCTTTTTTCTACACATAATACTTTTATTCCTAATTGAGAGGCTCTTATAGCAGCAACATATCCCCCCGGACCTCCTCCTAAAACAATTAAGTCATATTGCATTATATCACTCATATTTCAAAAATCATTTCCTCTGGGTTTTCAATTATTTGTTTTAGTCTTACTAAAAATGTAACTGCTTGCTTTCCATCAATTATCCTGTGGTCATAAGTAAGAGCTACGTACATTATAGGTCTAATTACTATTTCATTGTCCTCAACCACAGGTCTTTTAACAATATTATGTAAACCTAATATACCAGATTGAGGCGTATTTAAAATAGGAGTTGATAACATGGAACCATAAACACCTCCATTAGAAATTGTAAAAGTTCCACCTTTCATATGATCTATTGTAATTTTGTTTTCTTTTGCAAGACTTCCATAATTTAAAATATTCTTTTCTATATCTGCAAAGTTCATTTTATCCGCACTTTTTAATACTGGAACAACTAGTCCCTTTTCAGTTCCTACGGCTATACCTATATCATATCTATTTTTATAAATTATATTATTATTTTTAATTTCTGCGTTAACTTCTGGTATTTCTTTTAGAACAGTTATGCATGCTTTAGTAAAGAATGACATGAAACCAAGTTTAACATTGTATTTTTTTATAAAATACTCTTTATACTTAGATCTAATAGAAATTATATTATCCATATTTATTTCATTAAAAGTAGTTAGCATTGCAGCAGTATTTTGTGCCTCCTTAAGCCTATGAGCAATACTCTGTCTCATTTTACTCAAAGGTTTAATGACATCTATTGTATTATTAACAGGGCTTGAGTTTGTAGAGGAAAAATTTGAATTTATTGATAAATCTTGATTTATAAAGCTTTCTTTTGTCAATCTACCTTTATTAGAAATTTTATTTAAATTACCTATTCCTTTATTATTTTCATTAATATACTTTCTAGCAGTGGGTGACAGTGAAACATCTTCAATAAATTCTCTCAAATCATTTTCATTAATCTTATTATTAAGACCTGATCTTCTTACTTTAGATGGATCTAAAATCTTTTTTTCTTCTACTTCATTTTCTGACTTCTTTTCATTATCATTTAATCCAGGCTTTTTTACGTAAGAAGAATCATTACTTTCCATATTATTTAAATTGATTAAACCTATTACTTCCCCTATTTTTACTTCTTCTTGCTCATTAAATAAAATCTCTTTTAATATTCCATTATCCTCTGCATATAATTCTTGAGTTACCTTATCTGTCTCTAGCTCTACAATTGGCTCTCCTTTTTTGACATTTTCTCCTGTAGCTTTTATCCATTTACTAATTATTGCCTCAGAAATAGATTCACCTAATGAAGGTACAATTATTTTACTTTGCTCATTTTTTGTATTAGGTGATTCTAATTTATCTTTAGTAATGTTTTGGGTAGGGCTTTTTTTTTCTTCTATGTCAACTATTGTCTCTCCTATTTTAACTTCTTCCCCTTCCTTAAAAAATATTTTCGTTACAGTACCTTTTTTAGGTGAATAAATTTCTTGCGTTACTTTATCAGTTTCCAGCTCTGCAATAACTTCATCTTTCTCTATTATTTCTCCTTCTTTTTTAAACCACTTAGCAATTACAGCTTCAGTTATAGATTCTCCTAAAGATGGTACATCTATTTTAAAATTACTCATTATTTAACTTTCTAAATAAAGAATCTATCAATTCTTCTTGCTCTACTAAGTGTCTTTTAAGTAAACCAGTGGCAGTGGAGGCTGCACTCTTTCTACCTGAATAAAATAATTTTTTATTTTTAAATGAATTTTTTACCAAAATATCACTAATTAACGGAGATACAAAAAACCAAGCTCCCATATTTTGTGGCTCCTCTTGACACCATATAAAATTAGCATTTCTATAATGCTTTATACTTTCTATTATTAAATCTTTGGGGAAAGGATACAACTGTTCTAGTCTAATGATAACAATCATTTTCTGCTCTTCTTTATTAATTCTTTCTTTGATGTCATAAAATACTTTACCTGAACAAAAAATTACTCTTTTAATTGAATTATTATCCTTTTGCTCTCCATCAACTATTATTTTTTTAAATATAGCAGTTTCAGTAAAATCTTCCAAATTAGACACAGCTTCTTTATGTCTTAACAAAGATTTTGGCGTAAAAATGATTAGTGGTTTCCTAAACTTTCTAAGCATCTGTCTTCTTAATACATGAAAATAGTTAGAAGGATTAGTACAATTAACTATTTGAATGTTATCTTCTGCTGCCATTTGTAAAAATCTTTCTATTCTTCCTGATGAATGTTCAGGCCCTTGCCCTTCGTAACCGTGAGGTAATAAAATGGTAAGCCCAGACATTCTTAACCATTTTGATTCTCCTGAAACAATAAATTGATCTATGATTAGTTGTGCTCCATTTGCAAAATCTCCAAATTGAGCTTCCCATAATACTAAAGTTTTAGGATCTGCTAAAGTATACCCATATTCAAAACCTAAAACTGCTGCTTCAGATAAAGGACTATCAACAATTTCAATTCTACTACCATTGTTAACAACCTCATTTAATGTCGAATATTTTTCCTCAGTTTCTTGATCAATTATAATTGCATGCCTCTGAGAAAAAGTACCTCTACCACAATCTTGACCTGATAGTCTAACGCTCATACCTTGATCAAGAAGCGTTGCAAAAGCTAATGCTTCTCCAGTTGCCCAATCTATTCCTTTTCCTTCTGAAATATTTTTATTTCTCTTTTGAAGTTGCCTTAAAACTTTTCTATTAATTTTAAAGGTATTAGGAACCTCTGTTATTTTTTTTCCAATTTCTTTTATTATAGTTTTATTAAGACCAGTAATAGTTGATGGTTTCTCTTGACCTTTTTTTTCTAAACCTGACCAAGAACCCTCTAACCAATCTGCTTTATTAGGTTTAAAGTTTTTTCCAATTTCTAAATCTTTTTCTAAATTATCAGACCAAATAGATAATAAATCATTAACTCCTTCTTCAGTTATTACTTTTTGTTGAATTAACTTATCTGCATAAATTTTTCTAGTAGTCTGATGCTCTTTTATTTTTTTATACATCAGTGGTTGTGTGAATGCTGGTTCATCACTTTCATTATGTCCTTGTCTTCTATAACAAAACATATCAATTACAACATCTTTATTGAATTTTTGCCTAAACTCAGTTGCTATTCTAGAAGCATATACTACTGCTTCCGGGTCATCCCCATTAACATGAAATATTGGCGCTTCTACCATTAAAGCCACATCGGAGCAATAAGGTCCTGATCTAGAAAAAGTCGGGTTAGTAGTAAACCCAATTTGGTTGTTTACAATAAAGTGTATAGTACCTCCTGTTTTATAACCCTTTAATCCAGATAAATCTAAGGTTTCAGGAACTAAACCTTGCCCTGAAAATGCTGCATCTCCATGCATAAGTAAACCTACAACTTTTTTTCTATCAATATCTTTTTTTTGATCTTGTTTGGCTCGGACTTTTCCAACTACAACTGGATTAACAGCTTCAAGATGGGATGGATTTGCAGTTAATGATAAATGAACTTTAATATTATCAAAATGTCTGTCTGATGATGTGCCTAAGTGATATTTTACATCTCCTGAACCTTGAACATCGTCAGGATTTGAAGCATTTCCTTGAAACTCTGAAAATATTGCAGAAAAAGGTTTTTTCATAAAGTTTGCTAAAACATTTAACCTTCCTCTGTGAGGCATCCCTAAAACCACCTCTTCAATTCCATTTTTACCTCCATATTTTAGTATCTGTTCTAATGCAGGAATAAGAGACTCTCCCCCTTCTAATCCAAATCTTTTTGTTCCTGTATATTTTTTATCTAAGAAACTCTCAAAAAACTCAGCTGCAGTTAATCTTTCCAAAATTGCTTGTTTTCCTTTATCTGTAAATATTTCATCAGTGTTTATATTTTCTATTTTATCCATAATCCAGTCTCTTTGTTCTTTGTCTTGAATATGCATAAATTGAATACCTATTTTTCCACAATAATTTTTTTCTAAAATATTTATTAACTTCCTGATAGTTATTGTATTAATTCCAAATACTCCATCTATAAAAACGTCCTTATCCATATCGGTATCTTCTATACCGTATGTTTTAGGGTCTAGATCTGGAATATATTTTTGCTCTGTTAATTGTAAAGGGTCTAAGTCCGCCTTCAAATGTCCTGCAATCCTGTAAGCTCTAATTAACAATCTAGCTCTTAAAGAGTTAGCTGTATATTCATTATCTTGTATTTTATTTTTATCATTTTTTAATTTATTTCTTATACCTTGATCACTATCCTCTTC
>MDTB01028217.1_pt1 | contig 34232 bp, 30 predicted proteins | sample 811161 | NCBI WGS metagenome assembly MDTB01 (sample SAMN05326650, study PRJNA326480) | marine metagenome | isolation source: seawater | place: Mediterranean Sea | collected 2009 | reverse complement strand
CGTGTCCATCGCTATAGCGACCAGCCAGAATGGCTTTTGCAATCGGAGTCTCCAGTTCTCGCTGAATCGCTCTTTTCAGTGGCCGGGCTCCATAGACAGGGTCATACCCCGCCTGCGCGAGCCAGTCGCAGGCTTCATCGCTCAGTCGTAGATCGAGTTTGCGGTCTGCGAGTCTTTGCCTCAGGCGTTCAATCTGCAAGTTGACGATCCTGCGCAGTTCCTCCTTGGAGAGACTTCTGAAAATGATCTGATCATCCAGGCGATTCAGAAACTCAGGGCGGAAATGGTTTCTCAGGGCGTCGTTCACTCGCTGGCTGATTTCCTCGTGATGTTCAGGATCTCCCGACAGCTCAAGGATCGACTGACTGCCGATGTTGCTGGTGAGAATGAGCACCGTATTGGTGAAGTCCACCGTGCGTCCCTGCCCGTCGGTGACGCGCCCGTCATCGAGGATCTGCAGCATCACATTGAACACATCCGGGTGTGCCTTCTCCACTTCGTCGAAGAGGATCACCGCATAGGGCCGCCGCCGCACGGCTTCAGTGAGTTGTCCGCCCGCTTCGTAGCCGACATAACCGGGAGGGGCTCCAATCAACCGACTGACGCTGTGCTTTTCCATGTATTCCGACATGTCGATGCGCACCATCGCGTCATCACTGTCGAAGAGACGGTTGGCAAGGGCTTTTGAGAGCTCTGTTTTGCCAACGCCGGTGGGGCCGAGGAAGAGAAAGCTGGCAATCGGTCGGTTCGGATCACTGAGTCCGGCCCGGGAGCGTTGGATGGCATCGGCCACGGCAGTGACGGCCTGGTGCTGACCGATCACCCGTTGATGCAGATCGTCCTCGAGGGCAAGCAGCTTGTCCATCTCGCTCTGCACCAGCCTGGAGACAGGGATGCCCGTCCATTTGGCGATCACCTCGGCAATGTCGTCCTCGCTGACCTCCTCGCGCAGCAACGTCTTGTCACCACCATCGCTTTCCGACAGCAGCACTTCCTGTACATGCAGCTTCTTCTGCAAACCGGCGAGGGTTCCGTATTCGAGTTCGGCTGCTTTGTTGAGGTCGTAACTGCGTTTGGCCTGATCCACCTGCAGTTGGACGCGTTCAATCTCCTCTTTCAGAGAAGAAACATCATCAATCGCCCCCTTTTCCTGCTGCCACTGGGCATTGAGTGTGCTCTGCTGTTCGCTGAGTTCAGCAAGCTCACGCTCCAGCCGTTGAAGCCGTTCCTGGCTGGCACTATCGGACTCGCGGCCGAGAGACAATTTCTCCATTTCCAGCTGCAGGATCTTGCGATCGATTTCATCGATCTCCTCCGGTTTGGAGGTGATTTCCATTTTCAATCGGGCAGCTGATTCATCCACAAGGTCGATGGCCTTGTCTGGCAGAAAACGATCGGCGATGTAGCGGCTGCTGAGTACAGCAGCTGCCACAAGGGCACTGTCGGCGATTCTCACGCCGTGATGAACTTCGTAGCGTTCTTTCAGCCCGCGCAGAATGGATATCGTGTCCTCAACCGTGGGTTGATCCACAAGCACCTGTTGAAAACGACGCTCGAGAGCGGGATCTTTTTCAATGTGCTGACGATGTTCGTCCAAGGTTGTCGCACCGATGCAGCGCAGTTCCCCACGCGCCAGCATCGGCTTCAGCAGATTGCTGGCATCCATGGCGCCCCCTGTTGCTCCGGCGCCGACCACGGTGTGGATTTCATCGATGAACAGCACGATCTGTCCTTCAGAAGCCGTGACTTCCTTAAGCACGGCTTTCAGCCGTTCCTCAAATTCACCCCGGTATTTCGCTCCTGCGATCAGGGCTCCCATGTCGAGAGCAATGAGCTGTCGATTCTGTAGAGCCGATGGCACATCGCCGTTCACGATGCGCTGGGCCAGACCCTCAACGATGGCCGTTTTGCCAACGCCGGGTTCCCCAATGAGAACAGGGTTGTTCTTGGTGCGCCGGCTGAGGATCTGAATGGTGCGACGGATTTCCTCGTCGCGTCCGATCACCGGGTCGAGTTTGCCCTCACGTGCCGAAGCCGTCAGGTCTCTGCCGTATTTCTCGAGCGACTCATAGGCGCCCTCAGGGTTCTGATCGGTCACCGTTTGATTGCCGCGCACCGCCTTGATCGCCTCCTTGAGCGTCTCGCTGTTCAGGCCAACCTGGCTAAGCAGCTGCCGGCCGCAGCGATCATCCTCGCTGAGAGCCAGCAGCAGATGTTCGATGGAGATGTAGCTGTCGCCAAAGCTGTTGCGTTGTTGTTCGGCTCGATCCAGGGATGCGTTCAGGGCTCGTCCAAGAAACACCGATTCAGGCGGTGACGTCATGCTCGGCTGCCGTTGGATGTAACTGCGCAACGACGTTTCGAAGTTGCTCAGCTCAACGCCGGCTTTGGCAAGCACGCGACCTGCGAGGCCGTTGTCTTGAACAAGCGCCAGCAGCAGATGTTCCGTTTCCAGCTGCTGGTGACGAGAGGTTTTCGCGAGTTGCTGGGCAGCGACGACCGCGGCCCAGGCTTTTTCAGTGAACTGTTCCGCCGTGGGTTGCATTCAGGCGATCTGTGGAATGCAACAACCGTATGGGGCATTCCGGCTGATCAGGGGCGGCTTGCCGATGGCATCGGTAGGGCCCTTTCGACCCTGGCCGGGGAACCGGATCATCTTTTTAGAGTTCCCCGAACATGGATGCGATGTCGACTTGATGAATGCAGATGTGGTTAGCGCATTGATTTCCCAGGCCCGACAGCTGTCCAGTGAGGCAGGTGGAGAGTTGGAGCGATGCTGCTGGATGGTGGTGCATGAGCATCACCACGGCGTGAAACCCACGGAATACGACATCCGCGAGATCGATGAACAGCTGTATCTCGCTGTCCTGAAAGGGGCGAAGTCGTCCGGAACTCCCTGATCTCAGCTCAGGAGAGAGGGTTCCTTGTCGATCAGATGGGTTTGCTCAGTGGTCTGCGACAGGTAATAGGCCCAAAGGCTGACGAGGGAATGGAACGTGTTCAGGGATTGGATCTGTTCATCAGATCCTGGAGCGGTGTATTTGAAATCCATAAACAGACGATCAGCACTGTTGCGTTGCTCGCGGCAAAGCTTCTCGATGCTCATTGCAAGAGCGACAGCAAAGACCAATGTAAAGCTTTGTTGCGGCGGCTTGACGGTTCTGGCTCGTTTCGAGCCAGCTCAGCCCTATCGATGTCCCTGCGTGGATCGGAATGGCTGACTGATTCGGCTCTGTTCAAACCAGTGGCTGAGTTGTGATTCCTTGTCGTCAGACTCCAGGTCTTTTGCAGTGATCAGGAATCCGTGGTTCCTGGCCACCTCAATCCACTCTTCAGAGCTGCTGCAGGCCTTGAGGGACTGACGAAGTGATGGACTTCGTTCACAGGCATTGACCAGTCGTTGGAGGGCGTTTCGACTCACCAGCCCAGTTCCGCCTGTTGTTCGACAAACGTCGCTACGGCGATGATCTCGGCTTCGCTCAACTTCCCTGCGTAGGAGGGCATTGCATTTTTGCCGTCCTCGATTTGGTGCTCGATGGCTTCCAGGGGATCCTGCTGATATTCCTCGAGGTGGGCATTCAGATCGCGGATCTTGAGGGTGCGACTGGCACGAATCACATTGCCGCCACCCATATGGCAAGCCGCACAATTGCTGCTGAAAATCTGCTCACCTCGATCGTTGCTCAAATCGATGGCCAACCCTGGGGGTGCCGACATCAGCGGAAGCACCAAAGCAAAAACCAGCGCAAGCAAACCGGTGATCCGGCTCATGCAATCTTTGTCACTGGTTCAAAGGTATCCAGAGCATCCGTCAAACGTAAGAACCCCTACCTGTGAATGACACAAACAGGTAGGGGCTCGAGATGAATGGCTCTGTCAGAACCGAGAAAAGCAGATGATCACTCGACGATCACTTTGCCCACCATGCCGGCTCCGCGATGCGGTTCGCAGTAATAGTCGAATGTTCCGGCGCTGGCGAAGGTTGCTTCCCAGGACTCTCCAGGAGCGAAGGCAAGGTCCGAGTGGCTGTATTCATCGTGACCTTCGAACACAGCGTTGTGCGGTGCCAGCTTGTTGTTGACAAACTTGACGGTGTCGCCGGCCTTAATGGTGACGGTGGATGGCTCAAAGGCCAGCATCCCCGCATCGGTTCCAAGCTTCACTTCAACGGTAGACGCCTGTGCAGAGCCGACATTGAGGCCAATCAGCATTAGGAAGGCGCAGCAGGCTACGGCCAGGGTGCGGAAGATGTTGCCCATAAGGAATCAGGTCAATACCGGGATATTACGCCTGCTTCCAAGACCTTTGCGCCTTGGAAGCCCGGAATCGCCAAGAACTGTCTCAAGATCGGGGGCATGGCTGCTGCCTCCAAATCGCTCCGGAGTGCTTGCGGGCTCGTGTACAAAGTGGCGCTGACGGATGCTGAATCGATCCCAGGCAGTCACATCGATTGGCAGAACACGGATCAGGGTTTCAATCAACCATGGAATCAAGGGGATTCCCGGTGTGCGCCACACATGTCGCCAACGGCAGAGCTTGGCAACGGCATCGTTGACAGATAGGGCCGGCTGCCCCATCACGATCCGACGCAAGGGCCCCTGCCCTGGTTCCTGGTTCGCTGCATGGGGAGTTGTGGCGAACTGGCCGCAGATGCGGGCAATGTCCTCGGCGTGGATGAAGTGAAAGCTGGCATCCGCCCTCAGCCAGCGGGCGAGCCAGAGCCATCGGCTGGCTTCTCCGAGTCCCTGTGTGAGGTAGCTCGTTGGGAATGGACTGGAGCCATCCAGTCGTCCGCCGAAGACGAGGGTTGGAAAAACAGCGATGATCCGCGCGGCCAAAGCGTGCTGCTCGAGATCCTGTAGGCAACGAGCTTTGGTTTGGATGTATTCGGTGCCGTAGGCAAGGGCTTCAGGAAGCGGCTGGAGATGCCGATCCAGGATGCTGGCGGTTGAGAAATAGATGATCTGTTCGACAACCACGGGGTTGAGGAGTTCCAGCATTCGTTTGACAGCCACAACATTCACCTGCTCTGCCCGTTCGGGATCTCCCCAGGCTGTGGCGGTGTGAATCACCCGCTCAACCGTCGCCAGATCGGCCGCGAACCGATCGGTGTCGCGCAGATCTCCCACAAGGAGCCGGATGCGTGGATGGTCTGCTGAAACCGCTGTCAGTTTGTCGGGATCCCTCAACCAGAGCAGAAGCTCAGCATCTGAGTTCTGCAAGAGCCAGCTGGTGATGTACTGGCCGACGCAGCCGCTGGCGCCGGTGATCAGGATTCGGCTCAAGCGGCAGCCCCGATGCGATCCATCACGGATTTACCAGCCTCAAAGAAGGCGCGTCCGTTGGCTTCAGGGGTTCCCGGCAGGATTCCATGGCCAAGGTTGAGGATGTGGCGACGGCCGCGTGCCTTGCGAACGGTGTCGTCGATCCGGTCCCTGATTGCCTCTGGCGTTCCGAACAGCAGACCGGGATCAACGTTCCCCTGGACTCCGATGTGTTGGGGCAGGCGCGCGCAGGCTTCAGCCATGTCGACGGTCCAGTCCAGGGAAATGATGTCCACACCTGTCTGAGCCATCCGTTCGATCACGCCGGCGCTGCCGGAGATGTAGAGGATGAAGGGGGTGTCCGGGTGGGTCTGCTTCACCAGTTCAACGACGCGGCGTTGATACGGGGCGGCGAAGGTGTCGTAGTCGGCCGGGCTGAGCTGACCGGCCCAGGAATCGAACATCTGAACCACCTGGGCACCGGAATCGATCTGGTAGCGCAGGTAGCTGGCAATCGATTCGGCGAAATGGCTCAGCAGGCGATGCAGGAGTTCGGGCTCCTGGAAAGCCATTGCTTTGATCACGGCGTAATTCTTGCTGCTCTTCCCTTCCACCACGTAGGCAGCAAGCGTCCAGGGTGCGCCCACGAAACCCAGCACAGCAGCCTGGTTGCCAACGCTCTCGCGAAGTCGACCCAGCACGTCTCCCACGAAGGGCATCGACTCGGTGGGATTGAGCGGTTGCAGCGTTTCCACCTGGGCGAGGGAACGGATTGGGTCGTTGATCAGCGGTCCCTTGCTCTCAACGATGTCGAAGTCGATGCCCATCCCCGGCAGTGGCGTCAGGATGTCGGAGAACAGGATCACACCATCCGGCTGAAAAGCCTCGAACGGCTGCATCGAAATCTCGTAGGACAGATCGGGATTTTCGGATCTCTCCCGAAAACTTGGATGACGCTCGCGAAGATCTCGATACACCTTCATGTAGCGGCCTGCCTGCCGCATCATCCAGACGGGTGGTCGCTCCACTGATTCACCGCGCGCGGCTCGCAGCAGCAGGGGCAGTGAATCGCTCATCTGGAACACGGGATCAAGCCGGCAACCTACCTGAGCTCATGGATGAACTTCACATCGTGTTGCTTGCGGCAACTGAGTCTTCCGGCAGGAGGCTGCGTTTGGGGTCGTGTTTAAACACCAGCAAGCTGAGAGGAGGCAGGCACAGCTCGAGTGAATTTTCGTAGTCGTGAATGCCCCATTCCTCGCTGCGTTTGCCACCCATGTTTCCGAGATTGCTTCCTCCGTAGCGGGCGGCATCGGTATTGAAGATTTCTTCGTAGAAACCGGCAAGAGGAACCCCTACCCGGTAGTGGGAATGGCTTGAAGGTGTGAAGTTTGCAACCACCACAAGCCAGGTGCCACTAGTTGTTTCACGGCGCATGAAACTGATGACGGAATGGCGATTGTCATTGCAGTCGATCCATTGGAAGCCATATTGATCAAAATCATCTCTCCAGAGAGCTGGTTCTGCTTTGTAAAGAACATTCAGATCATCGACGAGTCGTTGAATACCCATGTGGGGCTCGTAATTGAGAAGATCCCACTGCAGATCGCCCCAAACATTCCATTCGGCGCGTTGCCCAAATTCCATCCCCATGAAGATGGTCTTTTTGCCGGGATGGGTCCACATATATGCCAGCAGGGCTCGAGTATTCGCATATTTCTGCCAGTCATCTCCAGGCATCTTGTGAAGAAGATGACTCTTTCCATGCACCACTTCATCGTGGCTGAGCGCCAACATGAAATTCTCGGTGTAGGTATACCAGATTGAGAATGTGATGTTGTTCTGGTGAAATTGCCGGAACCACGGATCAAGCTCGAAGTAATCGAGCATGTCGTGCATCCAGCCCATGTTCCATTTCAGATTGAACCCAAGTCCGCCCATGTCCGTGGGCTGGGTCACCATGGGCCAGGTGGTGGACTCCTCGGCGATGGAGAGAGTACCGGGGAAGTGCTGGAACATCACGTGGTTGGCCTGCTGCAGGAATCGCACCGCTTCGGTGTTCTCGCGGCCGCCGTGTTCATTGGCCAGCCATTCACCGTCCGGTCGCAGGTAGTCGCGGTAAAGCATCGAGGCCACGGCGTCTACGCGAATGCCATCGATATGGAACTGCTCCAGCCAGAACACCAGGTTGGCAACCAGAAAGTTGCGCACCTCATTGCGGCTGTAGTTGAAGATCAGCGTCCCCCACTCCTTGTGCTCGCCGATGCGGGGATCCCCGTGTTCGTAAAGGTGGGTCCCATCAAAAAAGGCCAGGCCGTGGCTGTCTTTAGGGAAGTGGCCGGGAACCCAGTCGATGATCACGCCGATGCCTTCGGCATGACAGCGGTCCACGAAGGCACGGAATTCATCCGGAGTTCCATAACGGCTGGTCGGGGCATACCAACCGGTGACCTGGTAACCCCAGGAGCCATCGAAGGGATGCTCGGTGATCGGCATCAGTTCGATATGGGTGAAGCCCCTTTGCTTCACGTAGGGAATCAGGCGGTCGGCGAGTTCGGCGTAGGTGAGCAACCGCGCGCCGGGTTTCATGTCAGCCGCTGGCACCGGCGCCCGCGGCGTTCCATCAGGCTGGATCCAGGGGGCATCCGCTGATTCGTGGATCCAGCTGCCCAGGTGCATCTCATACACGGAGATCGGCTGATCCAGGGGATTGCTGCTGTCCCTCTGCTGCATCCACTCCCCGTCTGACCACTGGAAGCCGTCCAGATGGGAGACCACAGAGCTGTTGGCCGGGCGTACTTCGTGCTGGAAGCCGTAGGGGTCTGCTTTCTGGTAGCAATGCCCTTCGGGGGAACGGATTTCGTACTTGTAGAGCGAGCCCTCAGGCATCGCGGGAACGAACAGCTCCCAGATGCCACCAAGCCGTTGCTGCATGGGGTGATGGCGTCCATCCCAAGAATTGAGATCAGCGAGGACCGACACACTCAGGGCGTGGGGAGCCCAAACGCAGAACATCACGCCGGCAACACCATGACGCTCGGTCAGATGGGCACCCATCCGCTGCCAGATGTGGTGATGGTTCCCTTCGGCGAAAAGATGGCGATCCATCTCGCCCATCCAGTCGTCCCGGAAGGCCCAGGGGTCGTGCTGGTCGTGGGTGGTGCCGCCCCGATGAACGCGGACTCGGTAGTTGCTTCCGGGATCGTGCGGCACCGCCGTTTCGAAGATCCAGGGGTGGTGGGGACAGTCCATGGCCTGTTCCCGGCCATCGAGAAGCAGGGTCACCGAGTCGGCTTCGGGCATCCAGATCCGGATGACCCAGCCGCCCTCCAGCGGCTGGGGGCCGAGGACCGAGAAAGGGTGGTCATGACGGCATTCCGCCAGTCGTTCGCCGTCCTGAACCATCCAGTCGAGGACTGCCGCGCCACCCATGAAACATCGTTGAAGTGGACGGGAGCTTAAGCCGAATTCCCAAGGCCTCGAGGTGTGAGGGTCAGACGAAATCGCGGGAGATGTCGACGTTGATGATGCGGCCCTGGTCGTCGAAAATCACGAACAGATTGGTGGTGGCTTTGCCGAATTCAACGCAGACCAACACCAGTTGCTGCTCCCCTCCCTGGCTGGCGACCACAGCATCTTTCACGTTGCGGAAGCCACCGGAAAGTTTGGTCAGCTTGGTCCACTTGCGCTCCAGGTCTCCCGGAGCCAGCTCTTTCTGAAAGTCGATCTGGAGACGGCTGCGTGCCTGAACCCAGCGTCCAGCCGCAAGCTCTTCGGTGAAGCGTTGGGCTGTGGCTTCAATTGGGATGTCCTTTCCGCCAATCTTCCAGGCCAGCAGCTTGCCCTCTTCATCGAGGATGAGCAGGACTGGAAGGTCACCCTCTGCGGTTGTGATCAGGGCATCAACGGTGGTGTCGCTGTAGCCGGATCCCACCTTCAGCACGCGGCTTGAGCTGATGGCCAGATCTGAATCGAGGCGCTTCTGGACCGCTTCGACGCTGACGCTGTTTTTGATGCTGTCGGCAAGCTTGTTGTGGACAGCGGCAGCATCATTGTTTTCGATGGCGCTGAGCAGCAGTTTCGTCGCGGTCTCTGCCTGGGCAGGGGTGAGGCTGGTGGCTTCCGATTCCTGCGCAGCCACAGGAGCGATCGAAAGAAGTCCTGGGCTGACGGGAGCCGCCAGAGACAGGGCCAGCAGAGCGGCGGACAGCTTCACGTCTTGATTGATGAATTAGGGCTGCAGTCTGCCGGAGTCCAATGGGTTGAGGGTCAGTTGTGAGCCGGCAAGTCGCAGTGTCATGGCGATGACGCGATGGCTGGCTGAAGGTGCATCGCAGGGGATGTCGGGGTGCCCGGAATTGACCCCGATCGCCGGCCAGGCTGCCCCGGCGATCGACACGCGCAGTCGGTCTCCTTCGCTCAACTCGGCCAGCAGAGGCTGCATCGTGACCCGTCTGATCTGGGGTTTCAGAGCTGCAGGTCCGCGTTGTCGCAGCACGCCAGTGCTGAGTTGCTCAACGGCATCGGAGCCTGCGGGAAGTCTGGAGAGAGCCACGCATAAATCGAATCCGGGTTGATCGGCATGGACCTCCAGGGAGATTTGGGGGTGTCCCTGAAGGGTCAGTGGTTGCAGACATGGGGATGAGCTGAAGGTGGCCACATCGGAACGTCCATCGACGCCACGACGGTCAGCCGCCCCTGCACTTGGGCTGAGATGGCCGCCAATGGACGGTGTCGGCCGCCAGGGATCGTGAACGATGGTGACCTCTCCAGACCCAGTGGTGTTCTGGTCCAGCCGTCCATGCTCTTGATCAAGGCAGGTCAGCGCATCACCGCAGAGCTGCCAGCTGATACGGCTGCTGGGTTCGGGCCGTTGCCAGGTCTGCGATGTGAGATTCCAGAGCTGCATCGCTGGAGTCGCTTTGCTGGCTTGACTGCCTTTGAGGTGCGTGTCGAAGAACTCCAGCAGCAGGGTCTGAGCTCCGCTCCACCACTCCAGATGGCTGGCGGGACCGATGTGGATCTGGGGTGTGCCGCCAACCGCGATGCTCCGTCGCCACAGATCCAGGATCCCCAGCAAATGGGGGTCCCACCATCCGCCCAGCAGCAGCATTGGCCGCCGCAACCAATGGTCTGGCGGACGATGCACGACCCAGTCCTCATCACAGGACGGGTCCTGATCGAGCCATCGCAGGGCCATTCCTTCCGGATCGTGAAGTTGGAGCAGGGTTCGGCCATCGCGCAGATAACTTCCGTCTTCGAGGCTGCGCCGGATTGCATCCCAGGCTTGTTGATCGCCGCGGCGCCTCGCCTGCAGGGCGGCCAGTTGTAACCCCCAGCCCACGCCCAGATGCCACCAGTGAGCGCCGCCTTCGCAGCTCCAGTGAAGTCGCTCGTCCAGTCCGGTCATGGCCGGAGCCAGACAGTCGGGCGCCGGGGCCGTCTCCGATGCAAGCAACTGGGTCAGCCCCTGGTAGGAGAAGCCGTAACAACCGAGTCGACCATTGCATTGCGGCAACCCCCGCACCCAGCCATGAATGTGTTCGGTGTCGGCGGCTTCCTGGGCGAATCCTCTGAAGCAGCCGCCGGAGTCCCCCTGCCCGCGCACGTCCTGCACCACCACCAGATATCCCTTGGCAGCCCACCAGGTGGGATGCGCCAACGTGACTGTCGAAGCGATGCGTCGCCCATAGGGTTGACGCATCAGCAGTGCCGGCCAGGGTCCTGAACCTTCAGGGGTCCATAAGTCAGCGATCAGGTCGGTCCCATCCTTCAGGGTGAGACAGGACTGGATCGGTTCAGCGGACATCCGGGCAATACATGCCCACCACGTAGGTCACAAACACTTCGGCGTCGATCATGGTGAGATTGCGACTGGTTGCTAGACGTTTTGTGGACTTCTTGGAATAAGCGGATTTCCCGGATGAGTTCATTTTTTTGAACTTCTTGCAGAGAGCTTGTGCTTCTGCAGGATTGCGTTTGACGGTTTCCAGCAACTTCGATTCAGCGCCGATGACGGGGCTTGCGGCCAACAGACCCACTGAAACAATTGTCAGCAGCTTCAGCACTCACCAACGTTCGTATAACTAACAACTACCTAGACCTCTCGATGAGTGGAAGCTGAGATAGGTCAGTTCGTCAGTTGCCTGGCTCGACGAATCCAATGCTGAGCGATCGTTAGATCGACGACTGCGCGCCGGCCGCTGCCAAGGCTGCGCTCGAGACGACCGGTCTGACGCACCAGTCGTTCCGGAGTGCATGCGGCCAGAGCTGAGGCACTGGCAATGCCGGCATGCATCAGCAGCGCGGCATCCTGCGGTGCGAGCTCAAGATCGCAAACCAGAACAGCCATGCCGCGAAGACGATGCAGATTTCGAGCCGAGGAGCGGCCGGTTCTCACCAGGCGGCTCAGGGTTTCATCACTGAGATCACGAAGATCCGGCCAGCTGTCAATACCAGCTGCCGCCAGATCGTTTTGCTCATAACGAAATGATTGTGGGAGGTCTTTCATCGAATCGGCGCTGAGCGAAAGTCGCGCAGCGTTTCTCCGAGAACCACGGGTCGGGTGCTGCCATCCCCAGCGGTTTCGAGTGCACGCAGTCGAATCTGAACCACGCTGCTGCTGCGTCCAGCTCCGCGCAGGTTGGCGGCAAGCTGCTCAAGGGTCGGCGCCACATCGTCCTGATTCAGTCCATCTGGTGCTTGCGCCACCACCAGATCGTCGCCGTTGTCAAAAACGATCGGGGCCCGGACAGCGCCCTCCACCACCACCGGCGGGCTGTAGCTGAGTGCGAAAGCCCAGCAGCTGATCGCCAGGAGAAAGGTGAAGCTGCTGACACCCACCAAACGGAAGCGAAGTCCCCAGCCAGCCAGAAACCCGATCACGGTTAAAACACTCAATCCCACACCAGCCCATGCCAGCCAGGGAGCCGTAGTGAGCAGCAGCTGATCGAAGGACATGGACGCTGGTCCTGATGAGGGGATCTCCTTATATTGCGCGCACTTCGGGGGACAACGTCGCGGTTCATGGGAGAAACGCGGCGGATTCCTCGAGCTGGAATCGTCCTCACCGGCAGCGCTCTACTGGTGGGTGGCCTTTCGATTGGCGTCCTGGCCGTAGACCGGGCTGCGTCGGATTTTGTGAACCGGTTGCGACCGGATCTGGAGCGTTCTCTGTCCCGCCCCCTCGGCCATCCAGTCCAGATCGGTTCTTACGAGGGCCTTCGTCCATGGGGACTGGCCATCGGTCCCTCCAAAATTCTGCCAACGACGAAGGATCGATCGACTGGTTCTCTGGATCAGTTGGTCGTCCGCCTGGATCCCCTGGCCAGTTTGCGGCGCTGGCAGCCGGTGTTTGCGCTTGATGTCAGTGGTGTCCGCGTTCAGCTGCGTCGTGATGACCAGGGGCGTTACTGGACACCAGGGTCCGCGATGGCACCCAGGACCCTGCCGCGGATCCGGCTGAACGTTCGCTTCATTCAGCCCGCGCAGGTCAGCCTCTCTCCTGTGGGTGAGAGCTTTCGTCTCTCGGGTCGTGGCGCAGTTGAGCTTGCCGACAGCTGGTTCAGTTCTTCAGCGCGTCTGCAGTGGCTTGATCAGGGAGGGGCCGTCGCGCTCCAGGCCCGCGGGCGCTGGGATCAACCGCAACTGATCCTGCGGACCGGCCTGAAGGACCTGAAACTCAATCGTCTGGCCGTTCTTCTGTCTCTGCCGACAACCGCCGAGGTGCAGGGGCGTCTTGATGGTGATCTGCGATTGCAGCTCCAGCAGGGACGACTGGGCTGTCGCGGCGGTGTTCAGTTTCAAGACATTCAAGTCAGTCGCGACAAGGGCTCTGAACCGTTGCGCTCGAAACGACTCAGCCTGTCCTGCCAGGACGAGACCCTGACGTTGAAGGGCGGTCAGCTGCGTTATGGCGACTGGTCTGCCAAGGCTTCAGGGTCTGTTGCGCTGAATCGCTCCTTCGACCTCAAATTCGATCTCAGGAACGCCAGGCGAAACGATCGGCTGGATCTGCAGATGGATGGTCCCTGGGGCGAACCACGCTGGCGTGTTGCGGGCAAGGTTCAGCTGCCTGAGAACAGTCCGGTGGATGGGCCGGTCACCGTCAATGGCCAGGTGACGACTCCCTGGACTGACAGCCAGCAACCGATTGCCCGTGTTGATTCCCTGCAGCTGAAGGCCCCCGGCCTGCGTCTGTCGATGCAAGGAGAGGCGTTTCCTGCGCTGCGTCTGCGGAGTACGGAGCTCAGTGCCGAGCCCTTGATCTGGCGATCGCTTCCAGCCCTGACCCAGGCCCTCGGCACGACTGGTCCCGTCAGGGGCTCACTGCTCGCCGGTGGCACGTTGGCTGAACCTGAGCTTGAACTGCAGCTTTCACAAACGTCCAACCCCTTTCTGGATCGCTGGGATCTCAATGCCAACTGGTCCAAAGCCAGTGGCCTTGCCGTTCTGGAACGGTTCGACAGCCAGGCCCTTCAGGCTGAGGGGCGGCTGCCACTGACCCTTGAACCCAATGGTGTTGAGCTCGGTGAACTGCAGGCCGGCTTGAACCTTCGCGAAATCGATCTCAGGCGGCTGACGCCCCTGTTGCAGATCCCGATGGCGGGCACCCTCTCGGCTCGTGGCAGCGTGAGCGGACCCCTACAAACGCTGCGGCCTGATCTGGCACTGATGCTGCGGGAACCCAGGGTGGGAGCACTTCAGATTCCCGAAACCTGGCGAGGCCATGTTCGAGGCGTGATCGGCCAGGGCGCGAGGCTTGAGCTGGCGTCCAGGGCCCCTGGCCAGGTCGGTGGAACGCTGCAGGCTGAGCTCGCAGCTGACTTCTGGCCGACCCAGGTCAACCTCCAGCGTGGTGAGGGGGGGCTCACGCTGGTTGGCAGCAACCGCGACTACAGCTGGAAGGCGGATCGCTTCGTCCTCAACGGACTACAGCTGGCCCTTCCCCCTCAGCAGCGTTTTGAGGGTGTCTCCGGTGATCTGAGTGGTGAGGGGCGTCTGGCTTTCGCGCCACTGGTGTTCAGCGGTGCCGCCAGCATCGATGAGCCAGCCACCATGGGCGTTCCCCTCGACAGCCTCGCGCTGGAGGGTCGGCTCGCGGATGGTCGCTTCCGGCTGGAAGGGACGCTGAAGCCAGCGGAAGGCGAGGTGCGCGTTTCAGCGGACGGTGTCCTTGAGGGAGCACTGCGCAGTCGTGCCGAAGTCTCTGGATTGAGTGCCTCCTGGCTGATTAATCTGGCGCGTCAGCTGCGGGGACCGGATTTCCCTGAAGGCATGGATCCCGGCAGCGCTCAGGATCTCGGCAGCTTTGTGATCGATACCTTCGGCGGAAGCATTGACGGCCAGCTCAAGGCTTTGGCTGTATCGAAGCAGGCCCTGCTGGCCTATGTAGAAAAAAATCCTCAGAAGGGTTTTGATCCGCAGGACCTGCAGGGTCGGATCGATGCGGTGATGACCCTCAACGGTCCGCGTCCATCAGCGCTCGAGCTGGATCTGCAGGCGCAAGGCCATCTCTGGCTGAATGACGAGGACCAGGATCGGGCCCTTCAGATGGAGCCAGTTGTCGCTGTTCTGCGCGGCCCTGTCAGTGGAGGAGAAGGCGATTTCACGCTGCTGCACCTGCCGTTCTCCCTGATGGCGTTGTTCGCCCCCGTTCCGACAGCCCTGAAAGGCGCCATCGGTCTCACGGGGCGTTATCGCTTCAATGCTGAGGGCCCCTCAATCGAATCGGCCCTGGCCTTTGACGATGCCTCGCTGGGCGGCACGCCACTGATCCTCGATCGCCGCACTCTGAGCTTTGGACCCGATGGCATCAGCATGGATCTGGCCCTCAGGGGCAAGAACTCGAAGGAACCGATTACGGTCCTCGGCACCGTGCCACTCGGCAGCAGTGAATCCCTTGATCTGGAGATTGAAAGCCATGGGGACGCCCTCAGTCTTCTGACCCCCTTGGCTGGGGACAAGGTTGAGGTCAAACGCGGCGGCACTGATCTACGCCTGATCCTGCGGGGAACTCTTGAGGACCCCAAAGCCAACGGCTTCCTCGTCATGCGTGATGGTGATTTCGTGGTCGCTGACCAGGAGATCCGCAAGCTCAATGCTTCGATTCTCTTCGACTTCAACCGACTTGAGGTTCAGAAACTTGAGGCTGAGCTGGCGGCCGGAGGCAGCCTCAAGGGTTCCGGCGCCATCGGTTTGCTGGAGCCACGCCAGGAAGACAAGCCACTGTCGATTGAGCTGGTCAACGGACGCATCCGTCAATCGATTGTCGAGGTGACGGCAGCCGGCAGCGTCACAGTTGATGGGTCTCTGCGGGCACCGGTGCTCAGTGGAGATGTGGCTCTCAACCATGGTGTGATCCGCCCCCGTCAAAGTCTGCTGACGCGGGTGCGCGGCACGATCAATGGATCGCGATCCGATGCCGGCCCAGGCTCTTTGATCAGAACCCCTCTCGCCAGGTCTTCTTTCAAACCGGTCACTCTGGACTCATTGATCGAGGAGAACTGGGATTTCAAAGAGCCCTTGGTGCTGTTCGGGCCAGGGACCACGTCGAAGCCGTCCCAGGAACTCAAGGCGTTGATGCCGGATCTCCCGGCTGTGCAGTTCCGGAACTTGCGCCTGAAGCTGGGGCCGGATCTCGCGGTTCGGATGCCGCCGTTTGTGAACTTCCGCGGTGGTGGGCAACTGCTTCTGAACGGTCCCCTGGACGAGTCGCTTCAGGCCCGAGGTTTGATCCGTCTCAATCGCGGGCGGATCAGCCTGTTCTCCACCACGTTCCGTCTGGATCCAAGCGCTCCCAACGTGGCTGTCTTCACACCCTCGCTTGGCCTTGTGCCCTACGTCGACATCGCCATGAAGTCGCGGGTGTCCGATTCGGTGCAGGCGAATGCAGCCACAGGCACCACCTCCAACATCTTCGAAACCAACGGTCAGGGCAGTCTTGGATTGGCCGGCGGACAGCTGCGTCTGGTGAAGGTGACGGTGCAGGCCTCAGGCCCAGCCAACCGTCTGATGGAGAACCTGGAGCTGCGCAGTTCCCCTCCGATGTCCCAGTCGCAGTTGCTGTCGCTGATCGGTGGCAACTCCCTGGAGGGCCTCGCCGGAGGCAGTGCAGGTGCTGCCCTTGCCACGGTCCTGGGTCAAACGCTTCTGTCTCCGGTTCTGGGGACCCTTTCCGATGTGATGGGGGAACGCCTGCACATCGCTCTCTATCCCACTTATGTCACCCCGTCGGTGAAATCGGAAGAGGAGCGCAAATCCGGCCGTGTGCCGCCCACCTTCACCATCGTCACGGAAGCTGGTCTCGACGTCAGCGACCGCTTCGATTTCTCTGTCCTGGCAGCGCCGGACAATGGTGATGTTCCACCTCAGGCCTCAGTGACCTACCAGGTGAATCCCAACACGACGCTGTCTGGTTCGATCGATACCGACGGAACTTGGCAGACCCAGCTGCGGCTCTTCTTCCGCTTCTGAGCATGGATCAGGTGATCGGGATCGATCTCGGCGGCACGGCGATCAAGTTGGCTCGCTTTACTGCGAAAGGTGAGCTCCTGGCGCAACTGGAGCAGCCCACCCCCCAGCCGGCCGTGCCAGGGGCCGTCACGATGGCCCTCTGCGAAGCGGTCGCAGAGCTTGATCCTGACCGCGAGGCTGCCTGGGTTGGTGTCGGGCTGCCGGGTCCCATGGATGCAGAGGCCAGGGTGGCAAGGATCTGCATCAATCTCCCCGGTTGGGAGGAGGTGCCTCTGGCGGAATGGCTTGAACCCCGTTTGAAGCGGCGCGTCACCCTGGCCAACGATGGAAACTGCGCCGTTGTGGGAGAGGCCTGGCGCGGAGCGGCCCTGGGGTTTGGCGATGTGGTGCTGCTGACGCTTGGCACCGGGGTGGGCGGTGGCGTTCTGATCAATGGAGCTCTGTTCACCGGCCATAACGGTGCCGCGGCTGAGCCTGGACTGATCGGAGTGGATCCAGCGGGTCCGCCCTGCAACAGCGGTAATCGAGGCTCCCTCGAGCAATACGCCAGCATCGCGGCGCTGCGGCGCCTCTGCGACCGAGACCCTCGCGCGCTGAGTAAGGCGGCGGATGCCGGGGAGTCGGAAGCGATCCAGGTCTGGGAGCAGTACGGCCGTCGGTTGGGCGTTGGTGTGAGTTCGCTTGTCTATCTGTTCACTCCCCAGTTGGTTCTGCTGGGGGGAGGCCTGGCCGGCGCCGCCCGCCATTTTCTGCCCGCGGTCCGTCGGGAGGTGGAGCTGCGGGTGCAGGCGGTCTCCCGCGAAGGTCTGCGGATCGAGTCCTGTGCGCTCGGCAATGGTGCCGGACGCCTTGGCGCGGCTCGTCTAGCTCTGCAGAGGTTGGGCGGGATGATGACGGAAGACTGATACGCAATTCCGTCATGACTTCCGTTCCCGAGCCCTCGGCGGAACTGTTGCAGAGGGCTGGAGCTGCGCGGCTGGCAGCGGTGTCCCTCGGTCAGACCTCAGACGAGCAGAGGGCTCAGGCCCTCCAGGCGATGGCGGATGCCCTTGCGGAGCATGCGGCCGGCATCGTCGACGCCAACCGGGAGGATCTGGAACGCTCTGCGGAGCAGGGACTGGCCCCAGCTCTGATGGCCAGGCTGAAGCTGGATGCGAAGAAACTTGAGGGAGCCATCGAGGGCGTCCGCAAGGTGGCGGCTCTGCCAGATCCCCTCGGTCGCCGGCAATTGCATCGGGAGTTGGATCAGGGCCTGGTGCTGGAGAGGATCACGGTGCCTCTGGGTGTGGTGGGTGTGATCTTCGAGGCTCGCCCGGATGCGTTGATGCAGATCGCTTCGCTGGCAATTCGATCCGGAAACGGCGCCATCCTCAAGGGAGGGAGCGAGGCCAGCTGCACCAACGAAGCGGTCATGAAGGCCCTTCAGCAAGGCCTGAGCCAAAGCGATGTGTCTTCCGATGCTCTGGCGTTGCTCACCACGCGTCAAGAGAGCCTGGCCTTGTTGCGGCTTGATGGGCTCGTGGATCTCATCATTCCGCGCGGCAGCAATGAACTGGTGCGGTTCATCCAGGACAACACCCGTATTCCTGTCCTGGGACATGCTGACGGCATCTGTCACCTGTACGTCGATAGCGCAGCGGATGTGCAGCAGGCCGTGCGCGTGGCGATCGACAGCAAGACTCAGTACCCGGCGGCCTGCAACGCCATTGAAACGCTGCTTCTGCATGAGTCGGTCGCTGCGGCATTCCTGACGGCGGCCATCCCCCGGTTCCAGGAGTCTGGGGTGGTGCTGCGCGGAGATGACGCCAGCCAAGGGCTCGGGGTCGCAGAAGCAGCAACGGAGGAGGACTGGCGAACGGAATATCTCGATCTGATTCTTTCGGTGCGGGTGGTCTCGAATCTGGATGCCGCCCTCGACCACATCCGCCGCTTCGGCTCCCGCCACACGGATGCGATCGTCACAACGGATGCGGCAGCAGCTGATCGCTTTCTGGCCGCTGTCGACAGTGCAGGGGTGTATCTGAATTGCTCCACCCGTTTCGCCGATGGCTTCCGTTACGGCTTCGGGGCCGAGGTGGGAATCAGCACGCAGACCCTGCCGCCCCGCGGCCCCGTCGGCTTAGAAGGCCTTGTGACCTACCGCTATCGCCTTCGTGGTGACGGTCATATCGCCGCGGATTACGCCGCAGGAACGCGACGTTTCAGCCATCGCGATCAACCCCTTTGACCTCCTTGATGGATGCCATCCACGTCCGAAACCTGAGGCTGTGGGCCCATGTCGGGGTGCTTCCCAACGAGCGTCGCGATGGTCAGTGGTTCCGTCTGGACCTAAGCCTCTGGCTAGATCTCGGGCAATCCGCTGCTGCTGATGATCTCGCCTCCAGCGCCGACTACAGCCTGGCGATCCGAGATCTGCAGCAGCTGTCGCGATCCATTCGCTGCCTCACGATCGAGCACTTCAGCGAGCAGGTGCTGAATCGTCTGGAGGCGCTTTATGGCCCCGTTCCGATGCGCGTGGAACTGAGCAAATGTGCTGCACCGGTGCCTGGATTCAGCGGCGTGGTGTCGGTTGAACGCTTCAGACATCACTCTTCAGCTGGTGCTGATCCATGAGGCCCCCGCTTGTTCTGGTGCACGGCCTCTGGGACACCCCGCGGGTCTTTCGGCGGTTGATCCAGGCCCTGGAAGATTCTGATCAGCCTCTGCTCACTCCCCATCTGCCCCATCGCCTGGGAGCCGTCCCACTGCGCCAGTTAGCCCGTGATCTCGATCGTCAGATCCGAGCACGTTTCGGAGCGGATCAGACGATTGATTTGTTCGGATTTTCGATGGGTGGAGTGGTGGGTCGTATCTGGCTGCAGGAACTGAACGGAGCCCAGCGCACGCGCCGATTCTTCAGTGTGGGCAGCCCTCAGCATGGAACGCTTACCGCTCAACCGATTCCACGGGCGTTGCTGGCAGGTGCAGCGGATATGAAGGTGGGAAGTGCCTTGCTTCGGGATCTCGGCCGCAGTTCACAAGCCTTGGCTGCGTTGGATTGTCGCAGTTATTTCTGCCACTGGGATCTGATGGTGTGTCCGTATTGGACAGCCCAGCTGCCCTGGGGGGATCAGCAGGTGATTGATGTCTGGACCCATCAGCAACTGATCTCCCATCCCAGGGCCTTAAACGTGTTCCGGGAGCACCTGACCGCCGCCTAGGCCGCGGCAACCAACCCCGAGTGGCGGATCAGTGCCTCGCTGCTGGCCGGCCGACCACGGAAGGCAGAAAACACATCGGCCGGAGCGCGGCTGCCGCCCAGGCTCAGCACCGTGTCCCGGAAGCGAGCTCCGGTTGCTCGGACCTGCACCTCATCGTCGAGGCCAGCTTCCTCGAACGCTGCGAAGGCATCGGCGCTGAGCACTTCCGCCCACTTGTAGGAGTAATACCCGGCGGAATAGCCACCGGAGAAGATGTGGCCAAAGGCGCAGAGGAACTGATCCTCCGGGATCGGCTCGATCACAGTGGTGCTGCGGGCCACTTCACGGCGCATCTGATCTGGTGTGAGGCCAAGTTCCGGGCTCCAGCGGCTGTGCAGACGAAGGTCGGTGAGTGCGAAGTGCACCTGGCGCAGCGTTGCCAGGCCGGCATTAAAGGTGCGGTTGCGCTGCAGCTTGTTGAATTCCTCTTCGGGAAGCGGCTCCCCGGTCTGCCAGTGGCGAGCCATGCCCATCAAGGTTGCACGGTCGAGGCACCAGTTCTCCATGAACTGACTCGGTAACTCGACGGCATCCCACTCGACGTTGTTGATGCCCGCTGCTTCCGGCTCATCAACGGTGGTGAGCATGTGCTGAAGACCGTGGCCGAACTCATGGAAAAGGGTTTCCACCTCTTCAAAACTCATCAGGCTGGGGGTCTCCCCCACAGGGGGTGTCTGATTGCAGATCAGATAGGCCACCGGCAGGACCTGGCGTCCATCACTGCCGATGCTGCGCCCGAGGCAGTCGTCCATCCAGGCACCGCCACGCTTGCTGGCCGGTCGACTGAAGGGATCGAGATAAAACGCGGCGATGGCAGGGCCGTTTCGGCGCTGAACCCGGAAGTAGCGAACGTCGGCATGCCAGATCGGCGCCTCCCCATCCGCGGCCTGGATCTCGACATCAAAGAGCCGTTCGCAGAGGCTGAACAACCCTTCGAGCACCTGAGGTAGTGGGAACCAGGGTCTCAGAGCCTCCTGATCAAGATCGAAACGCTCTTTGCGGAGACGTTCAGACCAGAACGGCAGGTCCCAGGGGGCGAGAGCATCTGCCTCTGCAGCCCCATGGCGTGTCGCACAGTCCTTGAGATCCGCGATTTCGATTTCCGCTGCGGGGTAGGCCGCGACGCGCAATTCCTCAAGTAAGGCCTCAACGGCATTCACATCGTCAGCCATTTTGCTGGCCAGGCTGCGTTCGGCCCAATGGGTGTAGCCGAGTCGTCTGGCCTGTTCGATGCGCAGTCGCAGGATTTCTTCGATCAGATCGCTGTTGTCGAGCTCGCCACTGCTGGCTCGGCTGACGTGGGCGCGATAGATGGTTTCCCGTAGACCGCGATCCTCTGCATGGGTCAGAAATGGCAGATAGCGCGGCATGTCCAGGCCCAGGAGCCAGGGGCCTTCGGCAGCACTGGCCTCGCCATCGCCCGCTTCGCGAGCAGCCGCGGCTAGGGCTTCAAGAGCACGCTGCGGCAGGCCGGACACCTGGGCTTTGTCCGTCAGCTTCAGGGTCCATTGCTGCGTGGCATCCAGAACATGGTTGCTGAAGGCCGTGGACAGTTCCGCCAGCCGTTCACTGGTGCGGTTGAAGGCCTGTTGGTCCTCTCCACTCAGACCAACACCCCGTTGATCCATCGAGAGCAGTTCGCTGGTCAGGATGCGGCGCCGTGTTTCATCCAGAGGTTGCTGGGGGGCATCGCGAAGTTGGCTGAGAGCCTGGTACAGCAAGGCGCTCTGGCCAAGACGATTGCCAAGTCGCACCACATCACCAAGCTGGCTGGCATGGGCATCCCGCAACTCCGGTGAATTGCAGACGCCGTTGAGGTGGGACACAACGCCCCAGCTCCACCGCAGCCGTTCTCCGATCCGCTGCAGTGAGGGCATCACCGCCTGCCAGTGAAGGGGGTCCCCTTTCTCCATGGCCTGGCTGAGGCTGCTTTCCAGTGCGCTGAAGTCCTGCTCCAGCGTCGAGATCAGAACGGGGATGTCACTGCGAACCAGCTCGGGAGTGATCGCCTCGAATTTGGGCAGCCCAGAGCCTTGCAGCAGTGCGGAGGTGGAGGTCATCGTCATCAACCGAGAGGGAGGCGTTCGATCAGAGCCATCAGGCTGTGTTCTCCGAGGCGCGTGGCCAGAGCCTCGGTGGATGCCTCGTAGAGATCCATGGCAACGCGGGGCCAGACGCCAATAACCAGTGTGGGGACGAGCAGTGTGAGGCCGATCACCAGCTCACGCGGACGCATGTCGTCCACGACGGCAAGAGCGGGGATCCTCGGCCCGAAAAACACGCGTCGACACATGGACAGCAGGTAAATGGGCGTCAGCACCAGGCCGATCGCGGCAAGAAGCACGCTGATGGAGCGGAACAGGGATGTGAAACCCTCCTGGCTCGTGATGCCGAGGAAGACGGTGATCTCACTGATGAAGCCGCTCATGCCCGGAAGGGCCAGGGAAGCGAGGGAGGCGGCCAGAAAGAAAGCGAAGGTGATCGGCAGGGCTTTGGCCAGTCCACCCATGTTGGGGATCGAGAGGGTCTTGGTGCGTTCGTAGAACACGCCGGTGACGAAGAACATGGCCGCGGCGATCAGACCGTGGCTCACCATTTGGAGCATGGCGCCACTCACACCGAGGGCGTCGACCGCGCCGATGCCGAGCAGAACGAAGCCCATGTGGCTCACAGAGCTGCAGGCGATTCGTCGTTTGACATTGTCCTGGGCGAAGGCGTTCAGCGCTCCATAGACGATGTTGACAATGCCAAGGATCACCAGGGCTGGCGCCAGCTGAAGGTGGGCATCCGGGAGCATCTGAACGTTGAAACGAAGCAGGGCATAACCGCCCATCTTCAACAGCACTCCTGCCAGCAACATCGAAACCGGCGCATTGGCTTCACCGTGGGCGTCCGGAAGCCAGGTGTGGAGCGGGAACATCGGCAGCTTCACGCCGAAACCCACCAGGAAACCCAGATAACAGAGCAGGCCAAAACTGCCCCCTGGCGAGCGGGCTGCGAGTTCGCTCAGGTTGAGCGTGAACTGATCGCCTGAGAGGGCAAGAGCCAGGCCGCTGATCAGGATCAGCAGGGATGCCAGGGCTGTGTAGAGGATGAATTTGGTGGCGGCGTACTGCCGGTTCTGGCCTCCCCAGATGGCGATCAGCAGGTACACCGGAACCAGCTCGAGTTCCCAGGCCAGGAAGAACAGCAGAAAATCCTGGGACAGGAACACGAGTCCCTGGGCGGATGCCTGCAGGAGCAGCAGGGCGAAATACAGGCGGGATTTGCTGGTGACCGACCAACTTGCCGCGACGGACAGCAGGGTGACGAGGCCGCTGAGCACCACGAGCGGAGCTGACAAGCCATCGGCGGCCAGGGACCACTCCAGACCAATCACCGGCAGCCAGCTGACCCGTTCAACAAGCTGCAAGCCCGCCTGGGTGGGATCGAAGCGCGTGGCGAAGACCGCGATCATCAGCAGCAGGTCGACCAGCAGCACGCCCAGGGCGAAGTTGCGGGGCAGTGGCGACGTTTTGTTGTCGTCTCCAGGCAGAAGCGGCATCAGCATCGCGCCGACCGCTGGCAGGAGAACAATCAGAGACAGCCAGGGAAAAGTGGCCTCGGACGCGGCCAACAACGGCAGTTCTGCGTCCATTTCCTGACCCCAATCGTGAACAAAGCTAACAGCTCTGTTGCCCCTGTTTGGGTAGAACTACCCATCTTCTGCTGGTTGCCAGTGGCTGCCTGACGTCTGCAGATCCAGCACCGGTGCCCGACTGGCCACTCCAGCGGCTTCCCAGGCGCGCACCATGGCCGAGCTGACCGCTTTTCCCCTGTCCTCTGAGCAGAGGGCAATGATGCTGGGGCCTGCACCACTGATGGCGCATCCCCAGGCACCGGCCTCGAGGGCTGATGATTTCACCTGATCACCACCCTTGATCAGTTTCCAGCGATAGGGCTCGTGAAGGCGATCGTGCATGCCGTCAGCGATCAGATCTCCATTGCCGGTCCGTAGTCCTTGCAGCAACAGGGTGAGGGCTCCCAGATTCACCACGGCATCGCTGACAGGGATCGCTTTGGGCATGGCTCGGCGCGCTTCGCTTGTGCTGAGGCGGATCGATGGAATCGCGATGACTGCCTTGACCGCTGATGTCCATTCACAGCGCACAACGCGCCAGCGCTGGGACGCGGCTTTGGCGGTCATGCACAGGCCACCAAGCAGTGAGGGAACAACGTTGTCCGGGTGGCCCTCGATGTCAATGGCCAGCTCCAGGAGCTTTTCCTTGCTGAGTGGGTCTCCCACCAGGGCGTTCGCTCCCATCAATCCCGCCACGATCGCTGTCGCGCTGCTGCCAAGACCGCGGGCCGGTGGAACGGCCAGACGAACCCTCGCTTCCAGGGCCACGGGCTCCAGGCCAGCGGCTTTCCAGACCCTCTGAGCCGCCCGATACACGAGGTTGTCCGGCCCCCCGCGCAGATGACTTCCCTCGCTGCCTTCGATGATGAGTTCGAACCGTTCACCATTTCCCTCGATCCGTCGCATGGCGAAGCGGTTGTTCAGATCGAGTGCGGCGCCGAGACAGTCGAAACCGGGCCCCAGATTGGCGGTGGTTGCCGGAACATCCACCACCACTTTCTGCCCGATGCGCGGCTGCGACATCCCATGCGCTGCGTTCAGGCCAGTGTCTCACCTGGCTCCGCGAGCATCCGAGCCCGGCAGGCGGCGCTGAACAGTCCCGCAAGCGGATCAATCACGGCGGTGACGTTAAGACTGCCCATGAACTCCTCGAAGCGACCTTTGGCTCGCATCGGGGCCAGAAACGTCTCCGACTTCAGTCCCGCCAGCTGTTTGGCGGCCGTACCTCCTCCGATCCAGAGCCCGCCGCTGCAGAGTTCCTGCAACGCCACATCTCCAGCTGCAGCGCCGTAGGCCGAGAGCCAGAGCTGCTGGCCATGTTGCATCAGATCGTCACCTTCGGATGCGGCACGGCTCACCTGGGCCGGGAAGTCGGAGGCCGTGTCGTTCCGCCATGACGTCGCCATCTGCTGCAGGGGATGGTTCTGGGCATGGGGTTGATTCAGCAGCCAATGCGCCACATGCCCCAGCCCGGTTCCACTCACGATTCGTTCAACCGACAGCCTCTCCACACCGAGATCCCGTTTGAGCCAACAGGCCAGCTGCCATTCCTCCTCGGTTCTGGCGGCGAATTCACGATGACCACCTTCGCAGGAGAGGGAGAGCAGACCTCCATTCGTGCGAATTCCACGCGCCATCCCGAGGCCGGTGCCAGCCCCAAGAATCGCCACGGGCCCCTGATCCTGGCGTCCTTCCTGAAGCACCACCTGTTGGTCTGCATCGAAGTGAGGAAGGCCATAGATCAGCACTCCGAAATCGTTGACCAGTTCCAGCTTCCGCATGCTGGCGGCCGCTGCCAGGTCTTCCTCCTTCAGTTGCCAGGGGAGGTTGGTGATCTTCGCTGTCCTGTTTCGAACTGGACCGGCCACCGCGATGCAACCGTGATCAGGCGCGGGAATCTCCGCAGGTCGCTGGCTGATGAAGGCCTGAAGCATCGGTTCCAGCGAGCTCCATTCGCTGGACTTGAATTTCTCCTGATGAAGTGTTGTCAGGCGACCGTTGTTGAGTCCATAGAGGGCCAGGAGGGTCTTGGTTCCTCCCATGTCGCCTGCGAGAAGAGTGGTGCCGGCCATGCGGGTTCCGAGAATCCGTCTTTCTTCAGGCTGCGGTTCGCAGGACAACTCGGCAACGACTGGTGTCGTTCAGGGCATCGGATTCAGAAAAAATCCAGCGGAAGCGGTCCCCAGGTTGTGACCATGCCGGCCTGATCGTCAGCCGTTTGATGTCGATGACCGCTGATCAGGATGCCTTGAGCAAGTCCATGTTCGATGCGGATGCGAATCGAACCGCTGGTCTGATTGGCTTTGAGAAACACCGGTCCCACTTCGTCTGTGGTCTGCACCACCTGCATGGGCTCCCATCCCTGATGTGTTTCAAGGCGTCTCAGCGTTTCCAGAGCCACGCTGGCCGATGGGGCCATGACCCCGACGGTGAACCAATCGGCTCCGGCCATGGCGTCCGCGAGTTCCAGGCGGAGACGATCAGCGAGGCCGTCCTCCAGGGTTGGCGCTTCCCGCCAATGCATCAGATCAGCGAGGTTGTTCAGCCTGGGGGTCACGCTGGATGGAGCTCCAGACCGGCAAGCCGCTCTCGTCCGGATCGACCTGACGCCTCAACCAGCTGACTGGCTGCAATCATGCCGAGGTCACCATCACGGCGGCTGCGAAGACTGACGGACTGTTGCTCCGACTCTTTGGCTCCGATCACACCAAGGACAGGGATTTTCATCTGCTCACCGATGCGGATCAATTTGCCGAGGCGTTCACCGCTGCGATCGATCGTGGCGCGAACGCCAACGTCCTTGAGCTGCTTCAGCAGTTGCTCTGCGTAGGGCTGAACCTCATCGGTGACCGGCAGAAGACGGATCTGCTCAGGGGCCAGCCAGAAGGGGAAATCACCGGCATAGTTTTCAGTCATGATCCCGAAGAACCGTTCCAGCGAGCCGAAAATCGCCCTGTGGATCATGATCGGACGCTGACGCGATCCGTCCGCGGCCACGTATTCGAGCTCGAAGCGTTCGGGAAGGTTGAAGTCCAGCTGAATGGTGGAGCACTGCCACATTCGTCCGATCGCGTCTTCGATCTTCAGGTCGATCTTGGGTCCGTAGAAAGCACCGCCGCCTTCGTCGATCTTGTAGCTCCAGCCCTTGCGTTCGAGAGCCTCGACCAGGCCTCGGGTGGCCAGGTCCCAGACGGCATCGTCGCCGATCGACTTCTCAGGCCTGGTTGAGAGATTGATTTCGTAGGTGCTGAAGTCGAAGGCGGACAGGATCCGTTCGGTGAGATCGAGAATCAGCAGGATTTCATCACTGATCTGATCAGGCAGGCAGAACACATGGGCGTCGTCCTGGGTGAAGCCCCGAACGCGCATCAGGCCGTGCATCACCCCTGGCCGCTCGTAGCGATACACCGTGCCCAGTTCAGCCCAGCGGATCGGCAGCTCCCGGTAGCTGCGCAGCTTGCTGGCGTAAGTGAGCACATGGAAGGGGCAGTTCATCGGCTTGAGCTGGTATTCCCGCTCATCCACCTGCATGGGGCCGAACATCGACTCCTGATAGAAGTCGAGGTGGCCTGAGGTTTTCCAGAGGCTGATATCTGCCACATGCGGTGTGTAGAGGAGTTCGTAGCCCCCTTCGAAATGGGCCTGGCGCCAGAACTCCTCGATCAACAGGCGCATCCGCGCTCCTCGGGGATGCCAGAACACCAGTCCGGCCCCGGCTTCATCCTCGATCGAGAAGAGGTCGAGATCCTTGCCGATGCGTCGGTGATCCCGGCGTAAGGCTTCCTCCTTGCGGCGTTTGTGTTCCGCAAGCTGTTCCGGTGTTTCCCAGGCGGTGCCGTAGATCCGTTGAAGCTGTGCTCGTGTCTCATCACCACGCCAGTAAGCCCCGGCGACGCTTTCCAGTTCGAAGGCCTTCGGATTCAGCTCTTTGGTGTTTTCAACGTGGGGCCCTGCGCATAAATCCCACCACTGATCGCCGAGTGTGTAGAGGGTGATGGGCTCCTGCAGTCCGTCCAGGATTTCAAGTTTGTACGGCTCGTTCTGTGCCTTGATCTTTGCGGCGGCCTCTTCACGGCTCACCTCGATGCGCTCCAACGGAAGCCGGCGACCGATGATCTTGCCCATCTCCTTCTTGATGGCTTTCAGGTCGGCTTCGGTGAAGGGATCTGGATTGTCGAAGTCGTAGTAAAAACCCGATTCTGTCCAGGGTCCGATGGTCACCTGGGCTTTGGGAAAGAGCTTCTGAACCGCCATGGCCATGACATGGCTCATCGAGTGGCGGATCCTCAGGAGTTGATCGCTTTCACTGGTTTTGGGAAGAGCGACGGGGGCTTGAGGGGTTGCGGCCGCGCTACTCACCGGTTCCTGATCAGGGCCCGCCATCCTATGGGCGTGAGATCAGCGGCATCGCTATGTCCCCGGGACGGCCCATTCCAGATTCTTCATCCGATGCGGCAGATCTGATGTCGTCCCTGCTGGACTCCCTGCTGGACGACTTCGAGCACTGGTTCAGCCGCGGTGAGGAGCTGCTCGGTCGTTGCCCGACGAGTGTGATGACCGATGAGGACCAGCAGGAGTTTGCCGCTCGTTTGCTGGAGGGCCGGAAGGCGATCGCCGCCACACGAGCTCTTGTCTCAGCGGCGTCACAGCCGATGGCCGTGTCGATGGACGCGATGACGCCCTGGCACGGTCTCGTCACAGAGGTGTGGACCCTGGCTGCCCGCCTGGCGACGGTCGACCGTTGAGGTCTCAGGCTCCGAGCTGATTGCGAAGGCTCCTGAGGTTGCTGTTGTAGAAGCTCGCCAGTTCGCTATGGGATTTCACCGGTTGTCCGTAGGCACTGTTGCCGGACGGTGTTGGGAAGGAAGCCCATTCAGGAGCCAGGCGAGCCATGGCCTTGGTCGTTAGCCCCTTGCGATCAATTTCTTTGAGCGCTCCGCGACGCTCGACAAGATGAAGGGCGGCCTGATCCTGATGCTTCGGTTCAAACGTCGTCAGATTCAGTTCCTTGGCCACGCCAGCCCAGGTGGAGGGCAGAAACTGATAAGCACCTGCTGCGGCACTGGCATAGCTCTTGACCACCACGCGCTCTGGATGACGGGACAGGTCTGCGAACTCCCCGCCGCCATAGAGAATCCTGTAACCCTTGTCTGCACCGTCTTTCCAGGTGCCTTCTGCGTAGCGGATCGTATTCAGCAGAGCGCGGCGTTCTGGGGTGAGTTCGTAGGGGCCGTTTTCGCTGACATTGGCAACCATGGCGTGAACCACCAGGTGGCGTGCCTGAGGGCGGTCGTTGTCGGCGGTGGCTTCAGCCAGTGGTGGTACACCTGCGCCAAGAACCAAGAGAGCCAGAACAGCAACCCGCCGGGATGTGAACGAAAGGACGTTGGTTCTCAGGCCTCCGGAGAGAAGATGCACGCAGCAGTCTTTGAAGGGAGCGCCAACCTGATCGACCGGATCCACCAATGGCGAGGCCGGTCACTGTGGGGTTGACGTGCCCGGATGAGTATGTATACGCAGTCGAACCCTTTTTGTGAGACTCGCGGGACTCGCCCTGCCGCAGCGAGTCTCATCGGGCTTTTTGATCGCAGGTGTCCTCATGGCCCTGTCGGGATCAATGATTAGCCAGCCTTATCTTGTTGAGGTGTCCTGATTAGGCTCGAGGAGCGAATCCCATCGCGGAACGCACCCGTTCGAGGGTGTTCTGCGCCACGGTTTCTGCGCGTTCACGGCCGCTGCTCAGCACGCGGTCGAGCTCCGCTGGATCCGCCATCAGTTCGCGGTGGCGCTGCTGAATCGGTTCCAGTGCCGCCACGGTGGCTTCAGCCAGCAGAGGCTTGAACTGTCCCCATCCCATCTCGGCACACTGCTCAGCGGCGGCGTCACGGCCGCAGCCGCTGAGGATGGCGTAGAGCCCCAGCAGGTTGTCCGTTTCAGGCCGATCGGGGTTGCCGAACTCCAAACCTCGCTGGGGATCCGTCTTCGCCCGCTTGATCTTCTTGTTGATCACCTCCGGCGGATCCAGAAGCGTGATGCGGCTTCCTTCATTGGGATCGCTCTTGCTCATCTTGCTGCGGCCATCGGTGAGGCTCATGACCCGAGCACCTTCCTTGAGAATCAGGGGTTCGGGGACCTTGAGCACGGGTCGCTCCTCACTGCCGAAGCGAGCATTGATGCGTTGCTGCGCAATGTCGCGAGCCAGCTCGAGGTGCTGTTTCTGGTCTTCACCAACCGGTACAAGATCGGCGTCATACAAAAGGATGTCCGCGGCCATGAGCACCGGGTAATCGAGCAGGCCAACCGAAACGTTGTCGCCCTGCTTCACCGACTTCTCCTTGAACTGAATCATGCGCTCCAGCCAGTTGAGGGGCGTGACGCAATTCAGCAGCCAGCACAATTCGCTGTGGGCTGACACCTCGCTCTGGATGAACACCGAACAACGGTCGGGGTCCATGCCACAGGCGAGGTAAAGCGCTGCTGTGGTGCGACTATCGCCAGCCAGTTTTGCCGGGTCGTGGGGAACTGTGATCGCATGCAGATCGACCACACAGACAAATGTGTCGTGGCTGTTTTGCAGCTCAACCCAGTTGCGGATCGCCCCCAGCCAGTTACCCAGATGCAGGGCGCCCGTGGGTTGAACGCCGGAGAGAACCCGGGGGCGTGTCATGGTTCAGGCCTCAGCTGGCTTGCTGTCTCCGTCTGGCTGTGGTTCGTCGCCAGCAGCCTGATCGGCAACCTCTGGTTCGGCTACAGACGCGTCGCTGCTCTCGGAAACATCCGGTTCGGGTTCGGGCTCCGGAGGCTGCGGTTTTGAGGGTCTTGCAAACGGATCAGGCCGGGATCCACGCCCGCCGCCGCCGGATCGTTCGTCGTCGTTCCGGCGACCTCGTCCGCCACCTCCATCGCGGCGGCCCCCTCTTGGCGCCTGGGACCGCTGCTGCTGCACCAGCTCGTCCAGTTGGCCGTCCTCAAGCATCTGACCAAGGGTTCTCACGGCAAGCCCCAGAACGGCCACTGTGGAACGAAGTTGGAAGGCCTCCTGAAGCGCTCGGGCAGAGCGCATTTCGTTGTCACTCAGGCGGATGCGGAATCCGCCACCCTCCCGGCCTCCGGGACGACCGCCGCGCTGACCGCCGCGCCCCCCTTCACCGCGGTAGCCCTCGCGGCCACCTTCACCCTGATTCCCCCTCTGGGAATCACTGCTGTAGGAATCACTCATGGCCTGCGGCCCGAATCAGGCGCAAGTGTGGCGCATCGTCGGTGTCCTGTCTGTGACCCAGTGCAGCCGGTGACCTTCGCGACTTCCCTGTTGAGCCAGCACGAGCAGCGGCAGCACGGTTTCCCCGTGATCGATCCGGTGCCGATATCGGCTCACCAGATCGAGGTAGCGGCTCAGCGTCCATTCATCTCTGAGACTCTCGTTGCCGTCCCAATAACGGCGAAGAGCGCGATGACAGTCCTCCATGCCGAACTCAGCCCAGCAGCGCTGCTGGGCCTGTAGCGGGTCGACACCCTGCTCCAGCAAGGCTCGAAATCGACTCAGCTCCGGCGCATCCTCGCGTCCATCGGGCGGCAGGTGGCGGCTGAGGTCCCTCAGATTGATTCGCATCAGCCTCAACCAGCTGCGTTCCTGCAGCAGGACCGGCAACTGCCAGGACCAGCCGGATGCCAGGCGTACCTCATCGAAAATCTCGGAAAGGCCGAGACGCTGCCGGGCTGTGAGAACGTCCAGAGGATCGTGGGTTGGCCTGTCGCTAGCCATGCGTTCCTGAATAGGTGATTCCCTCCTCCACGTAGTCCTTGGGCTCGAGGTGAATCGTGCAGCGCACCGGCCCAAAGCTGCGATCCAGCCTCTGCTCAACATGCTCTGTGATGCGGTGTGCCGTGGTCAGATCGTCGGCCTCCACCACCATGTGCATATCGATGAACACCTGCTGACCAAGGACCCCTCGACTGGCGATGTCGTGGCAGTTGAGGACCCCCGGGACATCCATCACCTGTGCATGAATCGCTTCCGGTGCGATGGCGATGTGATCAACCAGCCAGGGCAGCGTCTTGCGCAGCACGTCCCAGCAGACGCGAATCAACAGCAGGGCCATCGGGATCGCCAAGGCGACATCAAGCCAGCTGATCTGAAACCAGAAGGTCCCGGCCATGCCCACCAGAACGAGGACTGTTGTCCACACATCGCTGGCCGCGTGTTGTGCGTCAGCTTTCAGCAGCGTGCTGTTCAGGCGACTCCCCTGCTGGTGTTCGTAGCCGGCCAGTAGCAAATTGAAGCCGAGAGCCAGAAACAGCAGCAGCAGTTCCGATGCGGAGACACGGATCGCCGGAAGACCTTCGAGTATCCGTTCCCCCGATCGAAGCAGAATCTCAAGTGCGGTGAACAGGATGAACGCAGCGATGCCAAGGGCGCCGATCGCTTCGTATTTGTGGTGGCCGTAGGGGTGATCCCGATCCGGTCTGGGATCGGAAAGCGTGTTGGTGATCAGCCCGGTCAGACTGGAGAGTGCATCGGTCGCGCTGTGCATGGCATCGGCGATGACCGCCAATGAGCCGCTGATCACGCCAACGATCAGTTTCAGCAGCGACATGCTGATGTTGACGGCCAGCGCCACCATCAGGACGGAGCGAACCTCCTGGCGGTGATCCAGGCTTGTTGGTGCGACGGCGTGGTTGTGGGCCACCTTCCCTTGCATGCACCAAGTCGAGACTGTTCTACAAAGTATGGAAAATTGCGCTGTTTGATCTGTGTCGCTGGTCGCATCCGCAACAGTGAGCTAAGACGATTTCGCTACGGACCATTCCCTTTCCGTTGAAACTCCCGGTCCTCCTGACACAGGGTTCGCCAGTGTCTCCGGCCTTGATCGGAAAGTTGGCGCTGGCCGGAGGGGGCGTGCTGGCAGGTCAGTGGCTGCTTGGCGACGTTCTGCACCTTCCCGGTGGCGGCCTCTCCTTGCTCGCCCTGGGAGCAGCCGCGTGGTGGCTTGGCCGTGGTTCAGCTCAACCCCGGTTTCAGCCACCTGAAACGCTCGATGGCTGGATCCAGCGATGCCGGGAGGTTCTGAAGCAGTTCGAGGCTCTGGAGGACAGCTCCAGCGGTGATGCCCGTGGTCGAGAGGCAGCCCTGCAGAGCGTGCTGGACCGCTCCGCTCCTCAGACCCTCGCCGTTGTGTCTGTGCCGGGCACAGAGATCTTCCCCGTCGAAACATGGCAGCTGGCCCTGTCTGGATCAGCTCCTCTGAAGCTGTCCATGGCCCATCCGCTGACGGCAGGCGATGGGGTTAGATGCTGGCCCGAGGCTCTGCGCCATCAGGATGTGGTGGTGCACGTTTTGCATGCGCCGTTGATGGCTGCCGATCTGCTCTGGCTGCATCAGGTGCCAGAAGATCAACCAGCCTGGCTTGTGGTGGATGGACTCGGCTGCCCCCTGCAAGAGGATCTTTTGAGCCAGCTGCCGCAGCGTTGGCATGAGCGCTTGTTGTTCTGTGCGAGTGATGTCGAACTGCGCGTCACACTTCAGCCGCTGAGATTGAGCCTTGGTTCGGCAGAGTCCACCATCGCGATGACCCGCCGACGTTTGCTTGCGGATCTGCATCAACGTTGGCAAGCCGATCTCGAACAGCTCCGGCGTCAACGCTTTCAGACACTTCAGCAGCGCACCCAGTGGATCGTCGCAACGTCCGTGCTGGCGTCACCGGTGCCAAGTCTTGATCTTCTGGCCATCGCCGTGGCCAACGGGCTGATGATCGGCGAGATGGCCGACCTCTGGGGCTGTCGTCTCCAGTTGGATGTGCTGAAGGAAGCAGCGGCCCAACTGGCTCGAGCTGCTCTGGCTCAGGGCGTCGTGGAGTGGAGCTCCCAGATGCTTCTGGGGCTTGCCAAGCTCGACGGCGGAAGCTGGCTTATGGCTGGAGCGATGCAGGCCCTGAGTGCCGCCTACCTAACGCGCGTGGTGGGTCGTTCGATGGCTGATTGGTTGGCAATCAATGCCGGTGTTGCTGAGCCGGATTTGAAGCTGCTGAAACAACAGGCTCCCCTCCTTGTGGCCAGGGCCGCAGAGGAAGAGCGGCTGGACTGGCAAGGCTTCTTGCAGCAGTCAAAACGCTGGCTTCTTCACGTAACTTCATGAAGGCTTCATGAAGTCCTTCATGAAGAAAGATTGAGAGCTGCTTCGGAATATTTAGTCGCCGTGTAATAAGCAAATCACTCCATAGGCTTTGCACAGCCTTCCCTTCATCAAGGGTGGCCATTTCCTGTCTTCTTTCCTCTTATGTCCACCGCCATTCGCAGCGGACGCCAGAGCAACTGGGAAGCTTTTTGTCAGTACGTCACTGACACCAATAACCGCATTTATGTGGGTTGGTTCGGTGTGCTGATGATTCCCTGCCTGCTGGCAGCCACCATCTGCTTCATCATTGCCTTTATCGCCGCCCCTCCGGTTGATATCGATGGCATCCGTGAGCCTGTCGCCGGCTCCCTCATCTACGGAAACAACATCATCTCCGGTGCTGTTGTCCCTTCCAGCAACGCCATCGGCCTGCACTTCTATCCCATCTGGGAAGCAGCTTCACTCGATGAGTGGCTGTACAACGGCGGTCCTTATCAGCTGGTTTGTTTCCACTTCCTGATCGG